>Ga0233422_10000005_pt1 | contig 151291 bp, 125 predicted proteins | sample Watercolumn_Mata_2_FD_182724 | JGI IMG/M metagenome (GOLD analysis project Ga0233422, IMG submission 182724) | Freshwater microbial communities from Lake Matano, South Sulawesi, Indonesia - Watercolumn_Matano_2014_110_MG | ecosystem: Environmental > Aquatic > Freshwater > Lake | place...
TCGCTGTTTTCTCACTGGCAACTGGCCTCGCACCTTCTGGCCGGTCGATAGGAGCCGGATGAGCCGAGAGGCTCACGTCCGGAACTGTGAGGGCGTGGGGGTGAAACTCCCCCGCGCTACTCGACTCTGCGCCTGCGAGCCGACGCGGTCAAACACCAAGGCGATTTCCGCAAAATCATTGAGGGGGTAAACCTCACCATAGATTCGGTGGTGGGCCATCTTGATTCCATGCCCGCGCCGGCCTTGATCATCGACCGGGAATTTAACCTAAAATACATCAACAAGGTGGGCGCCAGCCTTACCGGCCTCTCCGTGGAAGCCCTCATCGGCACCAAATGTTACGACCACTTCAAAACCCCGGATTGCCGGACGGAAAGGTGCGCCTGTGGCCAATGCATGGAACGGGGCCGGGAAGCCACCGCGGAGACGGACGCCCATCCCCAGGGGCAACACTTTGACATTTCCTACACCGGCGTTCCCATTAAAGATCTGGAAGGCAAGATCATCGGCGCCTTGGAGATCATCACCGATCTGACAGCTATCAAAAAGGCGGCGCGCCTGGCCCAGAAACAGGCCGAATACCAGGCCCGGGAGGTAGACAAACTGGTGGTTAATCTGGGCAAAGTGGCCGCGGGCGACCTGGATATAACCCCCGCGACCACCGAGACTGACGAAGACACCAGGGCCGTGGGGGAGAATTTTCAAAAGATCAACGCAGGCCTGGCCGGCACCATTAAAGCCATCGATAATCTGGTCCGGGACGCCGACCATCTGGCCCACGCGGCCATGGAGGGCAAACTCGCAACCCGGGCCGACGCCACCCAACATGGGGGCGATTATGGCAAGATCATCAACGGCGTCAACCGCACCCTGGACGCGGTGATCGGACCGTTAAACGTGGCCGCGGAGTACGTGGACCGCATCAGCAAAGGCGACATTCCGCCCCATATCACCGAGGAATATAAAGGGGACTTCAACGAAATCAAGAACAACCTCAATATCCTCATTGCGGCCATGAATGAAGTGACCCAGGTGGCCAGCGAATTGGCCGACGGTGACCTGACCGTGAAAGTGGTGGAACGGTCCGCGCAGGACAGACTGATGCAGGCCATGGCCAAGATGGTCACCGGTCTGTCCGAGGTGGTGGCCAATATTCAATCCGCGGCCCGTCAAGTCATGAGCGGCAGCCAGGAATTGAGCGCCAGCGCCCAGCAGCTCTCCCAAGGAGCCACGGAGCAATCCGCATCAGTGGAACAGGTCTCCTCCTCCATGGAGCAAATGGCCGCGAACATCAAGCAAAACTCCGACAATGCGCAACAGACGGAAAAGATCGCGCTTAAGGCCGCGGAAGACGCCACCGAGGGAGGCAATGCCGTGGTCAGCACGGTGGCCGCCATGAAAGAGATTGCCGGCAAAATCTCCATCATTGAAGAGATCGCCCGGCAGACCAATCTCCTGGCCCTGAACGCGGCCATTGAAGCGGCCCGGGCCGGGGAACACGGCAAGGGTTTCGCGGTGGTGGCCTCCGAAGTGCGCAAGCTGGCGGAACGCAGTCAGACGGCCGCGGGGGAGATCAACAAGCTCTCGGCCTCCAGCGTGGAAGTCGCGGAAAGAGCCGGAGATATGCTGGCCAAAATCGTCCCGGATATTCAAAAAACCGCGGACCTGGTGCAAGAGATCAACGCGGCCAGTAATGAACAGAGGTCCGGCGCGAATCAGATCAATGCCGCCGTCCAGCAGTTGGACCAAGTCATTCAGCAAAACGCGGCCGCGGCGGAGGAAATGGCCTCCACCTCCGAAGAGTTGTTAGGTCAAGCCGAACAACTTCACCGCGCCATGGTCTTTTTTAAGCTCGAGGCGGAGGCAGGGCCGGGATTCACCAAGGCTTTGCCACCGGCCAAAGCCGCGCCCCGGGCCCGGGGCGAGAAGTCGGGCCGGAAAAAGCTGGGCGGCGTCAGCCCGGCGCGGATAATCGGCAGCCATGCGGACGGAACCGACGGCGACAAACCCGTGGGCATCGCTCTGGACCTGGGCGGGCAGAAGGGCAACGGAGAAGACGCGGAATTTGAGACGTATTGAACCAGTTAGGCGAGGGGATTTTTGGAAATACCCCCTTTTCTAAAGGGGGCAGGGGGGATTTTATCAGCGCCTGAAAATCCCCCTAAATCCCCCTTTATAAAGGGGGACTTAAAAACGTCTCTTCGAACTCTTTGCTGGTTAATATTATTCGGAGCGAAAAGCAATTGCGTTCCCGTAGGGGCGGGTTTAAAACCCGCCCCTCCATCAAGGCTCGCTGATGCAATTGATTTTCTGATCCCACTAATATCATCTATGGGGCCTCGGATTAGGTTTTGAAATAGGTGTCAGGAATTGCGGATGAATTCTCGCTTAACAATTCGGCAGCGAGCAATCCCTTTGGCTCCTAATAAATAATTGGACTTTCCGGAGAACAGCCGTGGCCATGGATTTCCGGCTGTTCTCCGGATAAAACTTGATCTTGAGATAACTCTCATGTCTTCCCGAACCCTTGACGCCGTCTCCCTCAAAAGCATCTACACCGTGGAGATGACCGAGCGCGACTTCCGCCGTTTAAGTTCCTTTATCAGCGACAGATGCGGCATTAAATTGCCCCCGGCCAAGAAAACCATGTTGGAAGGCCGGTTGCGCAAGCGCTTGCGCGCCCTGGGCCTCAACGACTTCGGGGCCTATTGCGATTATGTATTCAGCCGCAGCGCAGGGGACCCTGAACACCTCCACATGATCGATGCGGTGACCACCAATAAAACCGATTTCCTGCGGGAACCCCAGCACTTCGATTATCTGACCCGGAAGGCCGTGCCGCATCTCTTGGAGGTTTACGGTCTGGGGAGGAAAACCGGATTGAATATCTGGAGCGCGGGTTGTTCCACCGGCGAGGAACCTTACACCTTGGCCATGTGTCTCAGTGAGTTTGCCCGTACCACCGGGAGTATCGATTTTCGGATTCTGGCCACGGATATTTCCACCATGGTCCTGGATATTGCCAGACGTGGCATTTACGAACATGAAAAAGTCGAACCCATTCCCTTATCCTGGCGCCAGAAATACTTGCTGCGCAGCAAGGACCGGACCAAAGGCCTGGTGCGCATTGTCCCGGAACTACGGAACCTGGTGAAATTCCAACATCTCAATCTCCTGGCGGACGATTTTGGACACCAGGAACCCCAGGCCGTGATTTTTTGCCGGAACGTGCTCATCTATTTTCATAGGCCCACGCAATTAGAGGTGCTGCAGCGGCTCTGCCGGTATCTGGTTCCAAGCGGCTACCTCTTTGTGGGACATTCCGAAACCCTCCACGGCTTGGATTTGCCGTTGGTCCAGGCCGCGCCCACCATTTACCAGAAAATACAATGAATCCCCTACATTCGGAACTGCCCATAATTTTTCTTAAACCCGCAGAGATATATATCGGTGATCAACCCGCGATTGTCACCACCACTTTGGGTTCCTGCGTCTCCATAATTTTTTTCGACCGGATGACAAACCTCAGCGCCATCAGCCATGCCCTCTTACCCAGCGCCCATGAGAACCAGAATCGATGCAAATACGTAGACGGCGTATTCTCCTGGATGCTGGAGCAATTTCAGTCCCGGGGAGTCAAAATGGAGCAGGTCCAGGTCAAGCTCTTCGGCGGGTCAGACCTGCGGGAATATGATAAAGGCGATTATCGCCGGGTGGCCATCGGCCAGCAAAACGCGAAGAAAGCCTTGGAATTGGTGGAAGCCCACGGGCTCAACTTAAAGGCCTCCAGTCTTGGCGGCCCCACGGGTCTGAAAATTTTTTTATACACCCAATGCGGCAAGGTTCTGGTGAAAAAAATCGGCAAAGTCTGCTGGCTGAGTGAAATGTCGGGGAAATGAACAGGAAAATTAAAGTTCTGATAGTCGATGATTCCGCCCTGGTGCGGCAGACATTATCTTCCATCCTGGTTGCAGACCCGCAGATCGAGGTGATGGACACCGCGGCCGATCCGTTTATTGCCGCTGATAAGCTGCGCCGCGGGGTCCCCGACGTCATCACCCTGGACGTGGAGATGCCCCGGATGGATGGCCTCACCTTTCTCCAAAAGATTATGAGCCAGCATCCCCTGCCGGTGGTCATCTGTTCCTCTCTGGCGGAAGCCAAATCGGAGACCGCATTGAGAGCCCTGGAATACGGCGCGGTGGAAATTATTCAGAAGCCCCGGCTCGGCACCAAGAAATTCCTGGAGGAATCAAGGGTAAGAATCTGCGATGCGGTCAAGGCTGCGGCCATGGCCAAAGTCAGGCGCATTGAAGAACAGGCGAAAGTCGAACCCAAACTCACCGCGGATGCCGTTATCAGCAAACCTTCTTCCAAGGCGATGATGCAAACCACCGAAAAAGTAGTGGCCGTGGGCGCGTCCACCGGCGGCACCGAAGCCCTGAGGTTTTTCCTGGAACAATTTCCCCCGGACGCGCCCGGCCTAGTTATCGTCCAACATATGCCGGAGCATTTTACCGCGGCTTTTGCCAGACGCCTGGATGGACTCTGTCGCCTCTCGGTCAAAGAGGCCGAGAATAATGATACCGTGATTCGAGGCCGGGCCCTGATTGCTCCGGGAAATCGCCATATGTTGCTAAAGCGCAGCGGGGCCCGCTACTACGTGGAGATCAAGGACGGCCCCCTGGTTTGCCGCCATCGGCCTTCGGTGGATGTGTTATTTCGCTCTGCGGCCCGCTATGCCGGGAAAAACGCGGTGGGCGTAATTATGACCGGCATGGGGGACGATGGCGCCAAAGGCTTGCGGGAAATGAAGGACGCGGGCGCGGCTACCCTGGCTCAGGACGAAAAATCCTGCGTGGTCTTCGGCATGCCCCAGGAAGCCATCAAACTGGGCGGGGTCGATAAAGTCGTGCCCCTGGAAAATATGCCCCGGGAAGTCTTAAGGTCTTGCCTGGAAAACGGGGACCAACTTGGACAGACGGCCCACAGAAAAGGCGCAACCTGCTAAGATTGCGCCTTGCTTGAGCCGCGCACGAGAAGACGGCTATTTCTTTTGGGCCAGCAAAATGCTGGACTCCTCTTCGCCGTAGCGCACGTGTTCCGGTTGGGATAGACCCGTCGCCGCCATCCATTCCGCGACTTCGCCCCAGGTATAAGACCGGCCCCGGGGGGTAACCGCCAGCATGTGCACGCTGAATATGGCCGGGCCGATGGGGCTGGCCCCGTCTTTATTGAGATAAAAATCATGGATAGCCAGCGTGCCTCCGGGATTGAGGGCCTGGACGCATTTCGTGATTATTCCCTTGCATTGCCCTTCGTCGTGGCTGTGGAGGATCTGGGAGACCCAGATGAAATCATAGTCCTGGCCGATGTCATCTTTCAGGAAATTCCCGGCCAGGGTGTCCACGCGGCCGCCCAAACCGTGTTTGGCGATCTGTTCCTGCGCGATCTTCACGGGCTGGGGCAGATCAAAGACCGTGGCTTGAAGCTGAGGATTGGCTTTGGCAAAGGTGATGGCGTAGGTGGCGGGGCCCCCGCCCAGGTCCAGGAGCCGCCGGACATTTTTCAGGTTCAGGACCGCGGTCACCCTGGGGGCCAGGTCCCGGGCGATGGCATCCATGCCGCAGATAAAGGCCCGGACTTCCCTTTCGTCCCGCTCCTGTTTGGCGTCCAGCCACTTCTCCGGGTCCGCGTCCCGGGGGTGGCCACCCAGCACGGTATGCTGCAGATCATTCCAGCCCCGCTCCCAGGTGTGCTCCATGTGCTTGATGATTTCGCCCCGGTAGTCGTCTTTGCCCCGCACCAGAAGGCGGGACGCGCGCTCGCTGTTGCGGAAGTAATCCACCTCTTTCTGCACCAACCCCAGGGCTGCCAGGCCGTTCAAAAAGATACCCACGGCCCGGTCGTCGGCCTTGAGCCAGGCCGCGGCCTCCACCGCGCTCCGGGGCTCCTCCAAGAAATCAAAAACCGCCAGGTCCACGGCCACCATCAACATCTTGGCGGCCTGGAACCCCCGGGCCATGGCCATCAATTCCCCGAAATCACCGCCAGGAGCAGGCATAGTCTTTCCTTTCTCATTATTTATTTGAACTTCTCCTTTGCCAAGAAACGACGCGTCAACGCCGGTGGGTTGATTAGAAGTCATTTCAAAACCTGCTTCCGGCGTCATCGTGAATCAGTCGCGGAAGGAAATGTCGGGTGAAATACCCCCCTATTCTAAAGGGGGGTAAGGGGGATTTTGTAAGCACCTGTAAATCCCCCTAAATCCCAATAGTGTCCGCTAGAGTTTTTGCATAAGCGGCGGGAACTTTTTAATTAAAAATTTAGCCGCCGCACATTATCCAGAGCTGGTGCAGGCTAAAGTCGATCGAAGAAAAATCCCCCTCTCCCCTTTCGAGGGGAGAGGGATGGGGTGAGGGGTGGCATCTTCGTCGGCCCCCCTCACCCTGCCCTCTCCCCCCAAGGGGGGAGAGGGGAAAAGTTTGGAAATTCCATTAGATGGCCGTCAATGACGACTTACTTTTTTCAAACCCAAATTTTCTGCCTTTCCAATAGCAAATATCTTGCCGGACACTACTGCCTAAATCCCCCTTTAAAAAAGGGGGACTTAAAGCTGCCCCTTCCAACTATTTGCGGGTTGAAAACCTATCTGACTCTTGGAATAGGTTTTGAAATAGGCTCTAGCATTTTAATCATCGAGGCAGGGGTTGCAAGTGATGACTCGGATTGTTCCTAGAATCTTTGATAACTCTAACTTTATGCGGGTTGGGGAGGGGGGTGTAGGGGGAGGGCTGTGGGGGCGGGTTTAAACCCGCCCCTATGGACCCTGGCCCCTCCCCCCACATTCACTTTCTTCAAGCCTCCGGCGCGGCTGCGTCCGGGCGCAGTTCTTCTTTGCCCAGGGCAAAGGCCGGACCGCCCAGAAGGGCCGAGCTTTCCCAGAAATCCCGGCGATAGCGATAGTAATCGTGCAGCCTGGTCAGCCCCCGGGCCAACAGGTTCAAGGGATCGTCTCCTAGATTGTCCAGGCATGATTGCAGGAGCACCAGAAACGCGCCGGGCAGGAAGAAGCTCTCTTTACCGATGCTGCCCTGGAATTCCAGGCGGCAATGGCCGTCCTGAAACCGGTGGAATTCAGCCCGGTAAGAGCGTTCCGGCGGGTCCGGCGTTTCCCCGGTGATATGTAAATCGCCTAAAGGCAGGCGGATCCGGCTCGGCGGCCCTTCCGCAGCCAACACCAGTTCGCACACCTGGGTCACGAACCCCATCAATTCCCGGGCCACCCGCACTTCGTTCAGCTCCGCCAGTTCAAAGAGGATGCGGCCATAGAGGTAAAGGACCAGGGGAACGGTGTCGTTTTCCTGGTCCTGGCTGTGGTGCCAGTAAATGGAGGGCTTGACTTTCCCCTCGGGGAAAAAATCAATGCGCACCGAGGCCAAATGCCGGCCCCGGTCCCGACGGAACCGCTGGAATAAACGTTTAATCATTTGCGGCGCGAGGGGCTGGAAGCCACTGGTCCTTGTACCACCTGCATCTTGTAGCCGTATCCGGAGAGGTTCTGGGGGGCCCCAAAAAACACCACCATGAAAGACTGGCTCTCCCCCGGCTCAATCATTTGTTTCTGGGCCCGGCCTCCGGGGGTATCCAGCCAGCGGTTGATTTCCTCCGGTTCCAGGTTCTGCAACTCGTCGTCAAAAACCACACTCCCCGCATAGAATTCCCGCTCTTTCACGGTTTTCTGTTGAGGATCGGTGAGCACGGCTTTGATCTTAATGGGACCTCGGGGTTGGGAGGAGGAATTTTTCACTTTGCCTTGAATTACCAACAATTGTCCGCCTTTGGTGTTCACCAGCCCCCGGTAACGCTCTTCCGTGTTGCTGAGCGCCAAATTTTGCAAATCCTCGGCAGCAGCCTGGGGGACGGGAGGCGGAGGCACCGTTTCCACCACCGGCGGAGGCTCGGCTACTTTGGCCGCAGGGGCCGGGGGCTTGCCCTTGAATTTAAGATATTTGGTAACCCAGCCGTACCCCCCGAACCACATGAAAACCCCACCCACCAACAACACACCCGCCAGGACCGAAACCGCGGCAATGATCCAGGTCCGGGAGGAACGACTGGTCGGGGAGGTAAAGAGGGTCGAAGGCTTGGGCATCTCGGCCTTCTCGGCGGCCGCCACCGTTTCTGATTCCAGGGCAGCCTCTAGCCGGAAGGCTTCCTCTGCTGCCTCGGAAGACGGTTCGCCCATTACGGCAGAATGCAGGCCGGTTTCCTCATCTTCGGGATGCGCCTCTTCCCGGACTACCTCTTCCCGTTCCACCCAAAAAACATGTTGGCAACGGGAGCAGCGGGCCTGGACCCTGGCGCCCGTTATCCGCGCTTCGTCCAGGAGAAATCTGGTGTGGCACTTCTCACAAGTGACAACCATTCCTGAACCCCTCGAAATGATTGGATAAAGTATTATTAACACTCATACCTTATCCAAACCCGGCGGGAAAGTCAACGGTTTCCCTTTGCTGAAAAACTATGATAGCATGTTTTTAATAAACTGGTTCGGCTTTATAAGGTGAGAATTTTTCGGCAGTTACTCGCCATTACCTGGTTCCATATTTCTTTAATTGGAATGGACAACGCCGCTTTATCATTTTTGCCCGAGTCATGACTTTCTCCGTCTTCCGTGGCCGCCCTTCCCTATTCGTTGAGATGGCCCTGGCAGTCGCCTTGGTGGCGGCGGCTGTGGCGTATCAATTTCCAGGCCTTATTAGCACCCCTTATTATTACGATGAGGGGATCATGGTCTATGGGGCCTCCCGTATTATTGACGGCCAAATTCCTTATCGGGACTTTTGGACGGTTTACCCTCCTGGACAATTCTATGTGCTGGCTTTGCTCTTTAGCATCTTCGGGCCGTCGCTGATGGTGGAGAGGTTATACGACATCATTGTGCGGGCCGTCCTTGCTCTCATCGTATATCTGCTGGCCGCGCAGTTGTCAAATCGCCGGATCGCCTTATTATCATGGTTTATCAGCTTGATATGGTTGACCTATTTCGGGTTTTACGGCTACCCGGCATTCATTGCTCTGTTGTTAGCCATGCTCAGCCTGAAAGTGCTGATCAGTTCCTTTAATCAGCCTCAATGGCGCTGGGTGGCGGGAGCCATTACCGGCATGGCCATGCTTTTCCGCCATGATCTGGGCGCTTACGCGGCTTTTTCTCAAATCATGGTGCTTCTGGCATTTGCATTTTTCAAGCACACAGACACGAGAAAGACTATTTTGGGCCGACTTGGGGATACAAAAGGAGCAATTTTCCCTTTGATTGCCGGGGTGCTGATGGTCAACGCGCCGGTAATCATGTATTTTTTGATTACCGTGCCCCACGCCGATTTGGCCCAGCAACTATTGGTTTTTCCCCTCACCATCTTTCCCCAGGTGAGGTCGTTGCCGTATCCCCCACTGAACTTTGATAATTTCCATTTTTACTTTCCCTTTTTAGTTTACTTCATTGTCATTGCTTTATTACCCTCGTTTTTTCGCCGTGCAGCCGACGAAAGCAATAGTAACCAAGCATGGGGGCTCGTCTTGATCGCCTTATTCGGCTTGCTCGCGTTTAACCAAGCCAGGGTCAGGGCGGACTCCATCCATGTGGCGCCCTTCTTCTTGCCGGCGGTGGCGCTGTTGCCCGTTTTATGGGTCAGAGGCAAACTGATTCTGGGGAAGCACCGGTTTTTGTTGTACTCAATTCTAAGTGTGACCTTTATCACCCTGGCATTCAACCCGATCTACTCCAGAACCTGGCCCTCCGGCCCGGCCCCGACGCATGGTGTCAAGCGCGCCCAGGGAATAATGTTGTCTCCCGAGCAATTATTGGTGATCCAGTTTCTGCAAACGGTTACTAAACCGCATGACAAGATATTTTCGGGGGTTTTACGGCATGATTCTATCTATGCCAATGATGTTATGCTGTATTTCCTGGCAGAACGGGACTGTCCGGGCCGCTATCACGAGTTGCATCCCGGGCAGGCGACCACTCTGCCAGTTCAGCAGGAAATCGCGGACAGACTCGAATCCGGAGATGTTAAGTATCTAGTACTGTGCAATATGTTCAAGGAAGAGCCTAATTTAAGCTCCCAAAGCAGCGAAGTTCATTACTTGGATCAATTCATCCATAACCGCTACATTGTTGTCGGCGAAATTAAACATTATCAAATATTGGAAAGAATTGAGAATTGAGGTTAAACACCAGGCTTTACCAGAGGAACCGCCATGCCCTACATCAAAGCCCCCTTACGGCCGGAACTTGATGTGCTGATTGATCAACTGGCCACCGGCATCGTCACCCAGGCGCAAAAGGCCGGGGACTCCGCCGCTTTCCCGGGCCTGCTCAATTATGCGTGCACCCGCCTGGCCCTGCAGATCGTCCGCCAACAATTCGGCGAGATGCGCTATTGGCTCATTGCCATCATCACCGGAGTTTTCAAAAATATCAGCGATGAATTTTACCGCCGTGTGGCCGCGGCATACGAAGACAAGCAGAAGGCTCAAAACGGAGACGTGGATTTATTCCAGGAATATTTGGAAGAAATCGCCAAAATATGATAAGCGTATCCTGATTCCGGTGTTCAGGAGAATATACGTTGAGGTCTGATTACACTGATCGGGAACTGGACCGCTTCCTTGCCGCGCGGATTATGGGCCACAAAGGGAGCCCTTTCTATACTTCGGAAATTGGCCTGGCCTGGCAGGTAGTGGAGAAGATGATAAGCAAGCATAAGTGCGAGCTGAAACTGGATGTTTTTCTAGGTGTTTCCGGGGAATTCTGGGTGGCCTCTTTTTACAGCCCCATCAGATGCAAGAGATATGAAAGCCAAGCCAAAACCGCGCCCCTGGCCATCTGCCGGGCCGCGAAAGAGACTTATTTAGACCTGGTGGGTGCTTAGCCTATCTTAAATATATTAATTTCCCTGCCCTTTCTACCTCCATTAGTTCAAAGTTCAAGGTTCAAAGTTCAAAGTTTGGGTTTTGGCTCATTTATTAGCCTTTGGTCCACAGGAAACTTGAAAAGCTCTGGGTATGCTTTTCCAACCTTGAACTTTGAACCTTGAACTTTCCTTTAAACGTAACTCTTATATATCGGCTCATACATCCGGGATTTAATGAAAGACTGGAGGTCCTCGGGTTTCGGGGCCGCGGCCAGGGCCCGCTCGTAAGCCACCTCTGCCACCGCGGTGGCGATGGCCAGGGACACTTCCCGGATTTTGGTCAACGGCGGGAAAAGGCTCCCCTGCTCCAGGTCTTCTTCGGAGACCAGGGAAGCCAGGGTCTTGGCGGCCACGGAGAACATCTCGTTGGTGACGCGCCGGGCCTCGCTGGCAATGACGCCCAAACCCACCCCCGGGAAGATATAGACATTGTTCCCTTGCGCGGGCACGAATTTCTTTCCCTGATAGACCACGGGGTCAAAGGGGCTGCCGCTGGTGTAGATGGCCCGTCCTTCCGTCCAGGTATAAGCCTCTTCCGGGGAGCACTCGGTGTTGGAAGTGGGATTCGACAGGGAAAAGACCAGGGGGCGCTCATTGATCCGGGCCATGGCCTCCAGGATGGGTTGGGTGAACATCTTGGCCCTGCCGGAGACCCCAATGATGGCCGTGGGCTTCAGAGTCTCCACCGCGGTGAGAAAATCAGGAATAAATTCGTGGTCATGGGCATAGACGCGCTTGTGCCCGGAAAGATCGCTGCGGCTTTTCACCACCAGGCCCTTGGAATCCACGAACCAGCAATGTTCCCGGGCTTCTTTCTCCGATAAGCCTCCCCCCACCAGCGCAGAGACGGTCAGGTCCGCGGTGCCCAACCCGGCTTCCCCGGCTCCCAGAAACAGGAATTTCTGCTCCCGGAGCCGACGGCCGGTAATGCGCAGCGCGGAGTAAATCCCGGCCAGGGTCACAGCCGCGGTGCCCTGGATGTCGTCGTTGAAGCAACAGATGCGCTCCCGGTATTTATCCAGGAGCCTAAACGCGTTGATATTGGCAAAATCCTCAAATTGCAACAGGGTCCGGGGGAAGACCTCTTCCACGGCCATGATGAATTCTTCCACAAAATCGTCGTAGGCCGCGCCCCGGAGCCTTCGCTGTTTCAAGCCGATATAGAGGGGATCGTTCAACAGGGATTCGTTTTCCGTGCCGATGTCCAGGGTGATGGGCAGGCTCAGGGAATGGTGGATGCCCGCGCACGCGGTATACAGGGACAGCTTCCCCACGGGAATGCCCATGCCGTCTGCGCCCAGGTCACCCAGGCCCAGGATGCGCTCCCCATCGGTCACCACAATAATGCTGATGTCTTTGTAGGGCCAATTCCGCAGCAACTCCGCCATGCGCCCCCGGTCCTTGGCGGAAATGAAAATGCCCCGGGGCCTCCGGAAGATATGGCCATACTCCACACAGGCCTGTCCCACCGTGGGCGTATAGATGATGGGCATCATCTCTTCGATGTGATCCGTCACTATCCGGTAAAACAGCGTCTTGTTGCGATCCTGGAGGGAAATCATAAAGATGTATTTCTCGATGTCATTGGGTTTGCGGCGGAAATTTTCCAGGACCCGCAACACCTGGTCTTCCAGGGAATGCACCTTGGGCGGCAAGAGACCCCGGAGTCCCAGGACTTCCCTTTCCTTCTCGGTAAAAGCCGTGCCTTTATTAACCGCGGGGTCCCGGATCAGGCGCACGCCGGTGGGAAAACCCAGCATCCTGGTGAACATCTTTTCCCAATCATCGGCCAACCTGCTGTCCTTCAGGGCCGCGGCCAGATTCACCAGATCCAGGAACTTGGACACCGTTTCCGGGTCCATCAACTCCCGGTCAATGCGCACAATCGTGTCTTTTTCATCAAAATTCACTTGGTACATGCCTGTTTACCTCATGCAAAAGGATTTGCCCAGCCGCCGGCCTGGGCCCTTTTCTTATCGGACATTGCCTTATATGGTACTCGGAATATCCAAAAATTGAACATTAAAAGCAACATCGGCAAGCAGCGGCAAAATAAAAAGGCGCAAACCTTGAAGATTGCGCCTTATTTGTCATTTGATCTGCCGTCGAAAATTTTTTTGAGCCTTATGGTTTGCCGGAGATTCATTTACCAGCGATGGCCTATGAAAAACATTAGATATTTCTTCTCATTTCTTTATATCCAAGGCACCGAGGATTATCTCCCTCGCCTTTTCACTCAATTGCACCGCTTCTTCAGCTTCTGCAGGGGTGATTTCCGGAACATCGCCGGGATAGCGTACATCTACTCCGAAGGGATTGAGTACTGCAACTTCTTTGAGAGATGAGGACAGAGATGCATCTGTCGATGAAATAAGGCTAAAAAGCAGCTCCAGATCATGGGTTTTGGGAAACTCGCTCTGCCGCCAAGTTAGAAATGCTTTGCAATACTTCTCAACAGCCTGCTGGCAATGGAAGGCGATGGTGGAGAAAAAAGATGTTCCCAGTGACAAGAGTAGTTTCTCCGCGTTCAGGTCCTCATCAGCTTTGGCCACCCATTGCCGGACCAAGTCGCGTTTCACTTCCTCAGGGGGCCTCATAAATGATCTTCCCGTATTTGTTGGCAGGATAGGCGAGGCCGCCGATGACTTCCTTGCTTTCTTCGAAGCGCTCCGTGGCCATGACGATAATGTCACAAGGATAGCCCAATTCACCCAGGGCCTGCCTGAGAATAACGCTTTCCTGGCGGGGATTGCCAGGCGCAGTATTGAGGACCAGGATGTCGATGTCGCTATCACGGGTCATCTCGCCCTTAGCGGCCGAGCCGAAAATAATGATTCTCTGCGGTTGCGTTACGGCCAGGATGCGCCCGACGATCTCCTCGATTAACTCCTGGTCAATTCCCATGACCGCTCCTTGTGGGCTTCCAGGCTTCTCCTAAGGTTTTTTCAGGAAACTGCCGCACTCCTATTTATTATGCCATGTGAAAGAAGATTATTTAAATAGTTTTTAGAGGTTTAAGAATTAATTGGGGGAAGGTTGCAATCATTCCTTTAAAAAGCCTATGGGCCGCTAACTTTTATTTATCCGGTTTTCGCAAGGTTTATTTTAAATTAAAAGAATGATCTCCGGCGAGAGTCCCAAATCAGCCGTGGAAATCCTCCCCAGGTTTCTGCTCCTCCAGCTTGGAGGTTTCGGGGCTGCGCCAGGGCGGTAATACATGTTCAGAGATATCCAGTAAAGAACCCACGGTTTTGCCGGTCCCGGGAATCAGGGTAATGGTGGCCAGAATGTCTTTAACCCGCCCCTGGCGATCCCGCCAGCGAAAGAAAAAGCTGGTAGGCGCGGCCTGGGGGTCGGCGCGCCGCAGCCGGTGGTATTCTTTGAGCCTTTCCAGGTCTTCGGGAACAATGAATTCGGTCCAGCTTTTCTTCCCTTCCAATTCCTCCCGGGAGTAGCCCGCAAGTCTAGCAAATTCCGAATTCACCAGGCAGAGGGTGGTATCCGCATCATCGATGCAGGTGGCGGTGCCCGTGGTCTCAAAGATACTGCGGTACAGGATCTCCGATTGCCGCAGTTTTTCTTCTGCTTCTTTCCTATCGGTGATATCCCGGGCAATGCTAAAGGTCACGGGGACTCCGGAATACTCCATGATACGGCTGCTCAATTCCACCGGCACCAGGGTCCCGTCCCGGCGTTTGAGATGAGTTTCCAGGAAGCCGTGATCCTGATGCAGAGATTCCCTTATTCCTTTTTGGATAGAGGCGTGGGAAGGCGCGTCAATGTCCTTTAACGCCATCCCCTGCAACTCCCTCCGGGAGTATCCCAAAAGCCTGCATGCGGCCTCATTCACCTGCAGCAGCTTGCCTGCGTGGTCATGAATAAAAATGGCGTCCCCCGCGCTGTCCAGGAGAGTCTCATAACGCTCCTCCGCCTCTGACAGCGCTTCCTGAATCCGCTTGAAGCGCGAGATATCATGCCCCAGGGACACCACCCGTTGCTGACCGCAAAGCATCACGGGTTTCAAGGTGATCTCCACCCAAAGCGGCTTACCGTCCTTGTGCCTGAGCAGCCATTCAAAAGATTGGGGGCCTTCTCGAACGACCTTTTTGATGCGTCTCAGAGGGTCCAACTGGGTGAACAAAGGTTCCCCCAGGGAGAGGCTGCCCAGGTTCAGGCTGTGAAATTCCTTCCGGGTATAGCCCAGGCGGTCGCAGGCCTCCTGGTTGGCTTCCAGGATGCGTCCGTTTTCGGGGTCATGAATAAAAATTATTTTGTCCGTGGCGTCAAAGATCGCCCGCCAGCCGGCTTCCAAGGCTTTGAGGGCTTGTTCGGCCTGATGGCAGGCAAAATTCCGCTCAGCCCGATAACGGGAGGCCCGGACCACCGCGGGAAGTCGCGCTAAATCCTCCGGGGACCTGAGAATATAATCGTCCAAACCGCTGAGCATGGCCTTCCATGCGGTCTTTTTCCGTCCAGGGTCCGCCAACATGATCACCGGGCAGTCGGGCCGGCGCTCCTTTAGGGTTTTGATCAGGGTGGCGCTGTCAATCCAGGGCAGCCGGTCCGCTAAAATGACCAGGTCAAAGTTCCCCTCAGCCAGTGCCTGCTCCCATCCCGGCGCATCGCCTATCAGAGCAAACTGAAAACGAAGCATCCACTGGCGCAACGCCTCCTCCAACAGAGAGAGGTCATCGGGCTGAGGAGAAACCAAGAGGCAAAAAAATTTCTTTGGCATAAGCTCATCGCTTGTCATGCTGTTAACCAGCAGTAGATAATATAATATTTATGTATATTGGCTGATATCCCCCATGCTCCCGCGGCCGTTAAAGCCCAAATCCTCTGGAAAAATATATGGCGGCAGGCGGGCCATGATTTCCCCACCCAAAAAATAAGGGCGCATTAATTAGACACCCAACCGCCGGTAAATGTAATCTACGGATGAATGCCCGAACTCTTAAGAAAGATGGATTAAGACTGCCCCTACCGGTGAAGCTCAATAAATTTATAAATACTTTCATTATCTTATCGGCATTTTCCAGTTATTAAACAAGTAATCCTTTTGGTTTTTCCTGCTATTTGAAAGGTGTATGCAACCTGCTGCGAGAATTAATCAACGATGCCTCCTTTGCTGAAGAAAGCGCTTACGCCTCCCTTTTGATTGATAGAAGTGTAATTGCGACTTTCATCGGGGCCTCAAGTCAAAATCCGCTCTTCGAATGACTCTCCCTTTCGGGACTACCAGGATTGACCGGCCGATTCTTAAAGTTTTGGCGGTCTTATCCCGAAAACAAGATAGCCCAATTCTTTTGGCGGATGACCGGATGGATTGATGAGTATTAAAGAGCAAGCGGATGGCGCCGAACCGCCGCGGCCAGGAGAGGACGCGGCTCTAACCCCGAAATCAGCCTCCAGGGTCCTGCTGGTCGAAGACAACCGGGTGAGTCAACAAGTCGCCAAGGCCGTCCTGGAGCAATGCGGCCTGCAGGTGGACGTGGTGGATAACGGCCAAAAGGCCGTCGCGGCCATGACTGAGCAGCAGTATCATCTCATTTTCATGGATTGCCAAATGCCGGTGATGGACGGCTATCAGGCAACCCAAACCATCCGTGCTCTGGAAGCCGAAACCGGCTCTTTATCTCCCATTCCCATTATCGCCTTGACCGCGTCCGACCTCCAGGAGGACGGCGACAAATGTTTAGAAGCGGGCATGGATGATTTTCTCAGCAAGCCGTTTTCCCGGAAGCAGGCAGCCAAGATCTTGGCAAGATGGCTAAGCCTTACAGTGGCCGGCAAGGAAACTGTATCCGGTGGAAAATTTCTGGACCGGGAAGATCCGGGGGCTGATCCTGGCGCTCTAATTGCCCCCATGGAGACACAACCTTCACTGCTTGATCGGGAGGTGCTCCGTTCCATTCGAGATTTGCAAAAAAATGGCGGCTCCGGTTTCCTGGGCAAGGTCATCGATTGTTATTTAAATGATTCCGCCCGGCTCATGGCCCAACTGTTGGATGCCCTTGAAAACGGCGACGCTCACTCAGCCCACCGCGCGGCCCATAGTCTAAAGGCCAGCACCGCCCAAATAGGCGCCTCAGGATTGGCGTCTTTATATAAAGAAATTGAACAACTCACCTTATCTCCCAATTTGCCGGAGATGGATGGCATCCTGCGCCAAGCTACCACCGCCTATGCCCGGGTGAGGGAAGCTTTGATCGCGGAGCGAGAGAGGATTGCCAAATGATACGCGACCCCATGGCGCAAAAAGAACCCGTGGTTCTCGTGGTGGACGATGACAATACCATCAGGATGTTGACCCGAGCCGCCCTGGAACAGGCAGGTTTTAAGGTCGAGGAAGCTGCTGACGGGATTGAGGCTTTGTCGGTTTGCGAAAAGGTGCGGCCGGACATGGTCCTGCTGGATATTCTGATGCCCGGAAAAGACGGCTTTATCGTCTGCACCGAACTCCGGCAAAGGCCCGAATGCGCTTTGACCCCGATAATCATGATGACCGCGCTGGAAGATTTGGATTCCATAAACCTGGCCTATAACCTGGGGGCCACCGATTTCATCACCAAACCCATCAATTGGACCATTTTGTGCCACCGCTTGCGCTATATCCTGCGGGCCACCCAGGAGGCCATGGTCCGCAAACACATGGAGGAACAATTATACCAATCCCAAAAGATGGAAGCGGTAGGCCGACTGGCGGGATCTGTGGCCCATGACTTTAACAATGTGTTAACCGTCATCCTGGGACATGTGGATATACTGCTCATGAGCCTGGAAGACAACCACGATCTTTATCAGCAAGCAGAAGAAATAAGGCAGGGGGTGGAGCTGGCTACTTCCATCACCCGCCAGTTGTTGGTCTTCAGCCGTAAAAAGCCCATCCAACCCACCCATATAAATTTGAACAAACTGGTAGAGCAGCAAACGAAAATGCTCCGGCGTCTTATGGGCAAAGATATCGACCTGCTGACCGCGCTGAATCCGGAAACCGGCAATGTCCTCGCGGATCCCGGGCAGATGGAGCAGGTCATTATGAACCTGGTCATCAATGCCCGGGACGCCATGCCCCGGGGAGGCCGCCTGACCATTGAAACCACCCCGGTTTATCTGGATGACGGCTTTTGCAAACAACACGTGGGCATAACCCCCGGCCCCTATATCATGCTGGCCGTCAGTGACACAGGGACCGGCATCGACCCGGAAATCCGGGAGCATATATTTGAGCCGTTCTTTACTACCAAAGGGCCGGAAAAAGGGACGGGGTTAGGTCTTTTCTCCGTCTTCGGCATTATTAAACAAATTAACGGCCATATTTCCGTGCAGAGTGAACCGAACCTGGGGACCACCCTGAAAATTTATCTTCCCAATGCGGGCAGAACAGTTGACGATCTCGACCTGGATCAAAGACAAACCAATCTTTATGACTTACAAGGGAATGAAACCATCCTCCTGGTAAAAGAGGATGATTCCGGACGCCATGAACTGAAGACGTTTTTGCAAAAGATCGGTTACACCGTTTTAGAAGCCGGCAACCCCAGCGGAGTTTTATCTCTCCTGCAGCAGTGCCCGAAGCCCGTGCATTTGCTGCTGACTGATGTGGTGCTGCCGAAAATGAGCGGCATAGAACTGGCCAAGAAAATAGCCAAATCGCACCCGGAAGTGAAAGTTCTCTATATGTCGGATTATATGCAACCAACCACCAACACCTCTTTTTTGGAGCAAAGCGCGCATTTCATCCATAAACCGTGCAGCAGTAAAACCTTGGCAGTAAAAATAAGAGAGATTTTGAGTTAAGGTGAGTCTACTTAAAGACGAGACAGGCAGGTTTCATTACCATCACTTCGGTGATAAGAATTTTATGAAGGCAACCAAATAGTTAGTATCGAAAATGCCCTTATTCGACCATTCTTGACGCATCTCCTGCAGGGCTCCTAGGGGATCATACTTTTCCCGCCAACTACGGTTCGAAGTCATGGCTTCATAACTATCGATTATTCGCAAAATCCGGGCCCATTGATGGATCATCGGCAGCTTCAGGCCCTGAAGATAGCCGGAACCATCGCCGAATTCATGATGTTGAAATATCATAACCATGGGATCGATACTTAAGGAAGATATCTCTTTAATAATACGACAACTGTCTTCAGGATGCTTTTTTATCAGTTGCATTTCGGCTTTTGATAACCTGCCAGGCTTATTTAACAATGCGTCTGGAACATCTATCATACCTAGATCGTGCAGTAACGCTCCTTGACTGAACTCAATCACTTGATTTTTCGGCCATCCAAGATACTTGGTAAAAGCCATTCCCAATACGCAGGTATTTAAACAATGGGCATGCAATTTCTCCCCATGCCGACGCAGCCTGGGGAGCCATTGGAGCGAATGTTTGTCTTGCTGAAGCATACTAAATAAATATTCGATAAGCCGAAATCCTGTCTTCAATTCCGCAACTGTCTTATTATATTGCTCATTATAAAAACGGCTGGTCCATAATAGAATGATATTATAAAGCAACTCTGCTTTCTTATTATATGGTAATGTTTCATCTTTTACTATCAAACCCAAATTATGATATAAATACCGGAAAACTTCCTCCTCATCTTGCTTGCGAAAATAAACGTAGTCGATGCCTTTCCGGTTGAGATTGTCAAGGAATGCCGGTTGACAAATATCCCCTTTAGGAACGGCGATGGAGTAGCGATAATCTCTCTTTCCCAAAATTTTAGATTTCAGAAAAATATCAACGGGGACTTTTATCCCCGGGTGCAAATTTTTTACCGCCAAGGAGAAATAGATTTCTTTATTGATTATGGGAATCGCTCCCAATCTTTTTTTCTCTCTAAGAAATTGCACATCTCCGATGAGAGTCAAATCCGGATTAAAATAATACTTCACATTTTCTTGATCCCGGCGATGATAATAGACCCATTGAATGTAATTGAATTTGATTTTAGCGAATAAACCGGGGTTAAAAATTTCCCCCCGGCGGCAAAAAAGTGAGTATTCTTCCTTAGCCGCGCCTGGATTATCGGCTTTCACATAGATGCTGAAGTTGACTTCCTCACCGGGTCTCAAATTATTGGGATCCAACCGGTGAAAAATCTTATCGCCCTTCACCTGCCTACTCTCCTCAAGCCCTGATCATCTACCCCGCAATATCTTCAGTAATCCCATCTTTCTTTACCCGGTTTTACCCGGCCAATGCCTTTTTCAAATTTTCAAATTCCCAGATCAGGGTCTCCACCAGGGATCGCACCTGTTCCAGCGCGCCGTTTTTCCCGGCCAGCTCCACCTGTAGAGCCGCATCCCGCAAGGCCCCTGCGCTGATGCTGGCCGCCGCGCCTTTTAAAGAGTGAGCCTGCTGTTGCACCTCCCTCGCATCTCCTGCATCCAGGGCGTGGCGAATTCCCTGGATTTGCTCGGGGGTGTATTCCAAAAAAGTTTGCACCAGGACCTCGAGGATCTCTTCATCTCCTTCCAGCCTTTCCAGCAAATCCTGGCGGTTGAAAATCTCAGTCATAAGGAACCTCTTTGCATATCACGAATCCTGCGGCAGGAAGCACAGCAACCTCCGCTCCCGGCTTCCTCAATCAGCGGTTAGGGATTGCCGTCGAGAATAAGCACATTCCCTGCCTGATACACCTCATTGATACTTATCGGCCGTTTTCTTAATTATTATGAACGTAAATTTTTGGGGGTGGTGAAGGAAAAGTTGAAGGCTCGCTTAGGGGAAAGCGGAACTTACTGGCGGTAAAAGAAGGCCGCGGTTGTTCCCTGAAAGGGCCGGAGCCGGTTTAAGGCTCCTGAGGCGGACAAACTAACTGCCATAATAACTCCTGTAACTCTAAAAACTTAAATCGTCCGCCTCGGATTTCAGCCGCAAGGACTGGGCAGTCCGTCGTTCCTCGTCCCGGTTTTCCAGCCATTTCAATATCATGCCAAAAACCACGTCCCGTTTCACGGGCTTGGTGATGTAGTCATCCATGCCCGCGTTAAGACACTTCTGCCGGTCTCCCCGCAGGGCATCCGCGGTCATGGCGATAATGGGGATGTCCGCAAAGCCCCCCGCCCGGATGGTTCTGGTGGCGGTGAGACCGTCCATCACCGGCATATGCACGTCCATGAAAATCAGATCATAACCCTTGGGGTCCGCGGTGTATTTATCAACCGCTTCCTGGCCGTTTTGAGCCAGGTCCACCTCATAACCTTTCTTCTGGAGCATCAACATGGCTAATTTCTGGTTCACCGGATTGTCTTCCACCAGTAGGACGCGGACCCTTTGTTTCTCCTCCTCCACGACTGCCTGCTGCGGAACAAGGGGAGCAGTTTCAGCCGCCTCTGGTCCGGAGAGGTCCGCTCCCAACAATTCTTCCACCATTTTCAGCAACTTGGACCGCCGCACAGGCTTGAGCAAATACCCATCGAAACCGGCCTCCCGGAATTTAGCTGCTTTTTGGCCGGTGGAGGAGGAATAGGCCAACAGGGGCAGCCGGGAGAGGTCGCCCGGCTGTTGGCGAATCAGCCGGGCCACGGCATAGCCGTCCAGGCCGGGCATTTGGATATCCAATATGGCCAGGTGAAAGGGGTCGCTGGCTGCCATTTCCCTTTGCAGTGTGGGTACAGCTTCTTCAGGGTCCGTCAGGTTCACCGTCCGCAGACCGGCGTTAGTCAATATATGGGTGAGGATGTCCAGGTTGGTCCGGTTGTCGTCCAGAAGGAGCGCTTTTTTGCCCACCAGGGAGATGGGCGGCTGTTTTTCCGGCGCGGCTTTCTCGCTTTTCCCCAACCAGGCGGTGAAGTGAAAGATGCTGCCCCGGCCTTCCCGGCTTTCCGCCCACACTTCACCTTCCATGAGTTGGGCCAACTGCCGGCAGATGGAAAGGCCCAGGCCGGTGCCGCCATAGTGGCGGGTGATAGAGCCGTCCGCCTGCTGAAAGGGATCGAAAATCTGCTCCAGCATGCGGGCGGGGATGCCGATGCCGGTATCCCGGACTTCTGCCTCAAGTTTAACCCGCGCCGGCAGCTCTTCGGCCACCTTTAGGGAAAGCTCAATCTCCCCTTCCTTGGTGAACTTGACCGCGTTGGACAGCAGATTGAGGAGGACCTGGCGGAAGCGGCCGGGATCGCCCAGGACCAGGCCTGGCACTTCCTCACCGATGCGGCAGAGCAGTTCCACTGATTTTTCCTGGAGCCGGGTGGAAGTGATGGCGCAGACCTCATGGGCGATGAGCTCTGCATCAAAATCCACGCTATCCATGGCTAATTGGCCGGCTTCGATCTTGGAAAAATCTAGGATATCATTAATCAGAGAAAGTAAGGCCTCGGCGCTTTGGTTAATCGTTTTGACGAAACCGCTCTGCTCCTCGCTTAGGCGGGTTTCCTCCAGCAATTCGGTGAAACCGATGATTGCATTCATGGGAGTGCGGATTTCATGGCTCATGTTGGCCAGAAACTCGCTCTTGGCCATATTGGCCAGCGCGGCCTGATTGGCCAGCAGGTTGGCGTGTTCAATGGCGTTCTCCAACTGGGCATTGACGTCCGCCAATCTCTGGATGCTCTGCTCCACTTCTTCCTTGGCCGACCTCAGTTCTTCTTCGGTCCGCTTTTGGGTGGATATATCCACAAAGCTTTCCAACAGATATTGACGTCCCCCGAAACTCAGGGGAACGATGGTCTTGATGACGGGAATTTCCTTCCCGTCAAAGCCACGCAGCATTTGTTCCAGGTTGTCCACCTTCTCCCCCTGATCGGTGACAGGACACCGCCCTGGCGGGCAGATGCAGTGGTAACAACTGTCGCCCACAATTTTTTCCCTGGCCGCGCCCATCATCCGCAGCGCGGTGTCATTGATGTCGATGATCCGTTTGCTCTCCTTTTCAATGATCAGAAACCCGGCCTGCACATGTTCCAGAATGGCGCGAAAGTATTTCTCATTCTCCTCCAGTTTTTTTCTGACTTCCTGATGCTCACTGATTTCCTGGTCCAGGGCGGAGTTGACCCGGCTCAACTCCGCGGCGCTTTGCCCCGCCATGTCTTCAAATTCCTGGTTCTGAGCCTTTAAATAAGCCAGGGCTTGCCGGCTTCTAAAGAGATAGGCCAGCAAGAGCAAGGTAATCCCAAGGCCGATAAGCGATACCACCAGGGGATTCCAAGGAGTCAAAGAGGCTCCCACGGACAGGGTGAGGCTCAGAACCAGGGCCAAGACCAGGGGGCCTGCCCTGCCCGCGTCCTTATTCGGGCATTGGCCGCCAGTAAAATAGGCCGGAGTTTTACAGTTGCCGGTTTTTTTCAAAGCTTGCCTAAGCTCCAGGCCTTCTCTGTTTTCCGTGTCCATCGTGAAATTTCTAAGACTTGTCTTCGCTACTCTTCCTGCAACCTGCCACTGCTCCTCTTGAAAATATCGTCAATTTCTCCATTAACCTTGAACCGGGGGATTATGGAATATTGAGGACGAATGAGGCCTTCCCCTTTAAGAAGGTTATTTGCAGAGGAAGGCGGTCTGCCCCATATTTCCCGGATTTTGCCGCCAGAAGATTAGCGGGCCAGCTTTTTAACCTCCCCTGCAGAAATGATGCAAGAAAATTTGAAGAAGATATATTCTATTGCCGAATCTATCTTTGAATAGGGCAGAAGACCTGGCTTTTAACCTGGTTTAGGGTTTTTAGACCTTTTCCACAGTATTGCCCATGAGTTATGCCGAGTTTCGGTTGATATTTTATGGCTGATTTCTTTCAGAAGCAGATGCGGTCCAGTTCCGTCATTTCCTCGGCCTTAATGTCCAAGGAGGCGGAAAAATACGCGCCCCTGTCTTTGGAAAGCGTCAAGTTGGATGAACCTGTGCCCTTCGACCTTTTTCTGAAGATGAAGGACAAAGGGAGCCCCGCACCCAAGATGGTCCGCTGCTGCGCTCCGGGCGACCTTTTTCAAAAAGAATGGTTCGAGAAGCTGAAACAATTGCAGATACAATGGCTCTATTATTCCTTGACGGACGTGGACCGGATTTTCACCTACCAGCAAGAAAACCTGGAACGCCTGATAAAGTTTGGAGATATTGAACCCGAGGAGAAAGCCAAGCGGGTCTACGACTTGACCCAGGTGTGGATCATGCGGTTTTTCACCGCCGAAAAGAGCCGGACCGGGGAGCAGATTACCCTGGCCTTATCCTTGGTGGACGACTTGATGGACACCGTCAAGCAGAGCAACTATAATTCTTTATTGTTGCTGGAAATCAAGAAGCAAAATTTTTACGTCTATACCCATTCCGTCAATTGTTGTCTCCTGGGGCTGGCTTTTACCAATTACCTGGGGTGGAAGGCGGATAAGGCCCGGAACTTCGGTTTGGGGGCCCTGATCCATGACATCGGCTATTCCCGTCTGCCCAGAGATATATTGGACAAGAAAGAAGGGCCCGGTGAAGACGATATGGTCAACATCCAGCGGCATCCCCTGGAAGGGTTTCGGATGCTGCAAAGTTTTGCCCACCTTCCCTGGGACGCCCTGCAAATGGTCCTGCGGCACCATGAAAACGGCGACGGCTCCGGCTACCCGGAGGGCCTGAAATTAAGCGCCATCCCCACCTGGGCCCGCATCATGTGCATTATTGACAGTTACGAGGAGTTGACTTCCGAACGCCCCTGGCGGGCGCCCATCTCCCCCAAAGAGGCATTGTGGACCATGCGCCAGCAATGGGAAGAGAAGAAAATTTACGACCATCATTACTTGCTGGCGTTTATCACTTTCTTGGCCGGCCGCAACCCCAGGGTCGCTAAAGGTTAATCACTTGATTTGTAAAGGGTTGGAGGCAAAATCGCCCCATTATCTCGGTTGAAGCGTTATGGATGAACCCTCAGTTAAAGAAAAACTCTTATCTTCAGATACCAGGACCTTGCACCGCCCCACCCTCGATGTGGTGGCGTCGCCTTATACCCCCATCAATCTGTCCGCCTTGATTCTAAACGAGCGGATACCTTTCGATCTGTATCTCAAAGTGGCGCAAAAAGGGTCCCAGGACTTTGCCTACCTGCCCTTCTCCAAGAAGGGAGAACCATGGGAGCGGCAGTGGCTGGACCTGCTGGCCCAAAAGGGCATCGACCGCCTCTATTTTCTCAATGGGGATATGGAAAAAGCCCTCACCTATCTCCACAAGCATATGCAGTTGTTGAAACACGAGAGCGCCAAGGTTACCCCGGGATTACTGACCGTTTTCTCCGAACAGTTGAACCTTACCATTCGCAAGGCCTTCCATTCAGCTCGCTTTGGACCCGGAGTGCACAAGGCCCAAACTCTGATAGAAGGTCTTATCGTAAGTTTGCAGCAAGATTCCGGTTCTCTGAAATTAGTGTGGAAGGTTCTTTATCATGATTACAATATTTACAACCATTCCATAAACCTCTGCCTGTTGGGGATGGCCTTTATGCTCTTCCTGAAGAAATCCAAAAAGGAGAGCCGGGATTTAGGTATGGCCGGACTCCTGCACGACATTGGCATGACCCGCATCTCCCAGGAAATCATTGCCAAAGAAGGGCCCTTGACTCCAGAAGAAAGAACGGAAGTAAATCAACATCCCGCGTTGGGACACCGCCTGTTGAGCAAAGCGACTTCTTTGGCTTATGTGCCCAACGAGGTGCTGCGCCTGACCCTGGAACATCACGAAAACGCCGACGGTTCCGGCTACCCTTTGGCTCTGCCCCTGAGCCGTCAACATTCCTGGACCCGCATCATGCGTCTGTTGGACAGCTACGAGAGCCTCACCACCAACCGGCCTTACCGCGGGTCTTATAAGCCCTTCGAGGCCGTCAAAATCCTCCGGGAAATGCGGGGCACCCGCGGCTCCATCTACGACCCTGCAACCTTAAAGAGCTTTATCTCCTTCCTCACCGCCGAATAATACCCCACTAAGATATGTGATCCGGGACAAAGCGCCAGTTTGTCGTAGGGACGAATACAAGGTTCGCCTCTACAGTTAATTTCTATTTGACTGCAATTCGGTATGAGGAGCGCAAAAAAAAGCGCAACCTTCGATGGTTGCGCCTCATTTGGCATGGATTGGTGCCGAAGGCGGGAATTTTCTAAAGATGTTGAATTTACTTGATATTTCATCTACCGACGACCAACCTATGCGCCTTTTGGGGGCCTTTTAACACCTTTTAGAGGTATTTGGGAGGCCCGACGTTGGCCTCCCAAATTCGTCGGTCATATAGATTTTAACTGCCTTGATTAAGGACTTATCAGAAGGCTAAAAATTTCTCATATCCGTCCCAACCTGCAATTTACCTAACTCCCCCGATAAGTCAATTTCGTGGTAAGTTAGCTGGCCCTTTGGTTTTATCTCATCCGAGAGATATCATTGTTACGCTGAGGCGTTGAAGGATAGCCGGCTGTTGCTCATTGAAAGGGTGGGATCCTTAGATTTGGCAACCGGGGATAAAAGTTTCGTCAGCGAGTGGATACTCCTGCTTTCCTTGATGGTCATTAATCTGCGGAGACGCCTGATCTCACCCCTCTTTTTGTTTCTTATCTATAAGGATAGCAACACTATCCTTAAGTTTTGATAAATCATATGATTTCTCCACCAAATCATCGAAAGGCCGTTCGTTAGGAGGAAGCTCTTTATATTCAGAGAATGCCGTAAGGCAGATTATCGGCAAATCCGGCCAAGTTTTTTTAAGAAGCCAGATAAAATCTAACCCTTTAGGGCCGGCATGACGCATATTGGTGATTAGCAAATTCACCGGCTGGGACGGGTTATTCAGGATTTCTAGAGCTTCCAGTCCCGAATTAGTAATCAACACTTCGTAGCCTGCCCCTTCAAATTCCTCTTTGAGCATTATCAGGGTAGAATAGGCATCATCAACTATGAGAATAGTTTTCATCTGGTCTTTAGCCTCTAACAATCGATTATCAACCTTCCAACTGAATACTGGCTGAAACCTACCAATTCGCCTGCAGCTTGTATTTTTCGATTTTATGGCTCAGGGTCTTGCGGTTGATTCCCAGGATGCGAGCAGCGTCCTGGCGGTGCCCCTTAGTGCGGCGCAGAACGAATTGGATATGATGTTTTTCTAAGTCCTCCAGGGTGATCTCCTCTTCCAAGAATAGTTGAAACTCCCTCTGGCGCTGGCTAATGAAGCTGGGCAGGTGTTCCGGCAGGATGACGTCGCCGTCCTCCAGAATGACGATGCGTTCTATAGTGTGCTCCAGTTGTCGGACGTTGCCCGGCCAAGCGTAGCTACTCAACAGCTTCATGGCCGCGGGGGCGATGCCGCTGATCTTCCGGCTGCCCTTCTCGCAATATTTGCACAGAAAATGGGCCACAAGGAGCGGAATGTCACCGATGCGCTCGCGTAAAGGTGGCAAACGGAGAGGGATGACGCTGAGGCGGTAGAAGAGGTCTTCCCGGAACTCGCCGGCCTTGACGGCTTCGCTCAGGTCCCGGTTGGAGGAGGCGATGATGCGGATGTCCAGCTTAATGCGCTTCTGGCTACCCACCTGCATGAACTCGCGTTCCTGGATCACTCTCAAGAGCTTGGCCTGGATGTTGAGACTGAGGTTGGTGATCTCGTCGAAGAAAAAGGTGCCGTGGTTGGCCAGTTCGAAGAGGCCGTGTTTGGTCTGATGGGCTCCGGTGAAGGAGCCCTTGACGTGGCCAAAGAGCTCGCTTTCCAGCAGGGTCTCCACCAGGGCGGAGCAGTCCACCGGCACGAACTCCTTGTCCCGGCGGGGGCTCAACAGGTGGATGGCCCGGGCCGCCAGTTCCTTGCCGGTGCCGCTCTCGCCGGTCAGGAGCACCGTGCTGTCGCTGGGCGCGGCCCGCCTAATCTTGGAAAAGACTTGCTTTATGGCCGGGGAGTCGCCGATGATGAACTCGAAACACTCCCGGTCAAGCGCCGCTTTGGCCGGTTTCTTCTGGAGTCGCTTTTCATGGTGGTCCAGGGCCTTCTGGACCACAGCCCTCAAATCGTCTATGCGCAGCGGCTTCCCCAGGTAATTCAAGGCCCCATGTCTGATGCACTCCACCGCACTCGGGATGGTGGGGAAGTCGGTGATCATGATGACCTCGGTCTCGAGATAATCCTGGCGCAGGTGCTTCAGTACCTCCATGCCATCCATGTCCGGCATCTTAATGTCCAACAGGATGACGGTGTAGGGTTGCCGGGCCACCATCTCCAGGGCCTGCAGCCCGCCGCTTGCAGTATCCACCTTGAGTTTGTGCATGGTCAAGACACGGGCGATACCGTTGCGGATAGCCTCCTCGTCATCCACCACCAGGACTCGTTTGTTGGAGCCACTCTCCTGCATTGGCAGCCTTTCCGTCGGCGAACGTGGGCAGCAGGGCCCGGAAAACCATGCCCCGACCCATGTCGTTTCAACTTCCACTGTGCCCCGATGAGCCTCCACCAAGCCAGAGACCAGGGACAATCCTACAAAGTTTGCCTTTCAATTAACGTGCCAGACAACACTGATTACAATCAGAGAATAACGCCCGGAGAGGCTCCCGGAGGATATCTTGTCGAATATTTTTATTTGCACATTTTTTGCAGGTTTAAGGAGATACCTATATCGATTATCAGGGACTGGTTCCATATAATAGCTTTGGGATTGAACAGGTTACCGGCAAAGCACCTGATAACCTTCATCCAGGCTTGGAAAGCAAGCATCGAGAATGCCTAAATACCGGGGAATTTCTAGGAGGCAAGTCGATGAACAAGGCTTACTTCATCCTGTTTATTTCCATTCCCTTCCAGTTTTTGGCTGCGTTCCTGGCTTTGCGGTTGATCTGGGTCACCAAGAAGACCGTGGCCTGGATATTTATCGCCGCGGCCATCGTCCTCATGAGTTTGAGACGCTGCTTTACCCTGTATGAGTGGCACGTCAGGGGTATGGAGCTTCTGTCGGTGGACGTCAGCCAGGAGTTGATCGCCATGGCCACTTCCGTTTCCATGGCGGTGGGAGTGGCCCTGATTGCCCCGTTATTTTCGGAAATCAAACGCGCCAGAGATATTCTCCAGGATAAGGTGGAGGAAGGTACCGCGGAACTAAAAAAGTCCAATCAAACGCTGCAGTTGGAGTTAGTGAAACGGCAGGTGGCGGAAGAGTCCTTGCAGAAATCGGAAGTCATGTTTCGGACCATCGCGGATTTTACCCATGATTGGGAGTATTGGCTAGGCCCGGATGGTAAGTACTATTACAACTCTCCCTCATGCGAACGGATTACCGGCTATCAGCCGGAAGATTTCTTCTCGGACCCCGCCCTGCTTGAGAAAATCACCCACGTGGATGATCGGCAGAAAGTCGCTGGACACTTCCAGGAAGAATTGGAGAGCGGCGAGCTCCACCCTCTGGATTTCCGAATCCTTACCAAGGATGGGGAAGAACGGTGGATCGCCCATGTCTGCCAGCTGGTATACAGCCCCACCGGCCGCTATCTCGGCCGCCGGGCCAGTAACCGGGATGTCACCCAGCAGAAGCAGGCCGAAGAGGAGAAAGCCAAGCTGGAATCCCATCTGCGCCAAACTCAGAAGATCGAGGCCCTGGGCACCTTGGCCGGGGGCATCGCCCACGATTTAAACAATATCCTCTCCCCCATCGTCATGTATACCGAGATCGCCATGCGGGCCTTACCCGGGGACAGTCCCACCCGATCCTACCTGGACCTGGTGCTCAAGTCCAGCAAGCGGGCTTCGGACCTGGTCGACCAAATCCTCTCCTTCAGCAGGCAAACCGAGCGCCAGCGCATATTAATGCAACTGGGCCCCATTGTTAAAGAGTCACTGAAATTGCTGCGGGCCTCCTTCCCCGCCACCATCGACCTGCGTCAGAATATCGGGGCCGATCCGGATTGGGTGCTGGCTGATCCCACTGAGGTCTACCAGGTGGTAATGAATCTCTGCAACAACGCCGCCCAGGCCCTGGGTAACAAGGGGGGGCTACTGGAGGTGGTTTTGGATAATGTGGAATTAACGGAGAGGCTGTCGGCTTTCGGGATCGAAATCAAGCCGGGACCCTATGTGCGGCTGGTCGTCCATGATACGGGACCGGGGATCCCCCCGGCAATCATCGAGCGCATCTTCGAGCCTTACTTCACCACTAAGGAGAAAGGCCAGGGGACCGGTTTGGGGTTGGCCGTGGTCCATGGAATAGTCAAACTCTGCGCGGGCGGTATTACTGTTGTCAGCGAACCGGGCCGGGGAACCACCTTTGAGGTCTTTTTCCCGGTAATGCGGACCGAGGAGCTTATAGAGACCGAAGCGGTGGGGGATCTGCCCCGGGGCAGGGAAAGCATCCTGGTGGTGGACGACGAAGAGGATATCGTGGTGGCTGCCAAAATCCTCCTGGAGCAGTTGGGGTATCGGGTAACGTCTCTCACAGCCAGCCGGGAGGCCCTGGAGGCCTTTCGAGCCCAACCGGACGGCTTCGATCTGGTTTTGGCCGATCAAACCATGCCCCACCTGTCGGGACTGGAACTGGCCGAAGAACTCCTGAAGATGAAGCCCGGCCTCCCCATCATCATCTGGACCGGCTACAGCGAGACCCTGACGCCGGAGAATGCCAGGACTCTGGGTATCAGGGAGTTGCTCGCCAAGCCGCTGGTCCCCCGGCAGCTGGCCGAGTCCGTGCGCCGGGAACTGGATGCCGGGAGAGGGGAATAGGGTATCCCTGTGGGGAAAGAAAAAAGAGGTTAATCTATTGTCTAATCATTCTCCTAAAACACCATATTTCTCCATATTTCTTTTATAGATAAGATATTCGGCTCGGCCATGGAATGGCTTTTGCAATTTATGGTGGAGGAGTTAGAAACCCTGGTGGGCGGCAGGAAAAATAGAGCCGCAGGCTCCGAGATAGTCATTTATGAAGAACCGGAACCCGACTTCAAATTTTGACCGGCCCGGCTTCAGTAAGCGGCAAGTTGGTTGCAGGCTTGCCATATAAGGAAGGCTGAAATGTCTCTCTTGGACTCGATTCTACAATACGTGCAGCGATACCGTCGAAAGTCCCAAGAACGCAGTGCAGCCAGGGGAAAGGTTTTAACGGCATTCGAGTTCAAGTACGCCTCTTTCATGGACTTACTGTCCTCGAATACTGAACTGCTCAACATTATCACCGATTTCGAGGAGAAACTGCGCGGCCAAGAGTTCTTCGACATGTCCTACGTCCGGTCGCAAGCCACCAGAGCAGTCTTTCATACCCTAAAAATGGCCAAAAGCCTGGACGACCTTTCGGGGCGCCATTTTAAGACACTCTTTCCCCTCATTGAGCGGCTTCATTCCCGCATCACGGAGGAACTCGGGAAATGGAAGGAATTGACCGTTACCGCATGGGTCTTGCCGTACTCGCTCATCACGAAAGACATGGTGGAGTCGGTGGGCGGCAAGAATGCCAACCTCGGGGAGCTGCTCAACCGCGTCCGCCTTCCCGTTCCTGACGGTTTTGCCATCACCACCGCTGCCTGCAATTATTTCTTTGAAAAAAACGACCTCATTGAGGAAATCAAAAGCTTGCGCAGGCACTTGGACCTCCAAGACCCTCAGGCCATCAACAACGTCTGCCGGGAAATTCAGGGTCTTATTACGGGAGCGCCGGTACCTGTGGACTTGGCGCATGCCATCCTTTCCGCCCACCAGGAGATGACGGAGCGAATTCACGCAGTGAGTGGCAGGCAGCCAAAGGATATTCGTGTGGCGTTGCGCAGCAGCGCCATAGGTGAGGATAGCCAATTATCCTACGCGGGGCAGTACCTGTCGGTTCTCAATGTTCCCCGGGAACAACTTATCGACACATACAAACAGGTGCTGGCAAGTCTTTACACCTCTCGATCTCTGTCATACCGGTTGGCGAAGGGAATCCGGGATGAAGACATAGCCATGGGCGTGGCCTGCATGGAGATGGTGGATTCCCTCGCGAGCGGCGTCATGTATTCCCGTGAACCCTCAAATCCATTGGCAAACCAGATTCTCATTAGCTCAGTGTGGGGCCTCGGGCCATATGCGGTGGACGGAGTCATTACTCCAGACAGTTATATGGTTTCCAAGGATGCCGGGCTGAAGTTGGTTGAGTCGCGCATTTCGCACAAACCCGTGCAGCTCGTTAGCCTGCCTGAACAAGGGCTTCAGGAAATGCCGGTAGAACCTGCGAAGCAAGATGCGCCTTGTCTATCGCTCAAGCAGATACGGCAATTGTCCGAATACGGGCTTCGATTGGAAGAACATTACGAATATGCTCAAGACGTCGAGTGGGCCCTGGATAGCAGCGGCAGGCTCATGATTCTTCAAACCAGGCCTCTGCATCTTGAAATCAGAACCGGTGCAGGCGGCAGTGAATTCATGCGGGTGGAAGGATACCCCGTCCTCATAGAAGGAGGAGCCGTTGTTTTCCCGGGAGTGGGATCCGGCCCTGCCGTACACGTGAAATCCGAAGAAGACTTGGAAACATTTCCGTCCGGCGGGGTTCTCGTGGCCCGGCACCCCAGCCCTCAATTTATTATGGTGATGACCAAGGCGCGGGCTATCGTGACAGACACCGGAAGCGTCACCAGCCATATGGCTTCTCTGGCCAGAGAATTCGGGGTGCCCACGATCCTCGACGCCAAATCGGCTACAGCGGTCATCCCGGCCGGCGCCGAGGTCACTGTTGACGCGTATTCCGCCCGGGTCTATGAGGGCCGGGTTCCTGAGCTCCTGGAACTCTGCAAGGCCGAAAAGCCGATGATGAAAGACACACCGGTGTTTAACACCTTGAAACGGGTAGCGGACTGGATCGTGCCCTTAAACCTCGTCAACCCAAACGCGGGCAATTTTGCCCCCGAATATTGTGAAACCCTTCATGATATCATGCGGCTCATCCACGAGCTCTCGTACAAAGAGATGTTCGCGATCAGCGAAATCGTTCCCGACGTAGAAGGAGCGGGCGCCTTCAAGCTGGTAGCCCCTGTGCCCTTGGACCTCTACATTATTGACCTTGGAGGTGGATTGACGGAGTGCGAAAACTCCCCAAAACGGGTGACTGTTGACCAGGTTGCGTCTATCCCTTTGAAGGCCGTCCTGAATGGCATGATGCACAAGGATTTGCGGCATCAAGGTCCCAGGCCGGTTGATCTTGGTGGCTTCCTGTCTATCCTCCAGGAGCAGATGTTGGCTCCCAATAGCCAGGCGGAAGGTCTCGGTGATCGAAGTTATGCCATCATTTCCGACCATTATCTCAATTTCAGCTCGCGCATCGGTTATCATTACAGCGTATTGGATACCTATTGCTGCGAAACGGCGAGCAAGAACTACATCTCCTTTTCCATGAAAGGCGGCGCGGCGGATGAGACCCGGCGGAATAGAAGAGCACGGGTGGTAGCAACTATCCTTGATGCCCTCGGTTTTGTCGTGGAAGTCCGCGGGGACCGGGTAGATGCGCGCTATGACAAGTACGAAGCCGCTCTGATGCAAGAGAAGCTCGATGCGGTGGGGCGAATGCTCCAATTCACACGCCAAATGGATATGCTTATGCGGTGCGAAGGCAGCGTCGAAGCTTTGGCTGGACGCTTCTTGGAAGGGAATTACGACTTGAGTCTCGATACGGGTTACGACCGTCCCGCCACGACTATGCAAAAGGTGTGAGAACAATTCTTGGCCACGTCTTTTCTTACTCCGACCTGCAGCCGGTAATAGCGAATATTTTCATGGAATTTGATGCCTGCCCAAGGAGTCCCTTACCTCATCTCACAGGTTCCGATCTGGCATTTATTCATGACCAATGGAAGCGATGCGTGGCACGCCCCAGTGGTACCGCAGGAAACGCAGCGTATCCGCGCTATTGAAAAAATACCTGACATATTGAAAAAATACCTGACATATGTTGTAAAAAAAATCCTGACTAAGTGTTTCCAGAGCGTGGACTATGGTGTTGTAATGACAACCTAAAAATGACCCTCATGCGGATGCTTGGCTCTCAAGGGATGCGCAGCGTGACTTTTTGTTTGGCATGTCTATTGCTATTTATAATTTTGGAAGCAGTTCTGGCAAAATCTTTTGATAGCAGTCTTTCACGAATCTCCTCTTCCAGTGCAAGGATAAGGGGTGCCAGATGAGACAGCCTAAGACGAGGAGGGAATCAGCAAAAGGATTGATTCAACAAAACGGGTTGGAAGCAATGGAAGGCAAGCTTCGGTCCATGAGCAAAAACCAAGAATTCGCCATTGAGATCCTCGAACTTCTGAATCAACGCGTCCTGAGGGGCGCCGACATCGAAAAAATAGTGGAATCGATAAGAAAGTCCCTCGATATTGAAGCCGTTGGCGTTCGTATTCGAGAAGGCGACGATTATCCATATCACGTAGCAAACGGTTATCCTGATGATTTCATCAAGGCAGAGAACTATCTCTGCCGGCGCAGCGGTTCCGGCCAAATAATTCGTGATTCTGAAGGCAATCCGGTTCTAGAGTGCATGTGTGGGGAAATAATCCGCGGGAAGACTAATCATTCCAGGCCTTTCTTTACGCCCGCCGGGAGTTTCTGGACCACCTGTTTGTCTAAATTGATGGAGTCGGAGTACGGCAGCGAGCTCAGTACCATATTCAGAAGTCCTTTTATTTCATCCGGTTATGAATCCGTAGCCATTGTTCCGCTCCGTAGCGATGGTGAAGTCATTGGTGTTTTGCAGCTCAACGACTCCCGGGACAATATCTTTTCTACTGAAACAGTGCGCTTCTTTGAAATGATAGCAGCTATTTTGGGCATCTTTCTCGTGAGAGTGCTGCAGGCCGAACAGGCGTTGAGCCAGGTAGTAGAGGAGCGCGTGGAGCAGCGGACTGCCGAGCTGTTGCAGACCAAGGCCTTTCTTGAAGATCAGATAAGGGAGCGCGAAGCTGTCGAGAAAGAATGGCTCCTGAAGCAGAGCCGACAAGACCTGGCACTGGACGTGTCGAACTTGGGATTGTGGGAATGGAACCTGAATACGGACATGGTTTATTTCGATCAGCGTCGGAGCAGGATGCTCGGCTGTTCGTTGCATGAATCCGAATCGGATTTCGCGTGTTGGCAAAACCGGATTCCTCGTGATGACAAGATCAGGGTCCTCAAGGTCTTGAAGCGTCATCTTGCTGACCCTTCCCATTTTTTTGAAGTCGAATACCGGTTGCAGACAGACTCGGGAGAATGGAAGTGGATTCTGGACCGGGGCAGAGTGGTGGAAAACGACCAGAACGGAAAAGCGCTGCGAATGGTGGGAATTTGTCTTGATATTACCGAACGCAAACGCGTGTATGAAGAGCAACTGCATGAGACCGTGGAACAGTTCCAGGGCATTTTTGATAGCGCCAGAGATTGTATCTTTGTTAAAGATTCCACCCTCCGGTACACCCAGGTGAACCCGTATTTTGCCGGCCTGCTTGAAATCCCCGAATCCCAGATAGTGGGCCGCACAGACGCCGAATTGTTTGGAAAGGATTCGACGGAGATTCTTGCGGAAGTGGATCAGCGTGTCCTCAAGGGAGAGACCGTCGAACAGGAGCACACACGGCTCATCAAGGGAATACAAAGGACCTTTCTTGATACTAAGGTTCCCATGCGGAATAGCCAGGGAAAAATTGCCGGCATAATTGGCATAAGCCGGGAAATAACCGATCGCAAACGCGGCGAGTCCGTTGCCCTGCTGGTTGGGAGCGGTTGCCGGTCCTCGGCAATGCGTGCCACGCTTAGGGCGGCGCGCTTGGCGGCCCAGACGGACTCCATCGTCTTGTTGACCGGAGAAAGCGGCGCAGGGAAGGACCACATTGCCCGGTACATCCACGACAACTCCAAACGTGCTCATGGGCCTTTCTTCTCCATCAATTGCGCGGCCGTTTCCCCGGAACTGGCTGAGTCCGAACTTTTCGGCTATGAATCCGGAGCCTTTACCGGGTCAAAAGGCCCGAAACGCGGACTGCTGGAACTTGCGGAAGGCGGAACCATACTGCTCAATGAAATCGGCGAACTTTCCCCGTCGCTGCAAGCGAAGCTCCTGACTTTTTTGGACACCCGGCAATTCACGAGAGTGGGCGGAGTAAAACTTTTTACTGTGAATGCCAGACTCATTGCGGCAACGAATCGGAATCTCGAAAAAGAAGTCAAGCAGAATCGATTTCGGCAGGACCTTTTTTATCGATTGGATGTCTTCAGCATCGAGGTTCCTCCTTTGAGAAAGAGGACAGAAGATATTCCGGCCTTGGTCGCCGACATCTTAGCGGATCTATCATCCAAGCTGGGATTGGACTCTGTGCCGACCATGGATACCAAGGCGTTAAAGGCGCTGGAAGTCTATCCCTGGCCCGGAAATGTGAGGGAATTGCGCAACGTGTTGGAGCGCGCCTTGATCCTGTGTGGCAAGAGGCGGATCAGCCGTGAGGATCTCACCTTGAACAACAAGTTCAAGACCAGGGAAGTGGGGCAGGAGTGGTCGGTCACCTTGGGGTTTCCAGAACACGAAACCATTAACGACGTGACCATGAATCTGAAACGCCACCTGGTGATTGAGGCCCTGCGCCGAACTCACGGCAGCCGTAAACGGGCGGCGGCGCTCCTGGGAATCAGTCCCGATTCCCTAAAACATTACATGCATATCTTTGATCTCTTCACGATCATGGACTTTCAATCCGGCGCCAAAGTCGGCCGCCCCGAAGAAGACCACAGGTGATCTAAAGTATAATTTCCCTACCTATCGGTAATTTTTCCCTGCCTATCGGTAATTATTCCCTATTTTTATAATCTAATTCCTTGTAATTTCTTAATATTTAAATGTTGGTAATTATTCCCCAAAAGTTCACTTGTTATTGGAAATTTTTAAGCTTATGAAATTTTCCCTGAATCCGAGGGAAATTTTCCCGGTTTATGCCGTTTCCACAAGGGGTTTTCCTCGCTAAGCCCCTTTCAGCATACTCTCTCTGGAGCCCTTTTCGCAGCTGCATGGGAAATGTCGCGAACACGATTTGCCGTTTTCTCTGGAGGCTAACGACTCACGCCGGGACTCCCCTTTTCTGGCAGGCTCTCTTTAATACCAATTCGGCAGTCAAAATGCAAGAAAAAGTTGGGGCGAACCTGGTGTTCGCCCTGAATGCCTCTGGGCGAACGCCAGGATCGCCCCTACAATAAATTGCAGTTTGAGGGAAAATATAGGGATCACTTGATTTGGAGGGGCCGAGCTTGTGAAAATCTTCTCGCTGGTACGATTGTTGCTTCTTACCTAAGTTGACCTTCCGGGACGCCGGATAGGCAAAATTTTCGAAAAAAACCAAGCGGCTGCCATCTTAAAAAAGGAGGTAATTCAAGGGCGCTATAAAGTGTATACCCACGGGACAACGGACTTTTCAACATAGGTGGACGTTAGACATCAAGAGATATGCTCAAATGAGGAGGAGCTTCTCATGGCTGAAGTGAACCGCACGAGAGGCACTATCAAGTTCCTGGTGTGGACGGTTATTTCCGGAGCCATCATCGCCTATTTCTGGATGCAGTACTATAACGGTACTCTCCTGAAGCAATACTACTACAAGGCAAAAACTTCAGGCTGGGCCGTCCATGCGAACAATTTCAAGGACGCGAGCAAAGACAAACCGGCGATCCTGCAGATCGGCAAGTTTGACAAAATCGAAGGGCTGCAGGCCGTGCCGGTGAAAAAGGGCGATCTCCTGCCCACCAACACCAACGGCATCATCGACGAGAAGACCGTGAAAGAGGGCAAGCGGGTCAAGCTCGACGGGAATACCCTCATAGTCATGGTCCCCAGCACCATCAAGGATTCCAAGGGCTTCAAATACAGGGACACCTTTATGCATAAGGGGATCGAGACGGATCCCTGGGGCGGGGCCTGGGCCGTGGCCTTCATTCTGATCCTGGGGTTCACCTTGGGTACCATGGCCGAGGGCTTCACGGACATGATCGGCATGAAGATCTCGAAGATCAAGCACTATGAAGGCGTACACTAAAAGGAGAATAACGCATGTATGAATTCGCCATTGCAGGAATGTCCGCCCCTATTTTCCTCCTGGTGCTCACCGGCATGACGGTGGGCATGGTGGGCGGCTTCATCGGGGTGGGCGGCGGCTATATGGTGACGCCGGCTCTCATCGTCTTCGGATTTCCGGGTTATATGGCCTCGGGGATCGATGTCATGCACATCGCCGGGAAGTCGGTGGTGGCCACCATCAGGCACCGGCAGTTGGGCAACATCGACTGGGTCCTGGGCCTGGCCATGGTGGGCGGCACCATGATGGGGGTGGAGATGGGCGTCCGCCTCCTTAACTTGACCAAGGAACTCGGCCTCTCGGGCATGGCCCTTCTGTTCGGCTCGGTGGCCATCATGGTGGGACTCTTTGTCTACACGCAGATAGAGACCCACCGGGCCCACAAGAAGATCGACCAGCTCACCGAAAGCGGGGCGGAGGTAGGCCGGGAGCTGAAAGCGACCAAACTTCCCATGTTCTTTCAAAACATCTCCCTGAAGCCCATCATCCGCTGCCACGTGGCCCGGATCATCATCTCCATGTGGGTGGTGGTCATCGTCGGCGTGGCCACCGGCGTGCTGGCCGGGTTCTTCGGCGTGGGCGGCGGCTTCATCCGCGTCCCGGCCCTGGTGTACGTGGTGGGCGCCACCACGCATATCGCGGTGGGCACGGACCTGCTGGAAATCGTGGTCTCCGGCGGCTACGGGGCGCTGCGGCATTTCATGAGCGGCAACGTGGACATGATCGCGGTCTTCTTCATGATCATCGGCGCCATGCTGGGGGCCCAGTTCGGCAGCATCGCCACCTCCTTTGTCCGGGGCCCGGCCATCCGCTACATCCTGAGTTACTCCCTGGGCCTGGCGACGGTGGGGGCCTTCATGAGGCTGGTCTATCTGCTGACCGCCCAGAAATACGGCTTCCTCAACTTCTTCGCGGTGGTCTTCACTGTGGGTGAGATGATCTTCCTCTGCCTCTTTATCCTGTCCCTGGTCTATTTTTCGGTGCGATACCGCGGCGGCAAATGGGTTCCCGGTTGGATACCCGCTCTCGTGGTGCAAAAGGACTAGGACAGGTTCCGGGGAAGACCTTCGCATAACCCAGCGAAGCGATTACCGTTACCTCATGAAAAGGAGTGACAAACGATGAAAGCACTGGTAGACAACATGCTCGTGTACTGGCTGCTCCTGCTAGGCATATCTTTGGGACTCGCGGCTCTGGTATATGTATTCTGGCTTAAAGAAACCATGATACACTAAGGAGGCGGCCATGCAAATTCTTCTCAACATCCTTCTGTACGCAGCACTCTTCTACTGGCTTTATATCAACGCCATGGAGAAAGACTGGTGGTACTGCTTCGTCATCCTGTTCGTCATCGCGGTGTCCGGGGTGGTAACCCTGTTGCCCGGTTATCACGTCTCCAAATGTACCCCTGGCGAATACCCCTATGAAGACTGATCTCGACAATCTGCGCCAGCAAGTCGCAGAGCTTTACCCAAAGCGCGATAGAGGGGACTTAAAGGAGCGGGATTTTCAAGCGCTGGTCGCCGACAGGACCGTGGCCCTCTATCGCGAGATCATCAAGGAAAAAATGGCCGAAGGTGAGACCATTGAGTGCGAGCATCACACCATCTGGACTCACTTTCGGCTCATGTCGTCCATTCTCCGGGAGCCGGCCCAGCAGGCGACCAGCCTGTTCCTGACGGACCGGAAATTGTATCGGGTAAAAGCCACCATCATGCCCGACCAGCCGCCCACCGCGGACAGCCGGGACCATACCGTGGTGGAGGCGTTCAGGGTTGATCGTATTTGCGCGTTGAAAAAGAGGCTCCAGATCAGGTTTGGCGAAATATTGCTGGGAGCCGGGTTCTTTGCGGTTGCCGTGGTATTTCGCAGCTGGCTGACCATCACGGCTCCCTTTTTAGCCGGCCTGGGCATCCTCGGCGCCCTGCACGGGTTGCTGCGGCCCACCAAGTGGTTCGAGGTGGAACTCGCGAACGGATCGACGACCTCCGAGCCGATCCTGATCTACACGGTCCGGAAGGACAGCGCCAAGGAGCTGGCGCGGCGCCTTCAGCAGAGGCTGTCATGTCCCGCATAAAGGTTCTCCTGGTCGATGACGAGGTGGAGTTCACGGCCGGCTTGAAAAAGGTGCTGAGCACCCGGGGGTTTGCTGTCAAGGAAGCGAAAGATGGGCTCATGGCGCTCTCCATGATAGGTGATGAGCGCTTCGACGTCGTTGTCCTGGACATCAAGATGCCGGGAATGGACGGACAGCAAGTGTTCAGGGAAATCTCGCGCTTAAGGAACGACACCCGAGTCATAGTGCTCACAGGACATTACTCTTTGGGTGAAGAGGAAGATGCCTGGTTGAAAAGGGCTTATGCATACCTGCTCAAGCCCTGCCCGATCAGCAACCTGGTCGCCCTAATCGAAGCAGCGGGAGCAAATGTTGACACAGGCCCTGTTACGCCCTATAGATGTAAATTACCAGGAACGTGACGGTCTAAGCGTGGCAGACCGTCACTTTCAACCATCCGTCAAGGGAAAAATAGGCCGTGGCCGACACAGAGCTGCAGCAACCCGCCAAGTGCCTTCAAACTGAGACGTTCCTCCATCGTCTATGGCGAGGATTGCTCCTCTTTCTCGAAATCATCGGTCTGCGCCAAGAACAGAATGTCTCCCAAGCCGAACAGCTGGCCAAGCTGAGACTCTACCATACCGAATTCCGCAAATTGATCTCCGCCAACCACAGTTTTCTTGAAACTCTGGGTGACCTGGAAGAATTGCGATCAAGTTATCATTACCTGGATCGCTCTTCCGTGAAACGGAAGGCGGCTCGAGCCCTTTCGGACGCTCATGCGATGGTGGAAAGTATTAATGTGATATCGGGTAACCGGTATCCGTCCCTGAGGCCGGCTTTTGAAAGAATCGCCGACACCCTGACAGAGTCTATGGAAGACCAACCCGAGCAGCATGCATCCGAGTTGGTCCTTGAGTTGTCTGCCATTTCCGGTATGAAGGTTGATGTGGTGGGTGGTAAAATCGCTCACCTGGCTGAAATTGCCAATACGTTGGGATTGCCCACACCGGATGGTCTGGTGGTCACGACCGAAGGCTTTCGTGTTCTGCTGGAGGAAGGCGGCATTCGGTCCTGGATCCAGAATAAGCACCTGGAAATCGTTACAGAGGATGATCTGGAGCCAGTCAGCTGTGAGTTGCAAGAGCGCATATTGGGGCTTCAGATCCCGCCCGCAATGGAACAAGCAATCCTGGACGCCTACGATCGAATGGCGGAGCGAGCGGGAGAACGAATCCCCGTTGCCGTCCGTTCGAGCGCGGTGGGCGAAGACAGCGAATTCTCGTTTGCCGGACAATTCCTCACGGTGCTCAACGTTCCCAGGGAAGAGCTCTGCACGGCATATCTGCAGGTGATTGCCAGCCTCTTTTCCCAGGAGGCGATGAACTACCGCTTTCTTCACCAGATTCCGGGCGAATCCGCGGAAATGGCAGTGGGTTTTATTGCTATGGTCGACGCGGCCGCGAGCGGAGTCGTTTTTTCCAGAGATCCCAGCCGGCCGGACTCCGACAAGATCCTGATTCAAGCGGTAAAAGGACTTGGCGTCACCTTGGTGGATGGCAGGACTTCACCGGAAATCATACTGGTTTCGAGAGACCTCAAGCTGCCAACTATTATCCGGACTCTCTCATCTCAGGAAAGCCGTATGGTTCTTGCTACCGGTTCCGGGATGAAGGAGGAGAAGTTGGAGCCTGGTGAGGCCGGTCAGCCCTGCCTCACCGACGATGAAGCGCGAGAACTGGCTAGTTGGGCCATTTTACTGGAAAATCATTTTGCCGGTCCGCAGGACATCGAGTGGGCCCTGGATGTGGACGGTCGAATATTTCTTGTACAGTCCAGACCTCTCCGTCTCGCCGTGAGCTCAATCCGCAACGCGCAACCGCTCCCCGGAATTACCCTGCTCCTCGAAGATGGTGAGACGGGTTGTCCCGGCGTGGGTTCCGGGCCAGCCATCCTGGTGCGCGAGGACTCGGAAATAGATTCATTTCCTGAGGGCGGAGTGCTGGTGGCAAGGCGCTCCTCCCCCAGGTTCGTTCGTCTCATGTCCAAAACCAAGGCCATCGTCACCGATGTGGGGAGCACCACGGGACATATGGCTTCTCTCGCCAGGGAGTTCAGGGTTCCAACACTTCTGAATACCAAAATCGCGACCAGCACCCTCCAACCTGGGACAGTAGTCACTGTGGATGCAACTAATAGTTTTGTCTATGCGGGAGAAATTCCTGAATTGCTCGAAAGAACTGACGGGGCCGATGTGCCGGAAGATAGTGGAGACTGGCGGGGAAACTCGCCGGCATTCCTGTTGCTCAAAAAGGTCATCTCCTTGATCTCTCCTTTGAACCTTACGGAACCGCACTCAGTTACTTTTTCTCCTGAATACTGTGTCACGCTTCATGATCTGGCACGTTTTATTCATGAGAAATCCTACCGCGAAATGTTCATGATGGGTGACAACGTGGGTGATCTCCGAGGAGCCGCCTACAAACTTGATGTCTTTCTACCCATCGACGTCTATATGGTCGACCTTGGAGGAGGGATTGAAGGAACACCTAAAAATCGAAATCTGAAGCGTTCTCAAATAACTTCCGTGCCCATGTCCGCCCTTTTGAGAGGAATGCTGCATGAGAAGATTCCCCGATTCGGCCCCCGCCCCATGGACTTAAGTGGCTTGCTTTCGGTTATGCTGCGCCATGGCACGACGGGCCATGAGGCCGACGGCACGTTTGGCAACCCGTGTTATGCGATTATTTCAGACAACTACATGAACTTCACCGCCAGAGTCGGCTATCACTTTAGCGTGGTGGACACCTATTGCGGCCAAACCCAAAACAAGAACTACATCAGCCTGCTCTTTCACGGCGGAGCTGCTGATAAATTGCGCCGGACTCGCAGAGCAAGAGCAATGGCGGATATTCTTAAAGAACGCGGGTTTTCAGTGGAACTCAGGGGAGATCTGATTAACGCTCGGCTCAGTAAAGGGACCCAAGAAGAAACTATCGAACAGCTCGAAATGCTCGGCTCTCTTCTACAGTTCTTCAGGCAGATGGACGCCGCCATGGGCAGCGATAATGCCGCCTTACTTTTCAGAGATGCCTTTTTACGAGGTGATTACGGCCTGGAAGAACTAATAAAACGCTAGCACTTCTCCTCAACCTGAGTAGCAAAGGTCTTGCGCTCATATGTATTTTCAATGCAAGAGATCAGGGTATCGATCCGGCACGGCTTCAAAACGACTTCCGCAACACCCTCTTTCAAGGCTTCCGTCAACTGCTTTATATTCATGTTTCCTGTGAGCACAATCACCGGGGTGTGTATATCTCGCTCTCTGATGGCTTTTAGAAGCTCAACACCATCCATGCCGGGCATGCGCAGGTCAAGAACAAGAACATCATAAAGTTCGTTGGTCAACAAATCGAGGGCTTTGAGGCCGTCGTTGACGCTCTGAACCTGCATGCCCCTCCTAGTGAGGATGCCGGCGAGATTATCGACGAAGACAGTCTCATCATCAATCAAAAGAACCCGTATCCGACCAGTCATCGGATCTTTACCTCTCACTTGTTACTCGCGCAACATTTTTCGTTGAAACGCCTGGCGGATTTTCGCTTCCAAATCGCTCAACTGGATCGGCTTTGAAGTATAATCGTAGAGGCCCAGCTCAAATCCCTTGAGGGCCATGTCGACAGAGCCGTAGCCTGTGAGGATGACCACTTCAAGGTGGGGCTGTTTCATCTTCAACTCCCTAAGCACTGAGATGCCATCTTTACCCGGCATATTTTGGTCGAGGATCACCACATCAAACTCACGTTCCTGAACGATCCGCAGTGCGCTGTCACCATCGTGCGCAGTCGTTACGTCATAACCCCTCCGCGAGAGGATCTTTAACAAATTCGCGACAAAAGGTATTTCGTCATCCACCAAAAGTAGCCGGGGCTTTCTCATCGAGGTCATCTTTTGAGTCCTTTCTGCTAGTTTGTTCGGAATCACTTGAGTCACTGTCCCGGCAGGGCAAGAAGATCTCGAATTCAGTGACCTTGCCTGCTTCAATCCTGACAGTGATGTCTCCACCCATCCTCATGATGATGCTGTGGATTTTCGCTTCTAAATCGCCTAACTGGATCGGCTTTGCTATATAGTCGAAAACGCCAAGTCCAAATCCCTTGAGGGCCATGTCGACAGAGCCGTACCCTGTGAGGATGACCACTTCAAGGTGGGGCTGTCTCTTCTTCAACTCCTTAAGCACTGTTATGCCATCTTTACCCGGCATGTTTTGGTCGAGGATCACCACATCAAACTCACGTTCCTGAACGACCCGCAGCGCGCTGTCACCGTCGTGTGCTGTCGATACCTCGTAACCCCGCCGCGAGAGGAGCTTTGACAAATTCGCGACAAAAGGTATTTCGTCATCCACCAAGAGTAGCCGGGGCTTTCTCATCGAGGTCATCCTTTGAGTCCTTTCTGCTGGTTTGTTCGGAATCCCTTGAGTCAGCGTCCAGACAGGGCAAGAAGATCTCGAATTCAGCGCCCTTGCCTGCTTCACTCCTGACAGAGATGCTTCCACCCATCTGCCTGATGATGCTGTATGAAATGGAGAGGCCTATCCCCGTCCCTTGGCCCACGGGCTTAGTCGTATAAAAGGGATCGAACACTCGCCCCAGATTTTCATCGGCAATGCCCGACCCGCTGTCGGCCACGGTCGCTACCACGCCGCGGCGTTTGCTATCGTATCGTGTAAGGATATGAATGCTCCCGTATGGCTTGCCTTGGTGAGCATCGATGGCGTTGCTGATAAGGTTCACAAAGACCTGTTCCAGTTCAAAATCATAGCCGCGAATCTTTGGGAGGTTCTCCTGGGAATCCAAACTAATATGGACACCGCGACTAACGGCCCGTTTTTCCAAGAGGCCAACCACATCCTTCACGGCCACGTTGAGATCCACGTAGCGCGATGGCAACGCCATTCTTCGCGAAAAGCGCAAGAGATTCTGCGTGATGGAGGAGCAACGCTCTACCTGGGCATCAACCTGGGCCAGGGACCGCTCAAGTTGCTCCTTGAACTCCCCGCCCAGATCTTGTTCCCCCTCAATCAAGTCAAGTATCACCTGATTTTCCGTGAGAATGACGGCCAAAGGATTGTTTATCTCATGGGCCACGCCGGCCGCGAGTTCTCCGATGGAGGCCAACTTGCTGGCTTGCATAAGCTGCCTGTTCAAGTCCTCGGTCTCTTTGTCCCTCCTCGTAATGACCCTGACCATATATCCAGTGGCCGCGATGGAGACGATCAGAATCGCGAGGAAGCCTGAATTAAGAAGAATGAGAATAATGGTGTTCACTCGGTTGATGTCTCCAAATACCTCCGAAAAATCCTCCTTCACGATGAGTAGCCACTGGGGGTTTTTCAGCCATGAATAGGCCACGATCTCCTTGGGATGGGATTGAAAAAGGGCATATTTGATTAGGTCAATATTAAATATGCCTGCATCCGGGGCGATTGGGCCGAAGTGGGCAATGGGATCAGTGGCCCGGATTCCGCTTTCTCCAGTGAATGAATCCACGGGAAGCGGGCTCTTCTCCATAATTTTCCCTTTGAATCTCGGGTTGGTCTGATAGACGCCTTCTCGATTCACCAAGAAGACCTCTCCCGTTCGGCCGAGACCCTTCGTTTCCACCAGCGAACTGAGGAACTCAGGATAGATGGTGGCCCTCAAAATCCAAGGCTTTCCCCCCCCTGAGCCAAGAACCGCGATGATGAAGTGCGGCTCTTTTCGATATCCCTCAAACATGTCGCTGATGAACACACCCTTGGCCATGACCTCTTTGAACCAGAACGTCTGGGAATAATCCTTGTCCATGAGATCGTAAGGGCCGACGTAAGCTAGGTGTTTTCCGTTTTCACCAATGACGCCCAGGTCTATGTAAAAGCCCTCTCGGTTGAGGTTGTGGAAAATCTGGGTGAGGTTTGCTGAATTCGACAGGAAGCTCAAAGAATGCGTAGAGGCCAAGAGCTGGATATCTGACGCGCGCTGCCCCAAAAAAGAGTCAACAATTTTTCGATTGTATTCAACAGTCCTTTGAAAGTATCCCACCATCCGAGATATGGAGAATTGAAAATAATAGAGATAAATGACCCAGCCAACGAAAAGAAGCGGGAGCACAGAGAATACCACCGCGCCAAGAACCAACCTGCGCATTAACTTGGGATAGGGGCGAGGTTGCAAGTCTGATACCCGCGACTCAATACTCTTACCACTTTCAGTCTGTTCGGACATGAGTTTCCCCAAGGAGTAGAACTTTAAAAATACGGTATCCTCGTGGACCGGCGATCGTTATGCCATTATGGTGACCCGCGTTTCTCCAGCGCCGGAGCCCCGTCTCTTTGAGAAAATCAAATGCATAAGTTGTGCCCAATGAACGGTCCAACCGAACAAAATTGCGCGCCCCCTCAACAATATCGCCACGAAAATTAACGCCACCATTTATCTGCACTCTGTCACCAAGACTGCTCTCGGAAAACAACTTTAGCCTGCTTTTTTGGCCTCTAAATTTTTTATAAAATTGCTAACGGTAAGTCATGATTTCTGCTCTGCTCCGGAACTTATCAGGATTCTGAAAACTTCTCATAACCAGACGATACCTTCAATTTTCACCAATCCCCCGATAAGTTTCCCGGGTGGCAAGATAGCCGCTTCTCGACGTTTCTTGACTTAGGAAGAAGTATCGCATAAAAGTATCATAGGGTATTTAAGATCCCGGTTAGCTTATTTACTTCCAATCAAACCCACTGACACCAATCGGAGTTGGTAATGCCTTACCGGGCCTTTATCTCCTATAGTCACGCCGCCGACGGCGAACTGGTTCCTGGAGGAAAATCGGGGACAAATCGGGGCACAAAGCCCGGAAACACTGATGAATAAAGGTATGGTGCCGAAGGCGGGATTTGTCTAATGATATTGAATTTACTTGATATTTCACCATACCAACGACCAACCTATGCACCTTAGAGAGTATTTTATCACCTTTTGGAGGTATTTGGGAGGCCCGACTTTGGACTCCCAAATTAGTCAGTCATCCAGATTTTATCTGTTATGATTCACGACTTATCAGAGGACTGGAAATTTTAAACCTGTTTACCTTACTCTCCGATAAGTTAATTTCGCAGCAAGATATGTGCTGACTAGTTTTGGGTGACAATCTCCAAGCTATGGCAAACATAAGCTGTTGTCTGACCGTAAGCCAACCCGACCCCTGCCTCCCGTAGCATCCCTATAATCTGCTCCGAAGTATACCGTTTCCTACTCCTTCCCTACTTCCCTTCGATCCACCTCGTTAACTTAACCCGGGGATCTGTTTCCGGGGGGCAGGTCACAGGTTTTCAGCTCGGGAGGTAATGAAGCCGTGGTTTATTAAGCGTATCATGGTTAATCATCTGCCCTTTGCGCTCTTGCTGCCTTGGGCCGTTTAAATCCCCTTGATTTTCGCGGAGCAAAAAACTATATTTAGCCCATGTGGTTAAAAAGGGGAGCCATATTGCTGGTCATGCTTCTGGCAAGTCTTACCGTCCTGACGCTGTTGGCGGCGGCAGGGGTAATCCATTGTCATGAGCTGGACCATAGCCACCATGGATTACAATATGGCTCTTGTTGCACTGATAAAATCATTCCCGTATCCGGGAACAATCCTTTAATCATCCCGGATAATCAGAGTTTTTTTCAACAATCGCAAGTCATCCCCCCCAAGTACCTCTTTGTAGCGGAAATTTTCCAACCCCCTCGTTTTTAAAATCCTCACCTATTCAACTACTTTTCTGTTTTTCGGCAGGTAAGCGTTAAGCGTATCCGTGCGAAACGGGTTTGCGTTGCGGTGACGCGGACGGAGGAGTGTTCTATTTCTCCATGCCGCGACGCCAGGCACCGGAATCCGTACCTTACCTGCAAACCCGCCATCTTTTTAATTGCGGAGGTCTGCATGCGTCGCCGGCAATGGTGGCTGCTCCCGGTCCTTTGTCTGCTCCTGCTCAGTCCACTTATGGCCTTAGCGGGCCAGAAAGCTCTTACCCTCAAGGAGCTGGAGGAGAAAGCCCTGAAAATCCATCCGTCCCTGCAAGTTTCGGGAGCGGAAATCAAGAAAAGTGAAGCGGAGCTGCGCATCGCCCGCCAGTATCCCAACCCCGAAATAGAGGGATCGGTGAGCAGCCAAAGGTTCCCGGACGGCGGCAACCCTGGCACGGGCTATACCCTGGGTGTCTCCCAGACCATCGAATGGCCGGGAAGGCGAGGGAAGAAGCAGGAGGCCGCCCGGTTCGGCATCGATGCGGCCAAAGAAAAATTCGCCCAGGAACAGATCAACGTCCAGGCCCGCTGCCGGGACCTATATTACCGGGTCCTGGCAGGGGAGCAGTTGCTGAAGATTGCCGGGGAAAACCTGGAGTCGGCCAGGAAACTCCTGGATATCGCCGAAAAAAGAGTCCGGGTAGGGGAAAGCCGGCCCATCGAACTGGTCAAGGCCCGGGTGGAGTTCTTTAATTTGGAACGGGAGCACGACAAGGCCAAAACCGCTTTAGCGGGAGATAAGCAAGTCCTGTTGCGCTTTTTCGGCGGCAGCCTGCCGTCTGATTTCACCCTGGCAGGCGAACCCGAAAAGGTTGAGGCCGCGGCGCCGCTTAAGCGTTGGCAGGAAGCGACTCTGGCCGCTCATCCACTCCTTCAGGCCCAGGAAGCCCAGGTCCGCCAGGCGGAGAGCAGTTTGGGAGCTGAGCGCCAGGCCTGGGTGCCGGATGTGACGGTGAAAGCTTTTCACATAAAAGACGTAGACCTCATTGCCACGGGAGGCGGGCTCAGCCTCCCCATCCCTCTGTGGAACCGCAAGGGCGGCGAGGTGGCCAAGGCCGCAGCCGCCAAGAGCCAGGCCGAATCGGAACTCCGCCTCCTCAAACAGGACTTGGAAACCAAGGTGGCGGCTCAATACAGCCTCTATGAAACGGCCCGCAGACAGGTGGAGTCATTCCAAAACGTCCTCCTGAAAGAGGCCGGGGAATCGCTCCGAGTGGCCCAGTTCGCCTACGAGCACGGGGAGACCGGTCTTTTGGAATTGCTGGATTCCCGGCGGGTTTACCGGGCCGCGGAACAGGACTATTACAAGGCTCTGCTGGACTACCGCCTGGCCCGGGTAGAACTCTGGCGGGTATCCGGGGGAGGTGTCAAGTGATGCGGTTGCGGAAGAACAAAACCTGGTGGCTGGCAATTATTGCATTTTTTCTGGGAATGGGGGCTTTTTGGGTATGGGACCATTTCCACGAGGACCACGATCACGATCATCATGCCCGGAAAGTTCAGGAGGAGAAACAGAAGCCCCAGCAGGAGCATGGCCACGGCCACCATGATGACCATGCCCGGAAAGCTCCTGAAAAAAAGGAGGAACCTCTGCAGCCCGGCGAGGTGAGACTGACCCCGGAGGTGATTAAGCAGACCGGGATTGAGACTGTCCCGGTGTTGCACGGCCCGATGGATATCAGGGTGCCGTTTACCGGAGAGCTGGTCTTCAATGAAGAACGGCTGGCCAAGATCCGCTCCCGGGTCCCGGGCCGGGTGGTGCAGATCGTCGCGGACTACGGGCAGATGGTGAAGCCGGGAGATGTTCTGGCTATCATAGACAGCGTGGAACTGGGCCAAGCCCGGATGGCCGCCCGGCAGGCCGCCGCAAGGTTCAACGCCGCCCAAAAGTCCTATGACCGGGCCCGCCAGCTTTATGAAGGTAAGGCCATAAGTAGGGCAGAACTCCAGGAACGCCAAGCCCGGCTGGAAGTGGAGCGGGCCGATCTGGATAATGCCCAAAACCGCCTCCGTCTCCTGGGGGCCGTGGGCGCCGCTCCTAACTCTTTACCGAAAGAATCCCGCTCCGGCGCTATTTTCGCCCTGCGTTCCCCCATAGCCGGCAGGGTGGTGGACCGCAAAATCACCCCCGGCCTGGTGGTTAAGGAGGACGAGGAGCTTTTCACCGTGGCCGACGCCTCCACCTTATGGTGCTTCGTCCAGATTCCTGAGAAGGATTTGCCTTTGGTGAACGTGGGCTCCCAAGCGGCGATAACGGTAAGTTCCCTGTCCCAAGAAGAATTCCCCGGCCGGGTGGATTATCTGGCCGACACAGTGGACAAGGCCACCCGGACGATCAGAGCCCGGGTTAAAGTGGATAATTCCCAAAATCGTCTCAAGGCCGGGATGTTCGCCAATATCGCCATCCGGGCAGGGGAGCGCAAGGCCTTGAGCGTCCCCGAATCCGCAGTCCTGACCGCCAATGGCGAGCATTTTGTCTTCGTGGAAATGTCTCCTGGGTCTTTCGTGAAGCACATCATCAAGCCGGGGATGAAGGGGGCCGGCCGTGTCGAAGTGCTGGACGGCCTGGACCCGGACGAACCCGTGGCGTTTAAGGGGGCCTTCGCCTTGAAATCAGAACTGGAGAAAGGCGTCAGCAAAGGCGGCCTCGGCGGTGGCCATGGTCATGCCCATTAAAGCGGACGGCAAGGAGACTGCAGATGATTGACAAGGTTATTCGTAGCTGTCTGCGCCATCGCTTTCTGGTGCTCATCGGCCTGATCTGTTTGGTGGCTTACGGGGCGTATGCCGCCGTGCAACTCCAGGTGGACGCCTTCCCCGACGTCACCAACGTCCAGGTGCAAGTGTACACTACCTGGCCCGGCATGTCTCCCGAGGAAATAGAAAAGCAGGTCACCTTTCCCATTGAGGTACAGTTGGCGGGCCTGCCCGACATGACCGAGCTCCGCTCTGTTTCTCGCTTCGGCTTTTCGCTGATTACCGTGGTCTTCGCCGACCATGTTGACCTGTACTTTGCCAGGCAACTGGTGTTGGAGCGCCTCATTGCCGCCAAGGAGAAATTGCCCAAAGGGGCAGCCCCGGTTTTGGGCCCCATCGCCACCGGCTTAAGCGAGGTCTACCAGTATACTCTGGAAGAGGAGAATGCTCCCCCGCCGGCCTCTCCCGGCGAGGAGACCGCCCGCCTCATGCGCCTGCGCACCGTTCAGGATGCCATCGTGCGACCGGTTTTGAAAACCGTGCCCGGAGTCACCGACATCAACTCTTTCGGGGGCTTTGTCAGGCAATACCACGTGCAGGTGGACCCTGACCGGCTGAGGAAATTCGATCTCACCTTGAGACAAGTCTTCGCGGCGCTGGCCGCCAACAACGCCAACGCCGGCGGCAACATCATGGAACCAGGGAGCGAACAGGCCGTGGTCAGGGGCCTCGGACTGATGCAATCCATCCAGGATATTGAGGCGGTGGTGCTCAAGGAGGTCAAAGGCACCCCGGTCCTGGTCCGGGACGTGGCTAAGGTGAGCGAGGGCCCGGCCAGCCGCTGGGGCGCAGTGCTTAAAGACGGTAAACGCGAAGAAGTGGCCGGCGTCGTCCTGATGATCCGGGGCGGCAGCGGCCGGGAAGTGGTGGGCGCAGTCAAGGAAAAAGTCGCCCAACTGAACGCCGGGGGCATCCTCCCCAAGGGAGTCACCCTCAAGGCTTTTTATGACCGCACCGGCTTGGTCAAAGACTGCATCAACACCGTCAGCCGGGCCATTGCCGAAGGCGTCCTTCTGGTGATCCTGGTGGTCTACCTCTTTTTGCGCAGTTTCCGGGGGGCGCTGGTCATCGCCTTCACCCTGCCTTTAGTAGCCCTGGCCACCTTCATCGCCATGCGGCAGGTGGGGCTTTCGGCCAACCTCATGTCCCTGGGGGGACTAGCCATCTCCATCGGCATGATCGTGGACAGCGCGGTGATCCAGGTGGAAAACGTCATGCACCATCTGGGGGAAATGGAGCCGGGCCAAAACTTCGGCCTTACCGTGGTGAATGCCGTTCTGGAGGTTCGGAAACCCAGTCTTTTCGGGGAGTTGATCATCGCTTTGACTTTTCTTCCCATCATGACGCTGCAAGGCATGGAAGGGAAAATGTTCGCGCCCCTGGCCTTCACCGTGGTCATCGCTCTTCTGGCTTCCCTGCTGCTCTCCATTGTCGCCATCCCGTCGTTGTGTTCCTACCTCCTTAAGCCTGCGCCGGAGCGCCGAAGTTATTTGGTGCAGGCGGCCCAAAGGGTCTACCGGCCGGTTTTGGATTGGGCCTTAAATAAACCCAAGCTGGTGCTCCTGGGCGCCGGGGGGCTGCTGGCGGTCTCCCTGGCTGCTTTCCCGTTTCTGGGAACCGAGTTTGTTCCCCGGTTGGATGAAGGCACTATCACCAACATCATGATCCGGTTGCCTTCCGTGTCCCTCTCGCAGTCCATTGACATGGAGCGGCAGATGCACCAGGTCCTGCTGAAATTTCCCGAGGTGGAATCGGTGGTCTCCAAGATCGGCGCGGCGGAGATCGCCACGGAGGCCCATGGGGTGGAATCCAGCGAACCCCTGGTGACACTCAAGCCCAAAAAAGAATGGCGGAGCGCCCGCACCACCGAGGAACTCATCGCCAAGATGCGTCAGGAATTGGAGAAGATTCCCGGTGTGGCTTTTAACTTCAGCCAACCCATCGCCCACCGGGTGGACCACCTGGTTTCCGGTGTCAAATCCCAGGTGGCGGTGAAGATCTTCGGGGACGACATGAACGTGCTCAGCCGCAAGGCCGCCGAGGCGGAGGCCCTGCTGCGCACGGTGCCCGGAGTGGCCGACCTCCGCGTGGAGCAGGTGACGGGCCTCCCCAACCTCAACGTCAGCATCGACCGCGGCAAGCTGGCCCGCCACGGTCTCAACGTGGCCGACGTCCAGGAGGTCATCGAGACCGCCGTCGGCGGCAAAGCGGCCACGGAAATCATTGAAGGCCAGATGCGGGTGGAAGTGCTGGTGCGGTTTCCGGAAGAACGGCGCAACCGTCCCGAAGCCATCGGCAATATCTTGGTGGCTTGTCCGGCAGGGTATTGCGTTCCGCTGGCGGACCTGGCCGAGATCACCCAGGCCGAGGGTCCGGTGCAGATCAGCCGGGACAACGTGCGCCGCCGCATCACGGTGGAGTTCAACATTAAGGACCGGGACACCGGCAGCGTGGTGGCCGACGGCCAACGGTTGCTGCAATCCCGGCTGAACCTCCCCCCCGGCTACTACACCGCCTGGGGCGGCACCTTCGAGAACCAGGAGCGGGCCATGCAGCGCCTCATGCTCATCGTCCCGGTGACCCTGGCCCTGGTCTATCTGTTACTCTTTATGACCTTCCAGTCGCTCCGGTATGCCACTCTGATCATGCTGAACCTGCCCCTGGCTTTGGTGGGCGGCATCCTGGGTTTGTTTATCACCGGCCAGTATTTGAGCGTCCCCTCCGCGGTGGGCTTCATCGCTTTGTTCGGGGTGGCGGTGTTAAACGGCGTGGTCCTGGTCTCCCAGTTCAACCAGTTGCGGGAGCAGGGGCTGCCGATGGAGGAAGCCGTGCGCCAGGGCTGCGAGCGCCGGCTCCGGCCCGTGCTGATGACCGCCTTGGTGGCCATCCTGGGTCTGACGCCATTGCTTTTTGCCAGCGGCCCCGGCTCGGAAGTGCAGCGGCCCTTGGCGGTCGTAGTGGTGGGCGGGCTGTTTACCGCCACCCTGCTCACCCTGGTGGTCTTGCCGGTGCTTTACCAACATTTCGCGGAGGACCTGCCGGAGTCTTAGGATGTCCGTCATGAAAGACATTGGTCCATCTTGTACAGCCGGTTTATCAGCAATCTTAACCTTTATGGGAGGCCCGCGATGAAAGAATCGAGAATTGGCATTCTGGTCCTGTTGGCAATATTTCTGGTGGGATGCGCCCAGACTCAAACTATCCCCTATGAAGCCGCGAGTGGAGGTCGCGGACAAGGTTTTCGCCAGCAACCTTATAAATGCCTGATCGATCAAGCCGATTCCAAACCAGGGGAAGTCACTGGTAAAATTACCAAAATGACTATGGAAACTTTTGAATGGTTTAGGGAACCGGGTCTGGCCATGGAGGTAAATACCCCCACTCAAGGGATAGTACATGTGCATATGGGCCCGCTCTGGCTCCTGGAACGCCGTGAGCCTGACCTCAGGATTGGAGACCAAGTGAGTCTTCAAGTGTTTTCTTATAACGTGGCAGGCAAATCAAGGCTGATTGCTAAAGAGATATCGCACCAGGGCAAAACTACCCAGTTGTATGACCACCAGGGACTCCCTTATTGGGAGGCCGCGCGACCGCGTTGATTTAAGAAAAATGCTGATCAATAAACCGCCATAACCGCGGCAAATCATTTAGGCACCCGAAATTATCAAGTGGTGGGTACCATGAAATTAATCGATAGATATCTGATAATGATTTTTACAATTATGGCCCTCACGGGTTGCGGCGCCAACCAGGCTAAGATCAATCTTCACTCTAAAAGTTGGGTGCAAGACATTTTCCAGGAAATGCCTGACGGAGGCAAACCTCCCCGGGGATATGCCGACCTGGTCATTAAGGCATCTTTGAAAACCCATCTGAAGGGATATTTTCTCTTGGAGCCTAGAGGTTCGCGCCACGGAGAGCCTTTTAATACCTTCATGATCAATATCGACGGGCAGGCCAAAACCTATGAGGTCAAAGGCAAGGAAGAGCGAGGTCCGCAATTCGACGACCAGGGCAAGGAATCACCGGAAGTCGGTTTGGGGATGCAATACGCCTTCGAACAAAAGTTGCGCCTGAAGGCGGGAAATCACCGATTATTTTTCGGTATTCCCGGAGAAGAATACTCTAAGGAGATAAACCTGACCTTAGAGGAAGGAGAAACTTATCTCCTGCACTTTAAGCCCAATTACCGGTGTTATAGATCGGGGCGGGCAGCGTTTGAATTGGGCGTCTGTGGATATACCGCGTTTTTAAATAAAATTTGATCCACGAACCTTGAAAGTTATGGGGGGCGGGTTTAATACATGAATAACCCGCCCCCTTCTCTTTAGGAAGCAAAAATATGTTCGGTTTTAGGAACTCAAACAAAGATAACCCGCCGTATGAGCAAAACCAGCGACATGATGCCCACGCGCATACTCACGGTGTCATAGACCCATCGATTTTTACCACTCAACGGGGCATTTGGGCTATCAAGTGGTCCTTTCTTGGATTACTCGCAACGGCCTTGTTTCAGATTGTTATAGTTTTATATTCGGGAAGTGTGGCGCTTCTTGCCGATACGATTCATAACATTGGAGATGCCGCCACTGCCATCCCTCTGTGGATTGCTTTTAGGCTGGCCCGATGGAAACCCAACAAACGGTTCACCTATGGCTACGGTCGCGTGGAAGACCTTGCCGGTGTGGCCGTGGTAGTAACGATCCTGTTCAGCGCAACCCTGGCTGGCTATGAATCTATTAATCGCCTGTTCCACCCACAGACGGTGGAGTATTTGTGGGCGGTGATCATGGCATCGGTGATTGGCTTCCTTGGCAATGAGGCTGTGGCAATTTTTCGCATCAAGGTAGGTAAAGAAATCGGCAGCGCGGCCCTTATCGCCGATGGCTATCATGCACGTGTGGATGGCTTGACCAGTTTAGCCGTCCTTTTCGGTGCAGTTGGAGTCTGGCTGGGTTATCCATTGGCGGACCCCGTCGTCGGGCTTCTCATTACTGTTGCTATCCTCCGAATTGTCTGGGAATCCGGCAAGGCCGTTTTCACCCGCTTACTTGACGGTGTGGACCCGGAAGTTATCGATGAGATCAAACTCGCGGTGAGTCATGTTCAGGGAGTACAGGATGTCTCTGAAGTGCGGGTAAGATGGTTAGGGCATCGGCTTCATGCAGAGGTGAATATAGCTGTTAACCCGCAAATCTCTGTTGAAAAAGGACACGAGATTGCTAATGAAGCGCGACATCAGCTTTTGCATCATTTGCGTTATCTTTCCAACGCCACAATCCATATTGACCCTGTTGACGCCTCGGGTGAGGAACACCATCACATCTCTGACCATGTACATGGGGATTTACCCTCCCATTCCCATTAATGGCATTGAAGAGTGATCAGGGCCTGTTTAAAAGTTATAAAGCACAGTAACCACCGGAGTGAACTTCCGATTGTTGAACTTGCCCACCAGGTCGAAGGCCGCGCCCGCGGCCAGGGCCAATTTATCCGTGGCCACGTATTCGATGGCTGGCTGCACCCCCAACAGTGTAACAGGAGATTGAAAACCCAGGGTCGTATAAATATTGGACCAGGTCCAGCTACTGTACATCTCCATTAAAAAGATCCATTTCTTGTCCTTGGTAAAAGGATATTCCGCGGCCAGGTTGAAGTTCACCCAATCGTGGTTGCGGACGTTTTGGGGGTTGTCTTCTCCACGGATCTTATAGATATTGACGGGATTGTTCATCCAAATTTGGCTATGCACCAGAACCGGCTTTAAGTATTTGAACAGATTGACGCCGGTGGTGAAGGATAACGAACCGGTACCGACAGCGTCCTGAAGCAGACGCCCCGGATTAAGGCGGGAGGCATGGCCGGTGGGAATGGTGGCAAACCCCGCCACTGCGCTGACCGCGGGCAGGAAATCGCCCTCCGCCAATAAGTTGTATTTGCCCATCAGCGTCATATCCCCGATGCCGCTGTAACTGGCGGAACGCTCACCATTGGGGCCGGCCAGGTTCGCATCCACGTTTTTGGCCCAGTTGGTAAGGAAGGGAATGACGGCATAGACCTCCAGGTCTTGGGCGAGTCCGTAAGCGAATTTAACCGGCATGTTCAAGGTGTAGAAATCCCCGCCGGCGCTGATATACCTCCAGTTGGGGGAGTAATTTCCCATATAGAAGGACAGAGCCCAAGTGACCTGCACGGAGAACTTGCCGGTATCGATGGGCAGACAGGCGTCAGTGATAATGGGGCCGCAGGTGGAAGGAGCCCCCTCTTTCTTCTTTTCCGCATTTTGTGCCGTGGCTTGCGCAATTGCCGGTTTTTCCAGCAGGAGCGGCACCCCCACTTGCGCCCATGCCGGCATTAACGGAGTCAGCCCTGCCAGCAAGCATCCCGCAACAAAGCAAGTCAGAAATGTCCGGACACGGATGTTAACCTTAAACTTTTGCATCATCATACCAAGTTCCCCTTTGCTTCCCCTTTGCTTCATACCGAATTCGCACTGCGTTGCCCCAGGGCTCTTTCCGGGAGTTTCCGGGTCCCCGGATAGAGAGGGCGAATTCTCGGCTGTGGACATAACCGGAGCTAAAAACAAATTCCAACCAAACAGGTAAGGCTGCCAGGAATAAAACCCAAAAATTATCTGGGAACCTCCTGCGAGGTTTTGCCTTTTGCGGTCATATGCCTGGCAATTCCACCATTGATTCTAAAAATGAGACTCATTCTCACATATAGACAAAAAATTTTTGTCGCCCTTATTTTTCTTCCCGGCACTGGAAACAGTATCCATAGATTTCCAGGCGGTGTCCCACCGTTTCGAATGCGTTGGCGCGGCCAACCCGTTTTTCCGCCTCTTCCACCTCCCGGTCACAAGAAAAATCTATTACCTTGCGACAGGAAAGACATCGCAGGTGGCAATGATGCTCATGCCCATAGACGTGTTCATAGTGTAGATGGCCGTCTTCAAAATAGACCTCGTTTACCAGACCGCTTTCCACCAGCAAAGGCAGGCTGCGGTAAATAGAGGCCCGTGAGATGCGCCGACCCTTCTGCCGCAGCCTTATGAAGAGTTCGTCAATATCAAAATGGTCGTGCTCCGCGAACACCTCCGTCAAAATGGTCTCCCGCTCCGGGGTGAGACGCATTCCTTTCCGGGCCAGAAATTCTTGGAACACTTCCCGTTCGGACTTCATAATTGAAACTGAAAATCATTTTCAGAAAAATTACCAAAGCCGCCTTAGGATGTCAAACTTTTATTTCCGCTATCCACCTCAGAAATTTTTTTGGTTTGCCCCTTGAATAATGTTATATAAATAACTATATATGAAATAGGTATTGCAAATATGTGGCTGATATTTTCTTATACGGTTCCGGCAAAGAATCCCAATGTCCGGGTGAAGGCCTGGCGGCGGCTCCAGGCGGTGGGGGCGGTGCAGTTGAAAAGCTCCCTTTACGTGCTGCCCTTCAGCGAGGCGAACCATGAACACCTCCAGTGGCTGGCCCGGGAGGTGGAGGAACTGGGCGGCGAGGCGGTGTTTTTCCACTGCCAGGCGGTGGAGAACCTCACCGAAGCGGAGATTAAAAATCTCTTCGGCAAAGCCAGGGATGAGGATTATTCCCGGCTGCACGAGGAGATGCAAACCTTTGCCAAACACCTGGAAGCCGGGGCTGGGGACCGGGAGGGAAAGACCAGGGAAATCCAGCTCGGCTTGAAAAAATTCACCCGGAGATTCCAGGCCATCCAAGAGATCGACTTCTTCCCCACCGGCCAGGCGGAGCGGACCGCTATTCTCCTCGCTTCCCTGGCTGACCGGGTCAAAATCTTGAGCGGCGAAGGGCCGGGCCCCGAGTCCCCGGGGATTCTGAAAAAGGAAGATTACCAGGGAAAGACCTGGGTCACCCGTAAGCGTCCCTATATCGACCGGCTGGCCTCCTTCTGGCTGGTCCAGCGCTTCATCGATCAGGATGCCAAGCTTTCCTTTATCTCGCCCCGAGAGGAAATGAAAAAAGATCCCGGCCTGGTTTACTTCGACATGGCTGGCGCGGAGTTCACCCACCGGGACCGGCTGATCACCTTCGAGGTTTTGGCCGCTGCTTTCGGTCTTCAGGATAGGGGCACCACCCGCCTGGCCGCCCTGGTCCGGGCCATTGATCTGAAAGAAGACCTGGAAGGACTGGAAGAGGCCAAAACCCTGAAGGATTTGGTGGACGGACTGGTGAGCATCACCCCCAAGGATGATGAACTGGTCCAACGGACCCTGCTGATCTTCGATGCCCTTTATACAGCTTATCAAGGAGAAAGCCCTTGAAAGATTTGGATTATTATCCCCGGCCCGAATCTTATACCCGGTTGTTCCGGCGTTTTCTGCATTTCGGACTGCTGGCCTGGGGTGGGCCGGTCCCCCAGATCGCCATGATCCGCCAGGAGTTGGTGGACCGGGAGCATTGGGTGTCGCCGGCGCAGTTTAACCGGGCGCTGGCGGTCTATCAGGTGTTGCCAGGACCGGAGGCCCACGAGCTTTGCGTCTATTTAGGCATGTTAAACCGGGGACGCTGGGGGGGCTTTCTGGCTGGTCTGGGGTTTATGCTGCCCGGCTTGATCCTGATGTTCGCTCTCTCCTGGTTATACTTGGCTTACGGTATTCACTTACCTTTCTTCATGGCCGCGTTTTTTGGCTGTAAAGCCGCGGTGGCCGCCCTCATTGTGCGGGCGGTGCATCGCCTGGGCCAACCGGCTCTATCCGACCGCTGGTTATGGGCCATTGCCCTCTTGGGCGCGGCAAGTTCCTGGCTGGGGGCCCATTTCCTGGTAATTCTCCCCCTGGCCGGGCTGGCCTATGTCTTGTCCCGCAGGAAACGATACGTCTTGGCGGCCCTCGTGGGGGCGGCACTGCTGGCCGGATCGGTTTGGTATTACTTGAACCCCTGGGAGAAAGGCATCAATTCCATACTGATGATCCTGTTCTCTTCCACTGATTCCAGCCCCTCCCTCCTGAGCCTGTTTTTCTCCGGCCTCAGGGCCGGTTTGCTCACCTTTGGCGGCGCCTATACTGTCATTCCCTTTCTGCAGCATGACGCGGTTACTGCGGGCGGGTGGATGACCAATGCCCAATTCCTGGACGGTCTGGCCCTTTCCGGGATTATTCCGGCGCCCCTAATTATTTTCTCCACCTTCGTAGGCTATTTAGGCGGCGGACCCTGGGGGGCGGGGGTTATGACGGTGGGCATCTTCCTCCCGGCTTTTGCCTTCACCTTGGTGGGACATGGCTTTTTAGAAAAAATGATCAGCAACCCTGGGCTCCATAACTTCAACACCGGCGTCACTGCCGGGGTGATCGGTTTGATAGCGGTAAGCGGCATTGACCTGGTGAGAGCGGCTCTAACAAACCTGCCGGCTCTGGGAATTTTTGCGGCCTCCTTGATCCTGCTGTACCGCTGGCACGCCAAGATTGCGGTGCTGGTTGTGGTGTTGGGCGCCGGAGGGCTGGGAGCACTCTTTTCCCTGATTTTAAAATAACCAAATACCAAATAAGGGATGTTCCCTGCAATTGACATACAAAAGGAGATACAGATCATGAAAGATGTAACTGTGCATGTGGCCAAGCTCATGGCCGCGGCGGCCCGGACCGCGCCCAAAGGCGGCGGCAAAGATTTTTTGGAGATCGTGGTCATTGACGCGGAAACCGATTTGCAGCGCATCGCCGATAAGATGCGGGAATACGCGCCGCAGAGCACTAACGAAGCTTACTGGCTCCGGGATGCGGCCAATATTGAGGGAGCCCAGGCCCTTGTCCTCATCGGCCTGGCCCGGTCCCATGGAGCGGGCTACGACTGTGGCGGCTGCGGCTTCCCCTCCTGTAAAGACTTCGAGAAGAACCGGAACTTTCAGGAGAAAGAAATGGGCTACGGCGGCCCCCACTGCGTCATGCGCATGATGGACATCGGCGTGGCCCTGTGTTCTGCGGCCAAGACCGCCAGTCTTTTGAACGTGGACAACCGCATTCAGCAAAGGGTGGGGGCCGCGGCCCGGGCCCTGGGGCTGATCCAGGCGGACGCGGTCATGGGCATCCCCGTGGGTATTTACGGCAAAAACATCTTCTTCGACCGCAAGACCCCGGGGAAGTAAGGAGACCTCTGCCGGTATGAACGCTTTTAACACCCTCTGTTACGTGGGCTTTTTCGCCCGCTTTTCCTATGCCCTGGCCCGGACCCCGGTGCTCCCTTTGTTCGCCCTTTACTTAGGGGCCGGGCCCGAGGCCATCGGCTTCATCGTGGGCATCTCCACGGTCACCGGCATCTTTTTCAAGCTGCCTGCGGGGGCGCTATCCGACCTCATCGGACGTAAAAAAACCTTGCTGGCGGGCCTGGTGGTCTTTGCGGCCATGCCCTTCGCCTATCTTCTGGTGACTAATTATCAGCTTCTCATCCTGATCCGGTTTCTGCATGGCTTCGCCACCGCCATTTACGGGCCGGTGGCTATGGCGGTGGTGATGGACGCCGCGGGGGGTAGAAAAGGGGAGATGCTTTCCTGGTTTTCCTCGGTGACCATCATCGGCAACCTGGTGGGCGCGCCGGTGGGCGGCTTCATCCTCTATCGCCTGGCCACCGGAACCCCGGCGCTCTGGGACTTTCAAGTGATTTACCTGGCCAGCGGCGCGGCCGGTTTTCTCTCCCTGGTCCTGGCCCTCTTGGTCTTGCGGGGTAAAGAGACCGTGGAAAGGAGCAAGGGGCTGAAGGAATCCCTGCGCCGTTTCGCCTCCGGCATCAAGGAGGTGCTCAGCGACCGGCGGGTGGTGGTCACCTCCTCCATGGAGGGCCTGCAGAACCTGACGGTGGGGGCCCTGGAGGCCTTCCTGCCCATCTATGCGGTAACGGTGGCGGGGTTGAACGAGTTCCAGGCGGGTCTCCTCTGGGGGGTGCAGGTCCTGGTGACCATCCTCTCCAAACCCCTCATGGGCCGGATTTCGGACCGCTATGGACGCCGCCCCCTGATCAATGGGGGTATGGTGCTGTGCGCCCTGTCTTTTGGGGCCATTCCCTTGCTGCACAATTTTTACTTACTGTTAATAACTGCCACTTTCTTCGGGTTGGGAGAGGCCCTGGTGACTTCTTCCTCCGCGGCATTGGTGGCGGATATCTGCCAGGAACGCCACTTCGGCACCGCCATGGGCACTTTCGGCACCATTTTCGACGTGGGGCACGCCTCAGGGCCCATCCTGGCCGGGCTGCTTCTGGCCCGGATGGACTACCTCCCGGCCTTCTGGATCATGGGTAGTCTCCTCCTGGCGTCCATCCCGGTTTTTCTGCTCACGGTGACCCATGAGGGCCGCGTGGAACCGAGGGAAGTATCAAAGATTGTTTAGAAGTGATGCGTGTTGGAGGAAAGCAATTATGAAACCGAGATCGAGGTACTCAAAGCTCCAGAGCTTGCCCTGCTTGGCCGCGTGCCTATTATTACTTGTAACGGGCCTGGGAGCGGCCGGCCGGAGCAAGGCCAAAGAGGTATTTATGTTTAATTTTGACCAGGATGCCCAGGGCCAGGCGCCTTTGGGCTTTATCTCTTACGCCACCGGCGAAGGGCCGGCCGGTAAATGGGTGGTGCAGGAGATGGGCGGCGCCCCCAGCGGCAGGCAGGTGGTGGTGCAGACCGACGCCGACCCCACGAGAAATCGCTATCCGGTGCTTATTGCCGATAAAGGTGAATATGCGGACCTTGACGTGAACATAAAAGGCAAGGCCATCTCCGGCAAGGTGGACCAGGGGATCGGGCTGGTGTTCCGGTTCCGGGACCCTAAGAGCTACTACGTCGTCCGGGCCAACGCCCTGGAGAACAACTTCCGGCTCTACAAGATGGTGGACGGCCGCCGCAAACAGTTTGCCGGAGCCGATGTCAAGGTAGCTTCCGGCCAATGGCACACCCTGCGGGTGGTGGCTCAGGGCGATCATATCGTCTGCTACCTTAACGGCCAAAGACTTATCGACACCCATGACGCCTCTTACGGCACAGGCAAAATCGGCCTTTGGACCAAGGCCGACAGCGTCACCGCCTTCGATGACCTGACAGTGGCGAAGCCCTAACCATAGAGAGAGGCGCGCGCCTCTCTCTTAAAATCGGCAAAGGACAAACACTATGGCCATCCGAGATCTATTTTCAAGGAAGCAAGTCTGTCACTTCCTGGTCACCGATGAAGGAGTGATTGCGGATAAATACAATCATTTCATGGAATTTCTGGCCAACAACCGGGCCGCGCTGGGGATCATCTCGGAGCTGGAGCAGCTCTATTATGGGAGCGGCCCCTTTACCATGGCCGGGGTGGAGAGGCAATACGGCAAGCTCGCCACGGCTACGGACAACCTGGTAAAGGCCTTGAATGGCTTGGCTCCGGGGAAGTACGCAGAACTTTCCCGGGTCTCGGACCGCATCGCCCGGGAAATTGCCCCGATTTTTGCCCCGGAGCCTCCCCCTCCGGCGGGGGAACTGGTGCTGCCCCTGGAGGCCCTGGACCCGGGCCTGGCGAACGCCGCCGGTAGCAAGGCCACCAATCTGGCCCTCATCCATAAATATCTGGATGCGCCTATCCCCCCGGGGTTCGTGATTACTGCGGGGGCCCTGGAGCTTTTTCTCCGGGAGACCCTCCTGGCTGAACCCATAGCAGGGCTATTGGCGGGGCTTTCCCCCGACAACCTGGAGGACCTGGAAGAAAAGAGCCAGGCCATCCGGGACCTGATTCTTCAAGCCCAGGTCCCGGCCGGCCTGGCAGGGGAGATTTTGAAGGCTTACCAGGAATTGGAAGCCAAGACACATCCCCAGGTACGCTTGGCCATGCGCAGCAGCGCCGTGGGGGAGGATACCGAAGCCTCCTTTGCCGGGCAGTACGCCACCGAGTTGAATGTCACCCAAGACAATCTTCTTATGGCCTATAAGCAGGTGGTGGCCAGCAAGTACTCCCCCCGGGCCGTCTCCTACCGGCTGCGCTACGGGTTGGAGGACCGAGACACCCGCATGTGCGTGGCCGGGATCGCCATGATCGACTCCCGGGCCAGCGGTGTGCTTTACACCGTGGACCCATCCCGCCCGGACTCCAATCTCCTGAAGATCAACTCCATCTGGGGCCTGGGTGAACTCCTGGTGAGCGGCGAGGCCGCGGCCGATGAATTTTACGTGGACAAGACCACCGGGACCATCGGGCAACGGGGCATCGGCAGGAAAACGGAGCGCCTGGTCAACCTGGAAGGGGGCGGCACCCGCCTGGAGGCAGTGCCGCCCGGGGAACAGGACCTTTCATCCCTGGACGACGACACGGTCCTGGCCCTGGCCCGGTATGGCCTGCGGCTGGAGGAATACTACCAGTCCCCCCAGGACGTGGAATGGGCCGTGGACCACCAGGGGAGGCTCTATTTTCTCCAATCCCGGCCCCTGGGGCTGATTCAGAGCAAACCCGAAGCAGAAGCGCTGCCCCAGGATTTTCCCGGTCACCCGGTCCTGCTCTCCGGAGGCCAGGCCGCTTCCCCCGGCATCGCAGTGGGCCGGGTCCATCTGGCCGCGGGGGACCCGTCCCGCCCCCTGCCGGAGGACGCCATCCTGGTTGCCCGCACCGCCTCCCCGGATCACGCCCGCCTCATGGGGAAGATCAAGGGCATCGTCACCGATATCGGCAGCGTCACCAGCCATCTGGCGTCCGTGGCCCGGGAGTTCGGGGTGCCAGCCCTGTTCGACGCCGGCCAGGCCACGACCCGGTTGTCCGAGGGTGACCCTATCACTTTAATGGCAGACCGGGGTATCGTCTATCAGGGCACGGTGCCGGAACTGGCGGCTGCGGCTAAGCCGATGAAAAGGCACCTCTTTGACAGCCCTTTGCACCGACGGATGCGGACCTTCCTGGATAAGGTGGCGTCCCTGAACCTCACCGACCCGCAAGCACCTTTCTTTGCGCCGTCAGGGTGCCAAACCGTCCACGATGTCATTCGCTTCGCCCACGAGAAGGTGGTCAAAGAGATGTTCGGACTTTCCGGGGACGCGGGTGAAGGCATTATCTCCGTCAAACTGACCACAGACATTCCCCTGGTCCTGCACCTCGTGGACCTGGGCGGCGGTCTCAAAGCCGGTCTCACCACCTGCGATGAAGTCACCCCGGACTACCTGGAATCCCTCCCCATGAAGGCTCTCTGGAAGGGATTTTCCCATCCGGGCATCACCTGGAAAGGGACCGTGGCTCTAAATGTGGAAAATTTCATGAACCTGATGGCCCGGGGAGTGATGACCGGTTCCGGTGATCAGCCGGGGGGAGACAGCTACGCCATTCTCTCCCGAGAATACGTGAACCTGAGCGCCAAGTTCGGCTACCACTTCGCCAACCTGGACGCCTTTGTCAGCGACCTTCCCGACCAGAACTACATTTCCCTGCAATTTGCCGGGGGCGCGGGCACTTACTACGGCAAATCCCTGCGCCTCACTTTTTTGGGCAACGTCCTTTTCATGCTCAACTTCAAAATCAACGTCACCGGTGATCTCCTGGAAGCATCCCTAACCGGTCTTGACCGCCGCTCCCTGGAGAATACCCTGGACCAGGTGGGGCGGCTCCTGGCCTGCAGCCGCCTGTTGGACATGGCCATCGGCAACGAAGCCGAGATGACCCGGATGATCGAGGGGTTTTTTGCCGGAGACTATGATTTTCTTAATCAGGCCCAGGAAATCCGGATTCCCGGTTTTTACACCCACACCGGCAACTGGAAACGGGTGGAAGAGGACGGCCGCACCTTGCTGCTGCAAGACGGCTCGGAGTACGGCAGCAGCCTCTCCTCGGGCATGGCCAACTTCATGGGCAAGATGATGGGGGCCAAGTACCAGGAACTCCTGGATAACATCGAGGCCTATTATTATTTCCCCCTGGCCATCGCCAAGGACAGCGAGGTCGGAGACGCGGTTCTCAAGGTGCGGGTCAAGCCCGTGGCTGGGAGCGTCGACCAAGCCGGGGGCCTGGCCTTCGGCATCCGCAACATCAACAACTACTTCGTTCTCCGGGTCAATGCCCTGGAGGACAACCTCATGCTCTTCGAATACGTCAATAACAAGCGGTTGACCCGGGCCACCGTGCAGCATGAAATTAGAAAAGACCAATGGTACCTGATTGCCGTGGAGACCAAGGGCAATACCCTGAAGGGTTATCTTGATGACCAATTGCTCCTGGAATACACCGCCGAGAGGCCGTTAACCGGCTATGTCGGCCTCTGGACCAAGGCCGATTCGGTTACTTTTTTTAATGAGTTGACTATCGACTTCCATGGCAATAAGAGGGTAGTGGCGTTTTGAAAAATTGAGTCCGGTCAATGCCGATGCCGATGATGCGGATAGGGCTCTTCGTGGGAGTGCCCTTTAGATTAAGTCGAAAGCCATCCTGAATGGAGGAGATGCCGTGAAAAGGAGTATCGCCACTCTGGCCGTAAGAGCAGCTTTGTTCACGTTCTTTACTGGATTTTGGGCAATATCCGTGAATGCGCCACAGACAGCCACCGCGGCTGAAAAAAGCGCGCCGGTTTTGCGGGCTTACGGTCCGGGCGGTCCTGCTCCGGCAATGCGCGAAGCGGCAACGGTATTTGGCGGCAAGAAAAAGATTAAGGTAGAAATCGATGCCGGCCCCACCGGGACATGGAAGGATCGAGCCATGCAGAACGCCGATCTGATCTTCAGCGGGTCCGAGTACATGATGACCGACTTCGTGCAAAAGGACTTGCCTGGACAGATCGACATAACCACAATCCGCACCCTTTACCTCCGTCCAGCGGCGATTCTCGTCCGCCCCGGCAATCCGAAGAATATCAAAGGCATTGTAGATGTTGCCAAGCCTGGCGTCAAAATCCTGGTGGTTCAAGGCGCCGGGCAGGTCGGCATGTGGGAGGATGTGGCCGGCCGCACGGGGGACGTCAGACTGGTTGACGGGGTACGCGGGAACATTGGCCGGTTCGCACCCAACAGCGCCGAGGCCAAGAGACTCTGGAACAGTGATCCGAGTTTTGATGCCTGGCTCATCTGGACTATTTGGCAGAAAGAGAGTCCCGCGGCCGCGGATTTAGTCAACATCGAACCGGAGAACGTCGTCTATCGCTCCTGCGGCATTGCCATCACCAATCTCTCCCAACAAAAGGCATTGGCCAAGGAGTTCTGCGAGTTCCTTCAATCTGGAGAAGGACAAAAAATCTTCGTCAAATGGGGCTGGATGGCGCCATGAGGAGAGCGGTTTTTATCCAGCTCCTGTAAGAGAGGAGATAACAGAGAGAGTTTATTGACCAACCCCACGCAGACAACCGGAGAGGCCGGAACCAAACCGATGCCGGGAGCGGACAGATGAACGTTAGCTCAAGGCACGCTCCCGGTTTTGCTGCGGGTGAAGGCAATGCTGGCCGAGGACATGACCACCAGGATGGAACCCACATTATGGACCACCGCGCCCGCCATGGGGCTCAGCCAGCCTTTGCCGCTGGCCAAAACCGCCAGGGCGTTGAAAAACAGGCCGAAGGCCAGGTTTCCTTTGATGTTGCGGAGCATGCGGCGGCTGAGCCGGACCAGGAAGGGAATTTTGGCGATGTCGTCGTTCATCAGGGCAATGTCCGCGGTCTCCAGGGCCACATCCGTTCCCGCGGCTCCCATGGCGATGCCCACATCCGCGACCGCCAGGGCCGGGGCGTCATTGATCCCGTCCCCCACGAATATCACCACCTTGCCTCTTTTCTGAAAGTCTTTGATGACTTCCAGCTTGTCTTCGGGTTTCATTTCCGCCCAGGAATGGTCCACGCCGACGGCTTGAGCAATGGTCCGGGCGGATTTTTCGTGGTCCCCCGAAAGCACGCCGATCTGTTCCATCCCCAGGGAATGGAGCTGCCTAACCGTCCCGGCCGCGGCCGGGCGCACGCGATCCGCGACGCTGATGATGCCCAGGGGCTGCTGATCCCGATACACCACCAGGGGGGTGGCGCCTTTTTCTTTGACCCGCTCCAGGGAATGGCGCAAATCCAGGGGGATGCTCATGGCGCCGCCGCAGAGCTGGGCGCTTCCCACCTCCACCATTCTCCCCTGGACGCAGGCCCGGACGCCCAGGCCGATCCGGGCGCACATCTCATCCACCTGGCCGATGGTGACCTTGGCGTAGTGCGCGGCCTTCATTACCGCCCGGGCCAGGGGATGGGTGCTGTGCTGCTCCACGCAGGCCGCCAGGGTCAAAACTTCCCGGGTCTCGACCCCCTCTACGGAAATAACGTCATCCACCCGGGGCCTGCCTTCGGTGAGGGTCCCGGTCTTATCGAAAAGGATTACCTTCGCCCTGGCCGCGGCTTCCAGGAATTCCCCGCCCTTGACTAGGATGCCAGCCCGCGCGGCCCTGCCGATGGTGGCCACAATGGCGGTGGGCGCAGCCAGGATCAGGGCGCAGGGACAGCCGACGATGAGCACAGCCACGGCCCGGTTCAGCTCCCCGGTCAGGCCCCAGGCAGCCCCGGCGCAAGCCAGGATCAGGGGGGTAAACCAGCGGGCGTAGCGGTCGATCAATCTGATGGCTTCCGGCTTATGGGCTTCGGCCTCCGAGACGAGGCGGATCACCTTGCCCAGGGTGGTATCCTCCCCCACCGCCACGGCCTCGATTTCCACCACCCCGTTATGATTTAAGGTGCCGGTAAAAACCGCATCACCGGCGGTCTTATCCCGGGGAATGGACTCGCCGGTGACCGGGGACTCGTCCACCGTGGTAGCTCCTTTGCGCACCACGGCGTCCACCGGAATCCTTTCCCCCGGCTTCACCAGGACGATGTCGCCCACCTTAATCTCGGAGACGGGCCTGGTTTCCAGGCTGTCGCCCACGACAACGGTAGCCGTCTGGGGGGAGAGGTCCATGAGGGAGTGAATGGCCCGCCGCGCCGCATCGCTGGTGGCCTGTTCGATTAAGGACCCCATGACCATGACAAAACTCACCACCGCGGCGGTGAGAAATTCCCCCTGCCATATGCTGGCGATAATGGCCAAACTCACCAGTTCATCTACGTTCACTTGGCGGCGCCAAAGTCCGGTAACTGCGCCCCAGAGGATAGGGATGCCGTTGAGAACCAGGGAGATCAAAACCAGCGTCAGACTGAGGGAGGTTCCCGTCCCGAAGGCCCGGTCATAAAGGTAGCTGGCCAGGGCCAAGGCCCCGGCCAGAACTACCCTGATAAAATCCTGGGAGTGCATCAGTTCGCGATATATTCCCCTTTGGGAAAAACGCCCGATCATTATTCAGATTGCTCCTTCAGTGCTGCTGAGATCAGCCGGTAGAGCACTAATCTTTAGGCTCAAGATTAATTTTACCAGAAACTGGAGGAAAATTGTCCTGACCGTGCCCTTTGCCGGAGAAAACCACGTAGAGACAAGGCATCAGGAAGAGGGCCACCAATAGGCCCAAACCCAGTCCGCCAATGGCGCCCGCGGCCATGGGCTGGAGCATCTCACCCCCTTCTTCAAGGTTCAGGGCCAGGGCCCGAGGGAAGGATAGCCAGCTTTCACTCTTCAAAAGGCATGGATTTTAAACCTGGCAACCGGCGAGAAAAGTTTCGCCATCGAGTGGATGCGGACGCTGTACCAAATGATCTTATAATGCGGAGACGCCTGATCAACTTAACTCTCATGCCTCCCAAGACGAAAATCGCCAGCTACCTGCTACTCTTGGCCGACATGCAAAATTTGTCCTGTCGGTGTTTTGCAAAAAGCTGGTTAGCTTCCTGGGCATGACCCACGAAACCTTCTACTGCATATCCTGGGAACTGATGAACGAAGGCTTGGTGCGGTTTATTGGGCAAACGGCCGAAATCCTGGATCGGGACAGGCTGGCAGAGCTGATGGAGTGAACAGCGTTCAGGGAAAGTGAGGGGATCGTTTTCTTAAAGAGAGCATCCTTTTCCCCAGGTCTTAAAATTGAAGGGAAAAGGCAAGCTGCAAAATTGCCAATGCGCTCTCCACAGCCAGCACATAGACGAATTTCCTCATTGACATCTGCTTCGGCAGCCTCTAAACGTCGCTTAGTTATTCCCATATCTTCCTCTCCAAAAGAGCGACAAAGCCCTGGCTGAAGGAAATTAAATCAACATAGGATCAAAATCATCCTTGGAATAATTTTGCTGCCGAAAATGGATATAGATAGTGAAGGGTCAGATAATGAAGTCTATGGGCATAGAAGGAGGCCAATCCTCCCTTGGTTCCTATGCTACGGACAAATCACGGACACTTTTTAGGCAGGTTTTGAAAATATATCTTATTGATATTACTAATATTTAAATGGTGCCGAAGGCGGGATTTGAACCCGCACGGGTATTCCCCACCACCCCCTCAAGATGGCGTGTCTACCAGGTTCCACCACTTCGGCAGGAAAATCATTTCGGGCTCTGAGGGGCGGGAGCGGGCTTGGCCGGAGGCACGGGCGCCGGGATGACGGGCGCGGTTTGCTGTTGCCCGGGTTTGCCCCCTGCGCCCCGCATTACTGAGGCTTCCTTTTGCCGGCCCAAAAAGGTCAAGCCTAAAGAGGTGACCATAAAAAGAATGGCCGCGGCAGCGGTGAGCTTGGCCAGGAAAGGAGCCGCCCCGGTGCTGCCGAACACCGTCTGGCTGGAGCCGCCGAAGGCCGCGCCGATGCCCGCGCCCTTGCCGTGCTGCAAGAGCACGATAAAAATCAAGGCCAGACAGACCAAGACATGGATGACAACGACAATTGTGCTCATATCAATTTTTAAATATAAAAAATCCCCAGCTAGTATGCAAGGGTTTTGTCTTAATGGGAGTGGGCCGTCGGATTAGTGAGCAGTGAGCAGTGAGCGGTGAGCAGTAAAAAATAAGAATCTTCGGGCCATTTCTTTTTGCTGCTCATTGCTCACTGCTTACCCCGCGGCAGCGATGATTTTCAGGAAGGAGTCGCTCTTCAGTGACGCGCCTCCCACCAGCGCGCCGTCGATATCGGGTTGGGACAGAAGCGACGCGGCGTTGTCCGGGGTGACGCTGCCGCCGTACAGGATGCGGGTGGCTTCCGCGGCCTGATCCAGCAACTCCCGCAGCAGGCTGCGGATGAACGCATGCACCTCCTGGGCCTGCTCCGGCGTGGCCGTGAGGCCGGTGCCGATGGCCCAAACGGGCTCATAAGCAAGGACCACCAGATCCCGGGCGGCAACGGGCAGTCCGGCCAGGCCCTCCCGGAGCTGCTCGGCCACCACTTGCAGCGTCTTTTCAGCCTGGCGTTCCTCGATGGTCTCCCCGATGCACAGAATGGGCCTCAGCCCCGCGTCCAAAACCGCCAGGAGCTTGCGGTTGACGTCCTGGTCGGTGTCCCTGAAATGCTCCCGCCTTTCGGAGTGGCCGACGATGACGTAATAGCAGCCCGCGTCCGCCAGCATCACTGGGGAAATGGCCCCGGTGTACGCGCCCTGGCGTTCCCAGAAGGTGTCTTGGGCGGCCAGGCGGATGGCGGAGCCTTTTAGCTCTTCAGCCACCGCGGCCAGCGCGGTGTAGGGCGGCGCCACCATCACTTCCGCCCGAAGGCCGTAGGTTAATCCCCGGAGGATTTCCCGGGCCAAAACCCGGGCCTCGCCTTGGGTCTTGTGCATCTTCCAATTGCCGGCGATTAGGGGCTGGCGCTCAGACATTGCGGTGCTTCTTCGCCCAGGTTTCCAGGGCCGCGATGCCCGGCAGCTTCTTGCCTTCCAGGAGTTCCAGGAACGCGCCGCCGCCGGTGGAAACGTAGGAAAATTTCTGGAATTCCCCGGCCTTGTGCACGGCCACGTCCGTATCACCGCCGCCGACGATGGTCAGAGCGTAGGATTCCGCCACCTTGTGGACCATGGCCATGGTGCCCCGGCCGAACGCGTCATATTCGAACGCGCCCATGGGACCGTTCCAGATAATGGTCTTGGCGTTCTGCAAAGCCTCCCCGAAGAGCGTCACCGTGGCCGGGCCGATATCTACAATGATCCAGTCCCGGGGCACCTCCTGCACCGGGGTGATCTTGGTCTCCGCCTGGCGTTCCAGCCGGTCTGCGACTACGCAGTCCACCGGCAGGTAGAACTTGGTCTTTTTGGACAAAGCCGTGGCCATCAGGTTTTTGGCCTCGCCCAGAAGACTGTCGTCCACCAGGGATTTGCCCACCTCGTAACCCATGGCCTTGAGAAAGGTATTGGCCATGGCCCCGCCGATGATCATTTTATCCACGTGCTTCAACATATTGACCAGCGCGGTGAGCTTACCGGAGATCTTCGCCCCACCGATGATGGCCACCAGGGGCCGGGCCGGTTCTTCCATGCTTTGATGAAAGTAGTGCACTTCGTCCCGCATCAGAAAGCCGGCCACACACACGGGCGCAAAATGGGTCACTGCCTCCACCGAGGCATGGGCCCGGTGGGCCACCGCGAAGGCGTCATCCACGTAAATATCCACGCCTTTCATCAACTCCTGGGCGAATTCCGGGGCGTTCTTTTCCTCTTCCGGGTGGAAACGCAGGTTTTCCAGGAGCAGAACATCGCCGCCTTTCATCTTCTTCTTGAGTTTATCCACTTCCGGACCGATGCAGTCCGGCGCTAATTTTACTTTCTTATGCAGCCGGTAGGCCAGCCGCCGGGCCACCGGAGCCAGGGAGTCCTGTTCGTTGGGCTTGCCGTGGGGCCGGCCCAGGTGGGAGGCCAGGATGACCTTGGCGTTGGCCTCCAGGCAGTAGTTGATGGTGGGCAGCACCGCGCGGATGCGGGTGTCGTCGGTGATGTTGCGGTTCCGGTCCAGGGGCACGTTGAAATCCACCCGGATGAACACAGTTTTGCCATTGAGGTCCACTTCATCGATGTATCTCAACGCCGCCTCCTTCTTAAGCCCGTTAAGTAAGGCGCTCGCCGATGAACGCCGCCAGATCCAGCATGCGCTGGGAGAAACCCATTTCGTTGTCGTACCAGGCCATCACTTTGACCAGATTCCCGCCCAGGACATTGGTTAGTTCCAGGTCCACCGTGGAAGAATAAGTGCTGCCGTTGAAGTCAATAGATACCAGCGGCTCGGCGCACACGGCCAAAACTCCCTGGAGAGGTCCTTCCTGGGCCGCGGCCGTGAGGGCCTGGTTGACCTCTTCTATGGTGGTGCTCTGCTCCACCGTGGCCACGAAATCTATCAGCGAGACATTGGGAGTGGGCACCCGCACCGACAGGCCGTCCAGACGCCTCTTTAATTCCGGAATGACCTCGGTCACCGCCTTGGCCGCGCCGGTGGAGGTGGGCACCATGGAAAGCGCCGCGGCCCGAGCCCGGCGGAGGTCCTGATGGGAGCCGTCCAACAACCGCTGGTCCATGGTGTAGGAATGCACGGTGGTCATCAGGCCGTGCTGAATGCGAAAGTTGTCGTGGAGCACCTTCACCACCGGCGCCAAACAGTTGGTGGTGCAGGACGCGTTGGAGACGATGAGGTGGCTCCGGGGATCATAATCCAGGTGGTTTACGCCGTAAACAAAGGTGGCGTCGATCTTCTTTCCCGGCGCGGACAGCACCACTTTTTTGGCCCCCGCGGCCAGGTGGCCTTCGTTGGAAGCCCGGTCCCGGAACGCACCGGTGGATTCCAGGACCACCTGCACCCCCATCTCTCCCCAGGGCAATCTCTGGGGTTCCAGGATACGGGTGATATGGACCTCTTTACCGTTTAAGTAGAGTTTTTCCTCACGGCCTTCCACCGTGCCGGGAAAGCGGCCGTGCACCGAATCATAGCGCAGCAGATGGACGTCCCGTTCCGTATCGGCCCGGCTGTTGACGGCCACCAGTTCCAGTTCCTTCATCTGTACGATCAATCTCGCCAGACAACGGCCGATGCGGCCGAAGCCGTTAATGGCTACCCTTACCGACATTCTTTCTCCTTAACTTTCACCTGTTTTGAGTCCTAGCATCCCGAAGGATACCGGACTTTAATCTTAATCAGAGTCACCGGAGGCGTCAATGATTTTGTCCGGGGGCCGCGTTTTTCAACTTCCAAGCATGCCTGAGCCTTAACCTCCGGTGGGGTCCTTTTTATTTCCCCTTGCTTTTTTACCGCCATTAATTTAGAAAAATATGGATTTCGGACAGCAACTTAATTAAGCCGAATATATGGTTACCTTTATCCGTCATCTGGGCTGCTGGACGCTAAACTGGGTCCAGGAAGCCGGCAGCATGATGCTCTTTCTCCTGCAAGGTCTGGCCCTGGCCTTCGTGCCTCCCTTTAGACCACGCCGGGTCCTCCAGGAAATCAATCAGATTGGGGTGAAATCCACCCTCATCGTTCTCCTCACTGCCGCGTTCACCGGCATGGTCCTGGCCCTGCAGGGTTACTACACCTTGAGAAAGTACGGCTCCGAAGGCGCGTTGGGCTCGGCCGTGGCCCTGAGCCTCATCCGGGAGATGGGGCCCGTGCTCACCGCGCTCATGGTCTCCGCCCGGGCCGGTTCCGCGGTCACCGCGGAGATCGGCATCATGCGCATCACCGAGCAACTGGACGCCCTGGACACCATGGCCGTCAACCCCCTGCAGTACGTGGTGATGCCCAAACTGCTGGCGGGATTGATCGCGGTGCCGCTGCTCACCGCCATCTTCGATGTGGTGGGCATTCTGGGGGGCTACCTCATCGGCGTGGTCCTTTTGGGGGTGAGTTCCGGCTCCTATTTTTCCGGCATGGTCCAGAGCGTGGTGCCCCTGGATATTAACGGCGGCATAGTAAAGTCCCTGGTCTTCGGCCTCACCATCATCCTGGTGGCCAGCTTCAAGGGCTACCATACCGAGCACGGCGCCGAAGGGGTGAGCAAGGCCACCAACCAGACTGTGGTCCTGTCCGCGGTCCTGGTGCTGGCCTGGGATTATATTCTTACATCTTTCTTTATGTAGGTCCGGATTTCTTACGGAAACACACTTAATTAGAATGCTGAAAGCTGACCGCTGAAAGCTCTTTTCCCATGATCAACGTCATCGATCTTTATAAATCCTTTAACGGCCAGATGGTGCTGGACGGCATCAACCTGGAGATCCCCACCGGCAAGATCACCCTGGTCATCGGTAAAAGCGGAGTGGGCAAAAGCGTGCTCCTGAAGCACCTCATCGGCCTGCTGAAACCGGATCAGGGCCAAGTGCTCATCGACGACGTGGATATTACCAGCCTCAGCGGCCGCCAACTCCAGGAAATCAGAAAACGCTTTGCGGTCCTCTTTCAAGGGGGCGCGCTGTTCGACTCCCTGAACGTCTTTGAAAACGTGGCTTTTCCTTTGCGGGAGAAGACCAGACTCTCCGAGAAGGAGATCAAGCGCCGGGTGTATGAGCGCCTGGAGCAGATGAACCTTTCCCTGGACGTGGGCAAAAAATTTCCCGATGAACTGAGCGGCGGCATGAAAAAGCGGGTGGCCCTGGCCCGGGCCATGATCCAGGAACCGGAGATCATTCTCTTCGACGAGCCGGTCACCGGTTTGGACCCGCCCATGTCCAACACCGTTTTTCACCTGATTAAAAAAACCCATGCGGCCAGTAACTACACCGCCCTGGTGGTGGCCCACGACATTCCGGAGGTCTTTCAGATCGCGGACGTCGTGGCCATGCTGCACCAGGGGCGGATCATCGCTTATTGCGGGCCGGACGAAATTCAGCAGCATCCGGACCCGGTGGTGCAAAGCTTTATCCGGGGCGAACCCGATTTTCTGGAGGCCTAGAGATTATTATGAAAAAAGGCAGCCTGGAGTTGGTAGTGGGTTTCTTCGTGCTGGCGGGTCTGGCCTGCCTGGCTTATCTGGCGATACACCTTGGCAAGGTGGAGATTTTCGGCAGCGGCTACCGGGTGGTCGCGGACTTTGACAATATCTCCGGCCTCAAGACCGGGGCCGCAGTGGAGGTGGCCGGCGTGGAAGTGGGCCGGGTGGAAGCCATCCATCTGACCTCCGGAGACCGGGCGGAACTGGTAATGCGCATGTCGGCGAAACTCAAGCTCCATGACGACGCCATCGCCTCCATCCGCACTAAAGGGATCATCGGCGATAAATTCGTCAAGCTCTCCCCGGGCAGCTCCGGCAATCCCATCCCCAACGGCGGCAAGATTCGGGACACCGAATCCGCGGTGGAATGGGAAGAGTTGATTAGCAAATATATTCACGGTAAAGTCTAAAGGACAGTTTCCGGTTTTTAGTTTTTAGTTTTTGGTTGAAAGGAACTATTTTAGCTGACCGATTTTGCATCTTTTTTGGCGGGGTCTAATATTTTCTGATATTCTTTCTCGCAAAAACCGATATTTTTTTTAGGTGAAAGTTATTCCTCCTTTTCTAATATCCCAATAATCCTTATTCTTTTACTAAAAACCAAAAACTAAAAAGTAAAAACCGTGACCATGGTTCTTACAGGAACCTTACATTTTTAAAGGAGCATATATGTGGTTTATATCAATAAGGATTATAGCCCTTTCCCTAACCCTTTCCCTGGCCTTGGCGGTATCCGGGGCCCGGGCGGAAAGTCCCACTGACGCGGTTAAAAGCGTGGTGGATGAGGTGATCCGCATCCTGCAGGACCCCTCCCTGAAAGCCCCGGCCATGAAGCAGCAGCGCCGGGACCGGGTCAAACAGGTGGTGGACGGCCGCTTTGATTACGAAGAGATGGCCAAAAGGTCCCTGGCCGCGAACTGGGGTTCGCTGAGCCCCGGCCAGCGCCAGGAATTCGTGCGCCTCTTCGCGCAGCTTCTGGAAGCTTCCTACTCTGACAAGATCATGAGATATTCCGACGAGAAAGTCCAATACTCACCGGAGACCAAGGACGGCGCGGATTACGCGGAAGTCCGCACGGTGGTCCTGCGGAAAAACGACAGGATTCCCATGAATTATCGCCTGATGCGCAAATCCCAGGGATGGATGGTTTACGACGTGGTCATCGAAGGGGTCAGCCTGGTGAGCAATTACCGCTCCCAGTTCAGCCAGGTAATCAGGGAATCCGGTTACGGGGGGCTGGTGAGCCGCCTGCGGACCAAAATAAGCGAGTTGCAGCGGACCCAAAGCTGATAGCAGGCCGGTTTCTTTTCGTAAATTCTCCGAAGGACTAAAAGGGCAAGGCGGGGGGAAATTCCTACCTTGTCCTTTTTCTTTTCTGTCCTGATGAAGCTAATTGCCAATTTTTTTCAGTCGAACTGGCCCCCGGCCGTGATCCCAATCGGCCTCTGGAGCAAAAAATAGGCACTTTTACGCATTGTTTCTTCAATAAAAATCCTTATAAATATATGAATGCCTGCCAGTGGGAGCGAGGTGGATTACCCGGGCCTTTCTTTTGATAAAGATTAATTAAAGGATGTTACCGAAGCCTAGATTTAGCCGGGCAGGAGAGCATTATGACAACCAAGAAATGGGCAAAGGCGGCCATAATCTCTGGTATTTCTCTGGCTCTGATCATCAACTTGGCTCTCGCCGTACCCGGAGTTTTTGCCGGTCAACCCACTGATGATGTCAAGGCCATCATCGATGAAGTTATGGGCATTCTCCACAATCCGGCTTACCAGGCCCCTGCCCAAAAACCCAACAGACTTCGCCTCATCGAACAATCCGCCCTGCGCCGCCTGGATTACCCGGAAATAGCCAAGCGCTGCCTGGAAGGGACCTGGAACACCCTCAGCCAGGCCCAGCGCACCGAGTTCATCCGCATGTTCACCGGACTCCTGCAGGCTTCCTATGCCGACAAGCTGGACGACTTCGCCAAATCCAGGGTGAGTTACGAGGGAGAGACCCAGAAAGGAGACGCCGCGGAAGTGCGCATCCTGGTCTTGCGGGCCAACGACAAGATTCCGGTAAAATTCCAGCTTCTGAAAAAGTCCCAAGGATGGATGATCTATGATCTGATCATCGAAGACGTGAGCCTAGTGGCCAACCTCCGCACCGAATTCGGACGGGTCATCAAAGCTTCTTCTTATGCGGGTCTGGTAAAGTGTCTCCAGATGAAATTGGCTGCGAATATCTCGGAGCTGAAGTACTGCCCGCCTGCTCCGGAGCCCGCGCCCAAAAGCCGGAGCAAGAAAGGGAGCTGATATCAATTAAATATCATACGGCAATTTTTGAAGGGGCGAACCATGTGTTCGCCCCTTCATTTTAATGCCTTTTGACTGCGGATCGGTATGAGCAGGTCGCGGGTCAGCCGCCGAACTCCAAGGGCTGGCTTTTCCGGTAGGCCAGAGCCTGGCAGGTGGCCACCAGGCCGCCCCGGGAATCGGTAACTTCGATGAAATAAGTGGCGGTGCGCCGGCCGCAATGCAGTTCCCGGGTGACCGCGGTGAGACGCTCCCCCATGGGCGGAGCCGCGTGGAAGGTGAGATTCATGTTTAAAGCCACGGCCACGGTGCCGTGGCCGTTGACCGCGGCTTGAAAGGCCTCGTCGATCAAGGCGAAGAGCGCGGTGCCGTGGACCATCCCCAGGATATTGGCCATCCCCGGCTTGCAGGTCATAGCCACCCGGGCCCGCCCCGGCCCCACGTCTTCCAGGTCCGTGCCGAAAAAGCGGCTGATCCCCTGATCGTCCACTTTATCCTTTAATACTGCGAGCATTTCTTTATTACCCTTGGTCATCATCCCTCCTCTGCACATAATAGTTCCAAGTTCCAGGTTCCGAGTTCCAAGTTAACCAACTGAATGAATGGAAGCCTATTATAATCTGGCGAGTGATGAGCGCCCTTCATAATTTTTTGCTTGGAACCAGGAACTTGGAACTGTTTTTTCTGGTCCCTGACCCCTGGCCCCTGGTCCCTGGTCCCTGCTCTCATAAATCTCCGGGTATTGATTCTTCCAGCGCCGGTGGAGCCAGAGCCACTGCTCCGGGCAGGCCCGCACCCAGGCTTCCACGGCCCTGCTTTGTAGTTGCAGATGGCGGAGAATATCCGCGTCCGCGTCCCGGGTCTTCTCCATGGGAATGGGAGGGAAAATGGCAAGAAGGTGGCAGCCGCCGGGAAGCCGCCGGGAAAAAACCGGCAGCACCGGGATGTCCCGGTGCCGGGCCAGAATCGCGGCCACCGGGGTGGTGCGCGCTTTTCTGCCGAAGAAATCCACCAGCAGCCCGCCTTCGGTGGTGGTATTCTGGTCGATGACGATGCCCACCGGCCGGTTCTGTTTCAGGTGGGCCAGGATACCTTTCAGACCCCGCTGTTTGTCCAACATGAAGTTGCCGCCCCGCTGCCGCAAATAGCGGGCCAGGGCCCGGCCCACGGGATGCTCCAGTTCTCGGCCCACCACCGCCACCGGCCGGTATTGCAGGCCGTAGCCAAAAACGGAGTATTCCCAATTGCCCGCGTGCGCGGCAACGGCGATCATCCCCCGGCCCTGGGCTAGAACTTCGTCCACCAGTTCCGCGCCCAGAACGATGACTTTTTTGCGAATCATTGACAGAGGCGCCAGCAGCAATTCCAGAATTTCCCAACCAAAGAGAACAAAATGCCGGAAGACCAGCCGGGCCAGATGCTCCCGTTCTTCCGGCGAAAGTTCCGGCCCGTACGCGAACTCCAAATTGTGTAGAGTGATCTCCCGGTGCCGCCGGTCCAGGCGGTACCAAAGATAGGCCAGAAAGTTTGCCAGGCGGTCTTTCAGGTTTGGAGCCATTCTATCTTTTAAAAATAGTTTAAGGTTCAAGGTTCAAAGTTCAAGGTTTGGCCTACAGCCTTTTGCTCTCGTTCCCAAGCTCCGCTTGGGAACGCAAATGGAGGCCGAAGCTCATGCTTCGGCACCTTAGAAAGTTCAAGATGCCAGCCGCAGACAAGTTCAACTTTTGGAATTGCCAACCCGTCGCCCATACAGCAACATCGCCTCTTCCCCCACAATATCCGCGATCTTCGCCAGGGCCAGCCGGGCCGCCAATTCCTTGCTCCCTTCATAGGCCGCTTTCCGCCCCCAATACCAGGGGTTGGCGTAATTGAGTGCGGCCCACCCCCAACGCGCAGCCTTGTCCAGATGGTGCCGCTTGATGAACTGATACCCCCAGTGATCCTTGACGCTGCGGTAGACCTCATGGTAGCGCAGGACCGTCTGTACTTCCACGTCCCGGAAAGGCTTAAGCGCCCTGGTGTCCAACAACGCCTGGAGCCGCGCGCCCACCCTTTGGTACAGAGCCACCAGGTCCTGGAGCGAGGCCTTGAACTCCGGTCTCTCCTCATCCGGGTAATAAACCCGGGCAATTTCCTGGATCATCTCCAGGGCCAGGTCGTTGATCACCTTAAAACTGAACGGGGTGTCCGGCCACAGCTTCAAGAGATAACGGCGGCGGTATTGGCGGATGATCTCCCGGGCCGCCCGGTCTTGAGGAGGAGATTCGTCGTTATCATAAGACGGAGCGGCAACGCCGTTGCCGCTTTCCTGTTCCATCAAAGCCCGGAGCAGGCGCGTCCGGGTCCAATGGCGCATCAGCAGTAAAGATGCGGCCCATATAAGGATTAACCCTGAAATCAGGAGTAATAGCCAGTGAGTTTCCATGTTCATAGCTTTCAGCGATCAGCTTTCAGCTTTTTTGAAAGAATTATCACGAGCCTGCGCTCACTTGTAAATTATGAAATGCGCCTAATGGGTCTTCTGCTAACTTGGAACATGTAACTTTGAAAAAGAGTCCCGTAGTTAATCTTTAAGCTGACCGCTGATAGCTGATAGCTGACCGCTAATAAAATCATACACCTCTTCCACGGCCGCGGCCATTTGCTCCAAGGAATATTTTTGCACCACCAAATCCCGGCCCCGGCGGCCCATCTCCGCCCGCTGTTCCGGATGTTCCTGCAATTGGCGCAGAGCCAATGCCAAGGCATGAGGGTCTTTGGGCGGGACCAGCAGGCCGGTCTCTCCGGGGATGACCACCTCCGGGATGCCCCCCACCACGGCGCCCACCACGGGTTTGCCCTGAGCCAGGGCCTGGAGCGCGGCCTGGGGCACGCCTTCGTGGGCGTAGGAAGGCATGACCACCACATCCATCAGGGCCAGCCAGGGGGCCACGTCCTCCTGATAGCCCACCAGGCGCACCTGCTTCTCCACCCCTAATTCTTGAATCTTGGGTTCGATGAGGCTGCGGTAAGGCCCTTCCCCCACCACCACCAGATAAGTTTGCAGGCCGCTATCGAGCAGTTCCCGCAAAGCCTCCAGCGCAAAAAGATGCCCCTTCCAGGAGCGGAGCACGGAGACCATGCCCCAGATAAAGGAATCTTCGGGAATCTGCAAACTGGCCCGCAACGCCGGGTCCGCCTGCCGGGGCGCGAACTCCGTCAGGGACACCCCCGTGGGGATGGCAAAAACGCGCTCCGGGTCCGCGCCCACCCGCTCCTGGAGCAACTCCTTGATGCCCTGGCTGGTGGTGATGATGGCTTTGGGGGTTTGGTAGAGCCACCGGGTGGGCCAACTGCCCTTCACCGGGGTGGACAGGTGCCGGGTGCGCACCAACAGAGGCTTTTGCATCCACTTCAGGGCCAGCATTCCCACCCAGGAGTCCAGGGAACTGTGGGTGTTAAGGATATCTACCCTTGCCCGGCGCATAAACCGGCGTAAAGCCAGAACCGCCGGAAAATTGCTCCAGCCTCCGAAGATCAGAGCCATTACCAAAAACCCGGCTTTTTGCCCCCTGGAAAACAACTCCCCCCGGGGGTCGCAGCCCAACAGCAAACGATGGCCCCGCTCCCGCATAGCCGCAGCTTCTGCGAAAATGCGCCGCTCCTGTCCCCCCCACCCCAGGGAGGACTCGGTGTGCAGGATGGTGTATGTCCGGTGAGGTGTTGGCATAAATTAATTGAAACCGCTTTGTGCCTAACGAGACTGGACTTGTGATCAGTAATCAGTTATCAGTGATCAGTAAAAAACAAAGAACCTATCGCACAACTAGTCACTGATTACTGATTACTGATTACTGGTCCCTGGCCTTCTCATAAAGCTCCAGATAAAGCGCGGCAAACTGCTCCAGAAAATGCTCTAAAGTATATTTCTCCAAAACCGTGCGCCGGGCCTCCTCGCCCCATTGCCGCCGCTTCTCCGGCTCCCGGTAAAGCTCCAGGATGGCCGCAGCCAGGGCCTGGGGATCGGCCATCGGGGTCAAACGTCCATTGACTCCATCTTGAATGATCTCCGGGGCCCGCCCCACCTTAGTGGAAATTACCGGCAGGCCGCAGCCCATGGCCTCCAGCAGGGTCAAAGGTATGCCTTCCCAGCGGGAAGGCATGATAAACGCATCCAGGGCCCCTAGAATCTCGGGGACGTCCCGGCGCACGCCCAGGAAACGTACCGTCTTCTCCAGGCCCAATTCTTGAGTAAGGGCCCGCAACTTATCGTCCCGGCTGCCGTCTCCCACCAGCAGCACCGTAAGATCAGGAATCTCGTCCCGCACCATATTCACGGCGGCCAGCAGGTCCTCATGCCCTTTTTGCTCCTCCAGCCGGGCCACGTTGCCCAGGCAAAAGCCGCTGACCCCCAAACGGCTCCTTAGTTCCTCCCGGGTTTCCCCGGGGTTCGGCTCTGCCAGCCGCACCCCCGGAGTCAGCATCCGCAGCCGGGAGGGGGGCACCCGGTCATAGCGCCGGACATCGTCCCGGACCTGGGGGCTAAAGACCAGGACATAATCAGCCAGCCGGGCCAGCAGGTAATTGGCCAGGCAGCGGTGCCATTTCACCCGGGCATAGATATTATGCACCGTGGCCACCACTCCGGACAAGCCCAGCCCCAGCGCGGCCAGGCGGCCGTAAAAATTGGCGTGATAAAGGTGGGTATGCAGGATGTCCGGTCGGATTTTTTGGAGAAGCTCCCTCACCCGCAGCACCAAAGTAAAAGCAGAATCGCGCTTAAGATCCAGCCCCAGGTTGATGACCTGCTTCCCCCGGCCGCGTAGTTCCTCTCCCATGGGTCCTGGCTTCCCCAAACAGGCTACTGTAACCTCAAACCTTTCCGGGTTCAGGCCGGTGGCGATGTCCGCGACCATGATCTCCGCGCCGCCCACGGGCATGGTCACTAAGAGTTGGAGAACTTTAACAGGAGCCATAATTCGGGACAAGAAAAGAAGATGGGGGGAAAAGGGGAATAGGGAAAGAGGGGAAAAGGTTTCTACTGATTGCCTTGCTTGCCGTAATTCCCCTTCTCCCCTTTTAACCTTTTAACCTTTTCCCTTAAGCATACTTTGACAGAGAACGATCAATTCCTCAATTTCTTCTTTACCAGATCATCGTACGCTTTATTTACCACTAGGCCCATCTGCTCCAGAGAATATTTTTCCTCAATATGCTCCCGGGCCTTTTGTCCCAGGCTCCGAGCCAGATCGGGGTTTTCCAGGAGGCGGGCCAGGCTCGCGGCCAGAGCCTCCGGATCTTTGGGAGGGATAAGCAGGCCGTTTTCTTCATGGCTGACGATTTCGGGAAGCCCTCCCACCGCGCTGACGACCACCGGCAGACCCGCGGCCATGGCCTCCAGGACCGCCAGGGAGACGCCTTCGCTGTGGCTGGGCAGGACAAAAAAATCCATGGCCCCCAGGAGGTCGGGCACGTCCCGGCGGTTCCCGAGAAAATGCACCCTCTCCCCCAACCCCAGGGACGCGGCCAGCTCCTGCATCTCTTCCTGCCTACGGCCGCCGCCCACCAGCAGCGCGTGAAAAACATGGCGGTCTTTGAGCCGGACCATGGCCTCAATCAACTCCAGGTGCCCCTTGGCCCGGTGGTCCAGACGGGCCACCAGCCCCACCACCGGCTGGTCCAGGGGCAGCCCCAGTTCTTCCCGGACCTGGGGGGCGGGTTTCCGGTTCTCAAAGGGAGCCAGGTCCACCGCGTTATAGAGCACCCTGATCTTGGCCGGGTCGGCGCCGCATTGCTGCGCAATATATTCCCCCACCCCCGCGGACACCACAAAGCTGAGATCGGTGAGATGGTTGTAAAGACGGCAGAGTATTTTTCTTTTCAAATTGAACCGATTAAACCCATGCCAGTGGTCGATAATAATAGGCACCCGCATGAAATAAGCCGCCAACCGGACATAATTACCCGGATGATAGCTGTTCATATGAATAATTTTAACGTTATGCTTGAACATGACCCAGCAAAGTTGCAAAGAAAATAAAAACTGCCGCCAGCCGTGCAAGTTGGGCATCTCGAATCTTATTTGGGGGAAAGTAGCGGGAATTTTCGCCTCTTCATCCGGATACAGCCCGATAATGGCAAAGATGACTTGATAGCGTTCTTTATTTAATTGATCGGCAACATCCAATAAAACCCTATCAGCGCCACTCCATTGCACCGGTTTGATGACAAACAGCACATTAATCTTATTTTCAGGCAACGTTTATTTCCTTTATATTAATTCCAGGACATCCTGCGCCGGGACCTGATTCCTTCAATTTAATAAGCCCTAAATATTAATCATAAAATAAATCCGGAATCCCGGTCAACCGTTATTCCTTTTCGTCCGGGGCTCCCCTGGTCACTTCCTGGGAAGATTTCTTTTGCGGGTACTTGACAGCCTCCGGCGCTTTTGTTACAAAATTTGGGTCTGGGGCTGTAGCTCAGTTGGAAGAGCGCTTGAATGGCATTCAAGAGGTCAGGGGTTCAACTCCCCTCAGCTCCACCAAAGATTTCAAGGGGTTAGCGGCCAGGCGTTAACCTCTATTTTTTATTGCCGGTGCAGGTCTTGTGCACTTCTTCCGGCAGTTCGAAAACTGCATTTTGCTCACCGGCCATACGTGCCATCTCCGATTCCGAACCTTATCTTAATCCAAAAGCTATTTTTATTTAAAAATACTTTTGCTTTCGGTTTCAAGAAAAGAGGCAATATTGGACAGTCGCGAGCTTGGATACTTTACCATTCAAGCGCCTTCTTTCGCAAAATTCTCTCGATCTCTCCTATCTTTGCCCATGATCGCTTGAGCCCTTGCCGACCCCTGGCCCGGACCCTGAGCCTGAACCATCACGTAAAAAAAGCCATCCGCCCTCTCGGGGTGGCTGGCTTTTTTTATGAAATTGCCATTTGGGGCACCGCCTCCCCCAGGGATCGCAGTGCTTTTTGTGGCTTTTTTCGTTTTTCTTTTGGCGTTTTTCGTTAAAAGCAAAAACCGAGACCGCTCTCAGTCCCCCAAGAGACCGGCATACGCCTCCCTGGCCGCCCGGCAAATGGCTAGGGACGGAGTTCGGCCTTTGCCTTCGTAGCGTTTGCATTTCCTGGGACTGTAAAAAGAGGCCTTCCACAGGTCCCCGGAGATGCCCCCGATGAAGACTTCGAGTTTCAACTCACAGAAATATTTGTGCATCATCCGTTCTACGACCTGCCAGGTGTCCGTAATGTCGGAGGTATAGCAAAGCGGGCCTGGTTTTTCCATAATCTTTTCAGAAATGAAATTGTCCAGGTCCCGGTCGTTATATTCGGCGCGCACCATAACTTTCCCTTAACTAAGGATGCCTGGGGGATAATTTAAGGGTGATGCGGGTCGGGAGAGCAAGCAGTAAGCAGGAAGGAGGAAAAGAGACATCGCTAGGCACCCGTTTCTTAACTGCTTACTGCTCACTGCTCATATTTTCGCGGCCCGGCCCTTTCTTTCATCAATGTCACCGGGATACATTACCGCGTCGTAACCCCGTTCCCGGGTGCGGATGCGGATCACCTCTTCCACGGGAGATACAAAGATCAGCCCGTCCCCGGTCTCCCCGGTGTAGGCCGATTTGAGGATAGCCTCGATGGTCTCCTCCAGGTTCCGGTCGCTTAAGACGATGTTCACCTGCATCTTGGGCAGCATATCCACCTGGTAGGTGCCGGAGCGGCCCGCCAGGGTAATCCCCCCCTGGCGGCCGTGGCCGCGGATCTCGAAGACGTTCATGCCCACTATCCCGAGATCTTTGAGCGCGTCCTTGACATCGTTCAGCTTGTCTTCCCGAATGATGGCTTCGATTTTCTTCAGCATGTTATGCGTCCTTTATGAGTAGGCCCGTTCGCCGTGGGCGCTGATATCCAGGCCCACTTCTTCTTCCACGGTGGTTACCCGCAGGCCGATGCTCCAATCCAGCACCTTGGCCAGCAGGAAGGTCACCCCGAAGGTGAAGGCCATGGTGGCCCCGATGGCCAAAAGTTGAATCGCGAGTTGGCCGGGGTTGCCGTAGAAGAGGCCATTGGCCCCGGCGCTGTTGACCCCTACCGTGGCAAAGAGGCCGGTGGCGATCATGCCCCAGGTGCTGGCCAGGCCGTGACAGGCCCAGACGTCCAGGGATTCATCCAATTTGCGCTTATCCCGGAAACGGATGCCGTAATAGCACAGGGGCGCGGCCACCGCGCCGATGACCATGGCGGCCATGGGGGTGACAAAACCTGACGCGGGCGTCACTGCGGCCAATCCCGCGACCATGCCGGTGACCAGACCCAGGGTGCTGGGCCGGCCGTCCAGCCAGGAGAGCACCATCCACACCAGCCCCGCGGTGGCCGCGGAAGTGTTGGTGGTGAGCAAGGCATTGACCGCCACGCCGTTGGCCGCGAGCGCGCTGCCGGCGTTAAAGCCGAACCAGCCCACCCACAGCAGCCCCGCGCCGATCACCGTCAGAGGGATGTTGTGAGGCTCCATGGGGGTCTTGCCGAAACCCTTGCGAGGGCCGATGGCCAGGGCGAAGGCCAGGGCCGAAAAGCCCGCGGCGATGTGCACCACCGTGCCCCCGGCAAAGTCCAGGGCGCCGAGAGCGCCCAGCCAGCCCCCTTTGCCCCAGACCCAGTGGCACAAAGGATCATAAACCAGGGTGGCCCAGATCAGGGCGAAAAGGAGAAAGGACTTAAACCGCACCCGCTCCACGAACGCGCCGGTGATCAAAGCCGGGGTGATCACCGCGAACATCATCTGGAACGCGGCAAAAAGCCCGTGGGGAATGGTCTTGCTGTAGTTGGGATTGGGCTCGCCGGCAACTCCATTCAGCCCCAAAAAGTTCAGCCCCCCCACCAGACCGCCGATGGATTCCCCAAAGGCCAGGGAATAGCCGTAAAGGACCCATTGCACACCGATGAGGGCCATGAAGACATAACTCAGGGTCAGAGTGGAAAGCACGTTTTTACGGCGGACCATGCCCCCGTAAAAAAGAGCTAAACCAGGAGTCATCAACAAGACCAAGGAACAGCTAACCAGAAGCCAGGCGGTGTCGCCCGCGTTTATGGGATTGTTCATCCCCTCCCCTCCTAATCTTTTAGGCCCCCTGCCCGGAATAATCCCAGCCACGATGTCCCGAATCCCTGGGAACAAAATTGTCGGCGCAGCCTGGCGCATGACAGGCGGGTAGCCCATGATTTTAAGACCTAAGTCTCCATCGACTATTTTTTAAGTCAGAATTTATGCCAAAGACATTTTCATTTATTTCAATGGGTTAGCCAAATAATAGTTTACAATAATGTGTTATTTATGAAGAAATGCAGACATAATTGTAGAAAAATAACTTTACGAATGGCGGTTCGATAACCGGCCGCAAGGAGGGGAAATAGCGGTAAGGGTTTTCTCCGGATAAAGCGGTCTCAACCCCGCCCTATCCAGATAAGATGGGTATTATTTCCTAACTTTAAACCTTGAACCTTGAGCTTTGAACCCTCTTGGAACTTGGAACCCGGAACCCGGAACTTCACTTGTCCCTATGATCCACGATACGCAAAGCCTTGCCTTCACTCCGGGGCAGAGTTTGAGGCTCCACCAACTCCACCCGGGGAGTGACTAAGAGCTCGCTCTTTAAAGCCTCGGTGATCTTTTTCTGCAGGGACTTGAGATATTTCAAGTCCTCCAGGAAGAATTCCTGCTGCACTTCCACTTTGATGGTCATCAGGTCGTTGAAATTCTCCCTGGTTAATTCCACCAGATAGTTGGTGTCCACCTCCGGCATGGCCATGAGGACCCGCTCGATCTGCATGGGGAAGATGTTCACCCCCTTGATGATCAGCATGTCGTCGGTGCGGCCCTGGATGCGGGACAGCCGCCGGTGGGTGCGGCCACAGTAGCAAGGCCGGAAATCATAGGAGGCCAGGTCCCGGGTGCGGTAGCGCAGCACCGGCATGCCCTGGCGGGTGAGGTTGGTGAGCACCACTTCCCCCAATTCTCCGGGGGATGCGGGCTTCAGGGTTTGGGGATTGATCACCTCCAGGAGGAAATGGTCCTCCCAGACGTGCAGGCCGTTTTGCTCAGGACATTCAAAGGCCACTCCGGGGCCGTTCAATTCCGACAGGCCGTAGGAATTATAGGCCTTCAGCCCATAGGCCGCTTCGATGCGCCGCCGGATGTCCTCGGTATGGGGCTCCGCGCCGATGAAGGCCAGGCGCAGGGGCAAATCTTTGGGATTCACCCCCATAGAATCAAAAGTGGCTAACAAATAAAGGGCATAACTGGGGATGATGTGCAGCGCGGTGGTGCCGAACTGCTGCATCAACTGCACCTGGCGGCGGCTGTTGCCCGCGCCCGCGGGGATGGTGAGCGCGCCCAGGCGCTCCGCGCCGTAATGGAAACCCAGGCCCCCGGTGAACAAGCCGTAGCCCATCATGTTCTGGAAGACGTCCCCGGGCCTCATGCCGGTCATGTACATGGAGCGGGCCACCAGGTCCGCCCAGGTGGCGATATCTTCCCGGGTATAGTAAATAACCGTGGCCTGGCCCGTGGTCCCGGAGGAAGCATGAAGGCGCACCATCTCCGCCAAAGGCCGGGCCAACAGTTTTAGCCCCTGGGTGCGCAGGTCCTCCTTGGTGGTGAAGGGAATCTTCCTCGCGTCCTCTATACTTCTCAGGCCCTCCGGGGTCACTCCCGCTTCTTGCAGCCGCTCCCGGTAAAAGGGACTGTTCATAGCCACCCTCACCGTCTCCCGGAGGCGCTGCAGTTGCAGCGCTTCCAGGTCCGGCCGGGGCAGGGTTTCGTGTTTTTTGTCCCAATACATTTAAATGCTCCTGAGTTCCAAGTTCCATGTTCCAAGTTCCAAGTTAAGAGCTCTACAAAAAGCCTGTTTTGTTATCCTGAGCGAAGCAAGGTCCTGGTGGCACAGGCTTTCTAGCCTGTGTGAGGTTGACGGCACAGCCTGGAAAGGCTGTGTCACCAAAAAATTGGATTCTTCGGTCGCTCCGCTCCCTCAGAATGACAGTTAGAAGACTTTCGCTGAGGTCTCAAGAGGGCAATTATTGATGTCGATATGTCCTAAAAGCTGAAAGCTGCTAGCTGCAAGCTATCCGCTAACGCTTTTATCATCTTTCCCTTTTTCTATCCCCAGTAACTTCTGCAACTTCTTGGCTTCCTTCTCCTGTCCCCGGGCTTCATAAATCTTCAGGAGCCGATCGCCGTAATCCAGGGCCATCTGCCGGTCCCCCAGGGCCAGAAAGAGGCGGGTGAGGGAGTCCAGCGCGTCTACGATGCCGCCCGTGTCTTCCTGGCGGCGGAATTCCCGGAGCGCGTCCTGGAGATAACCCCCGGCCGCGGTATAGTTCTGCAAGGCAAGGTAAGTGCGGCCCAGGCGCTCCAGGCGCACGGCCCGGCCTTTGGGGTCCTTCCGGGCCTCATCCAGCTTCAGGGCCTGACTATAAAAATCCAGGGCCAGGACATAATCCTGCCGGGCCCGGGCCACGTCCCCCAGATGGGTCAAGGTCAGGGCCGGCAAAGGGCCGGGCGGGGCCTGCCGGGCATAGACTAACGCCTCCTGGAAGGCCTTTTCCGCGTCCTCCAGCCTTCCCAAGGCCTGATAAAGGGTTCCCAGATTGTTCAGGGTTTCGCTGAGTCCCGCCGGGTCCCCCTGGCTCCGCAGGATGGTGAGGGCTTCGGCAAAGCGCTGCCCAGCCTTCTCCAGGTCCCCCTGCTCCTGGGCGATGGCCCCCAAGTTGTTGAGGTTGGCGGCTATGCCTTCCCGGCGGTCAATGAGGCGGTTTAAGGTCAGGGCTTGTTCGAATTTCTCTTCAGCCAGATGCCACTTGCCCTGGCGGTAATATTGGTAACCCGCGTCGTTCAAGTCCACCGCGTCATGTAACAGCCCCACCCCATTGGCCGCGGGAGCCGCGCAACCCACGGCCAGCAGGCACAGCACCCAGAGTCCGCACCAGAATTTAGCCATCCCAGTTAGTCCTTTTTCTGTTCCCGTTCGATCTTGATGGTGCGCTCTTTCCCTTTGGGCACATTGCCGCGCAATAAGATGGATTTCTGCGCGGCCTTGGCCGTTTTGTCCACGTCGGTGGCCATGGTTTCCCCCGCGGTCACCAGCGCCGGCAGGCCTTTGCCCGCCTTGTTCAATTGCTCCATAAAGGCCTCGGCCTTCTTAATCAGCTCCGGCAGCCGGGAACTGGCTTCCTGGATATTGGCCATGGTTTTTTGGATGTCGGCCTTAAAGGCCGGGTCATTGAGCAGCGCGCCCAACGCGCCTTTATTTTCCTCTAGCGAAGCCGTAAATTTGCGGATGTTGGCCACGGCCTGGGCGGCCTCCTGGTAAAGCGCGGGATCATTGAGAATCTGTCCCAGACTCCCTTTGCCCTTGTTGATCTTGGTAACGATCTGGCCCACCTCTTCCATGGATTTGTTGAATTTTCCCCCGGGTTTGGTAAGCGTTTCGGACAGGTTGGCCAGATTGTTCAGGAGCTTTTGCACGTTCTCCAGGGATGGGGTGGCCTTGGCAAATATCTCTGTAATATCGAATGGTTCTACCGAGGTGACCTGTCCTTTGGCGGCAATCTCCGGTTTATCCGGGGAGCCCGGGGTCAGGTCCAGGCTTTTGTCTCCCAACAGACCCTGGAAGCCGATGGTGGCCCTGGAATCGTCCCTTATCTGGCTCCGGTATTTCCCCACTACTTCAAAGGTAACAATGATCTGGCCCTGAGGATCGATGATAATTTTTCTGACATTCCCCACCGTCACCCCGGCCAGCCGCACTTCGGACCCTTCTTTCAGGCCGCCGATATTTTTGAAAACGGCCTTAAATTCCACGTGTTCCTCCCAGAGCCGCTCCTGTTGGGCGATGATCAGGACCATAACCAGCAGGGCCGCCAGGGAGGCCACCACGAAGATGCCGACGACGGTTTCGTATCTGCGCTGAATCATGCTAAATTCTCCTCCGGCTCCTCCTTGTGGAGAAAACGCCGGATTTCCTGGTGGGTCGATACCACGAATTCCTCATAAGTGCCTAAAAAGACCAGGTCACCCTGGTACATTAAAACCAGCCGATCCGCCACTATTTCCAGGAGGCGCAGGTCATGGGTGACCACAATGGAAGTTACTTGCAGATTCTTCTGCATGCGGCGGATGAGGCGGCCGATCTCATCTCCGGTGATGGGGTCCAACCCCGCGGTGGGCTCGTCGTAAATGATGATATGGGGGTCCAGGGCCAGGCTCCGGGCCAACGCGGCCCGGCGCTGCATGCCTCCGGAAAGGGCCGAAGGCTCCAGGTTCTCCGTTTCCGCCAGACCCACCTGGGCCAGCTTCTCATGCACCCGCCGGGTAATCTCTTTCTCGCTCCAATGGGTGTGCTGCACCATGGGAAAGGCCACGTTCTCCCCCACGCTCATGGAATCATAGAGCGCGGATCCCTGGAAAAGATAGCCGGTCTGCAAGCGCAGCCCCCGCCAATCATTATCGGTTTTCAGCTCCCTGATCTCTTTGCCCGCCACCGTCAGGCTGCCGCTGTCAGGCGTGGTCAGGCCCACCAGCATACTGGTCATCACGGTTTTGCCCGAACCGCTGCGTCCCAGGATCACCATGGTTTCCCCGGGATAGACGTCCAGGTCGATGCCCTTGAGCACGGCCCTGCCGTTAAAGGCTTTGTGGATGCCCCGATAGGAAATCAGGGGCGCGGCCGCAGCCGCAGGCCCATCGGGCTTTTGGGCCTGGGAGTTAAGGCCAGAGGAGGAGAGTGAGTTTGGTGAGGAAGACATCGGATATCAAAATCAGGAGAATTGCGGCCACCACCGCGGTCTTGGTGGCTTGGCCCACCCCGAAAGTCCCGTGTTCCGTGTTATAGCCGTGAAAAGACCCCACCATGCCGATGATAATCCCGAAGACCATGGTCTTGCCGATGCCCGGGAGCACGTCTTTCAGGGTCAGGTACTTGATGGTCAGGGTGTAGTAATAGGTGGGCGTCATTCCCAATTGGAACACGCCGATGATCATACCTCCTAAAACGCCGATAATATTCGCCCCCACCGTCAACAAGGGCATGATGAGCATACAGGCCAGGACCCGGGTGACCACCAGGTATTTCATGGGGTTGACCGCGGACACGGTGAGCGCGTCGATCTGGGACGTCACCCGCATGGAGCCCAGCTCCGCGCCGATGCCGGAGCCTCCCCGGGAGGCCAACATGATGCCCGCCAGCAAAGGACCCAATCCCCGCACAAAGGTGAAGCAGACGCTGGTGGAGATATAATTGGCCGCGCCGAAGAGTTTCAGGACCTGAATCCCCTGCATGGCCAGAACCAACCCCACCGCAAAAGAGGCCACCGCCACCAGGGGAAAGGATTTCACCCCCAAATGGTACATCTGGGCGATCATCTCCCGGATAAACCAGGGGGGATGAGCCAGGGTGCGGCAGGCGTCCACGAAGAAGAGGAAGAGATTCCCCATGTAATCGACAAACGCCACAACCCGGTGGCCAGCCTTATAAAAGAAGGTGTCCTGCACGCGTCAGATACCTTTTTCCGTTACTGTTCGCCGTTTCCGTTTAAAGGTTATCGGTAATCTCCATCATTTCATGGAACAAATTATCCCCAACTGGGAAAAGTTGAGTAATTAAAATTATCTAAAGGCTGAAACCCTGTCAAGGAATAAGCTGTCAGCTTTCAGCTATTAGCTATCAGCTTTTTAAAATAGTGTCCGGTTTGGGGTTTTTGATGGGCTTAATTGAAGGCCAAACTTCGGTATTATCTGTAAGCTGACTGCTGAAAGCTGATAGCTGACAGCTAATATTACAATTATGCTAATTATTTCTTGCGAAAATGTATATTTATGAGATAATCTAAACAATTTTGCACCAGGAGCGCCAAAAATGCCCATGGAAAATTTATCGTTGCTCTATGAAATTACCCAGGCCCTGACCGCGCCGGGGCCTTTGCCCCGCAGTCTTCAGCAGATTTTGCAGATTCTGGCCCAGCGCATGGGCATGCGCCGGGGCACCATCACCATCCTCAACCCCGAGACCGCGGAACTGCAAATCGAAGTGGCCCAAGGCCTCACCGCCGAAGCCCGGCGCCGGGGCCGCTACAAACTCGGCGAAGGCATCACCGGCCGGGTGGTGGAGACCGGCGAACCCGCGGTGGTCCCCAGGGTGAGCCAGGAGCCCTTGTTTCTGAACCGCACCCGCTCCCGGGGCCGGGAGAAAAACGAACTCTCCTTTTTGTGCGTGCCCATCAAGCTCAATCACCAGACCATCGGCGCTCTCAGCGTGGACCGGCTGCACCGGGACCTGGACCTGGACAAGGACCTGCGGATTCTCACCATCATCGCCTCCATCATCGCCCAGACCGTGAACGGCCTGATGCTCATCGACCGGGAGAAGGACCGGCTCCGGGATGAGAACCTGAAGCTGAAAGGAGAGTTGCAGGGCCGCTACCAGGTGGGGAATATCATCGGCACCTCCGGCCGCATGCGCCAGGTCTTCGAAATGATCGAACGGGTGGCCAAAAGCAGCGCCACCATCCTCATCCGGGGGGAGTCCGGCACCGGCAAGGAATTAGTGGCCTCTGCGCTCCATTACAACAGCCAGCGCGCGTCCAAACCCTTCATCAAAGTGAATATCGCGGCCCTGCCGGAGACCCTGGTGGAAAGCGAACTCTTCGGCCATGAACGGGGCGCGTTCACCGGTGCGCTGCAACGCAAGCAAGGCCGTTTCGAATTGGCCCAGGGCGGCACCATCTTTCTGGATGAGATCGGCGACCTCACCCCCACCGTGCAACTTAAGCTCCTGCGGGTCATCCAGGAGCGAGAATTCACCCGCCTGGGCGGCAACACCACCCTCAAGGCCGACGTGCGCCTCATCGCTGCCACCCACCGGGACCTGGAACGGGCCGTGGCCGAGGGGGGATTTCGGGAAGACCTTTACTACCGCCTCAACGTCTTTCCCATTTATCTGCCGCCCTTAAGGGAGCGCCGCGCGGACATTCCCCTGCTGGCCGAGCATTTCTTGAGCAAATATACCACGGAACACCAGAAACCCGGACTGCGTCTCTCCGCGCCGGCTCTCGACCTCTTGATGCAATACCCCTGGCCCGGCAACGTCCGGGAGCTGGAAAACCTTATTGAACGCGCGGTGCTGGTCTGCGACGAAGACACCATCCTCAGCGTCCACCTGCCCCGCAGCCTCCAGCGCCAGGAACCCGGCGAGGTCAAGAACAGCTTGGCCGTGCAGGTGGCCAACCTGGAGAAGGAGTTGATCTCCGAAGCCCTGCGCCAGTCCCGGGGCAATCAGAGCCAGGCCGCCAAGATGCTGGACACCAGTCTCCGCATCCTGGGATACAAAATCAAGCAATACGGCCTGGACTACAAACGCTTCCGGACCACGGCCAAGCATCCACATCCGTCTTATCCCGGCGGCGAGAAAGCGATGAGCGAAGGGCCGGGGTATTAAGGCCGTTTTGCATTTTTTGTTTCTGGTTAAATTAAGATTGTCTTGAGAATTTTTGCAGGAAAAACAGAGGGAGGATGGGCCCCCGGCCATCCTCCCCTACTTTTTAACTTAACAAATTTGTAAACCATGTAATTAGGTTCTGAATCTTGCTCCTCGACCTCTGACCCCTGACCCCTAATCCCTGCCTCACTTCACCTTAATCCACAACAACCGGGCCACACCAGGCCCTGGGTTCCGCCATTGGCCCGGGACTTCCGAGGTCAGGTAGATCACGTCGCCGGTCTTCAAGTTGTACACCGCCTGGCCCACGTGCAATTGTAACCTGCCTGAGAGGACGTAGCCGATTTCCTCTCCTTTATGGAAAAAGAAGTGGCCGGGCAGGTTCTCCTTGGGGTTGATTTCGATGAGATAGGGTTTGGCCTTGGCTTCGAAGTCCACCGGGTAGAGCAGCCGGGCTAAGACCGCGTCTTCGGGCATGCCCGGGAGCTTGACCTCCACCCCGTCCTGGGCCGTAAAGACCAGGCGTTCTTTGCCTTCCTGGCGCTCCTCAAAAAATGAGGACAGGTCCACGGCCAGGACCTCCCCCATTTTCATTAATGCCGGGAGCGAGGGATAAATCTGGTTGGACTCCACCTGGGAGATGGTGCTGGGGGTCACCCCCACCAGCTTGGCCAGCTCCGTCTGGGACAGCCCCCTTTTTAAGCGGAACTCTTTGAGGCGCAAACCCAGGTCCAGGCGGCCCGGGACCCGGCTTTCGTCTTCAAAGGTGATGGTCAGATCCTTGGTCCAGTAAACGTGGGGCTTATGAAACTCTTCCGGGCTGCGGTTTTCGGCCTTCAGGATCGTGAGCGACGTGGTGCCCCGCTTGATGGTCAGCTCAATGGCCACCTGCGCGATCTGATTGATCTGCGCCCGGAACCGCTGGGAATGGGCGTTCTTTTCCAACACCCAGTAAGCGATGGTATTGAGATCGTAGAGCCGGGGGCAGGAATGGGAATAGAAGTTAAGGAAGCGGTCTTCGCTGCCCCAGAGTTCGGTCATGCCGGTGATGGACTCGAAGATGAAACGCACGTCCCCCTGAAACTTCCCATGCACTCCGTAGAGCAGGTCCATGAACCCCTGGGGGTCCCGGGGGTCCTCCACCTTGAGGATGCGGCAGGGCAGGTCAGCCTCCAAGCCCTCGTAAAACTTGAGGAAGATAGCAGAGCCGTTGCCCTTGCCGTTGGTGAAGCAATCCAGAATGGTGAGGTCCGGGTATTCCGCCAGGTGCCCCAGTTTGTCCAGGAGATTCTTGGGGGAGCGGTCGAAACTCACGTAAATGATGGGCTTCTTCTGGAGGTGGCAGGCCAGCAGAAAGTTCAGGGAAAAGACCGGCGCCAGGCTGCCGGCGTCGTCGTGCCAGACCACGTTGTCGCCGATGAACAAGCCGCCCAGGAGCAGGTCCAGGCGGCTGACCCCCGAAGGCACCCGTTGTTTGTCTTGAGCCACTTTCCACCCCGCCCGCGCATAATTGATTTCCGAAATATTTTAAGGAATTTGGCCGCAGACGTCAAGAAGCAGGGCCGGTTGGTAGTGTCCTAATTTGAGATTGGTAGAAGCGAAATTAGTTAAATCGGTCCTTGTGGAGGAATATATTTTCTGAATTTTGGGGGGAAGGCTTGTGAGGTGGTTGCTCCTTCCTGAACCCTCTTAAGAAGATCGGCAGAAAATGGAGCGTGGGGTTTAAACACATTCAGTGAAATGGCTTTATTAACTTGATCTAACGTTGCATCGGCGGAATCAGCATAATTAATTACAGAGTCATGGGTTAAAAACGGATGGTCTCCCACTTTTAAAACACAAGTTAAATCGCTATTGTGTTTTGGGGTAGTAACATTTACAAATAATACTCTGCCTTCTACGGGAGGAAATAGGATTACATATAGATGTTCAGTAGATGAAGAGGGGGTTTCGCTTAGGAAAGTGAATCCTGGAACGATCATTCTTATGCTGATAAAATTGCTTTAACATAGTTTAAATTGGCAACTTCATCTTCAATAAATTCTATTTCTCTTTCAGTTTTCTTAACAGCTCTTAATATGTCCTCAATACGTATCGGTATTGATGTCCCATGAGGGTCATTCCATTCTGGCAAAATATCATGACAAATATTAACCATTTGCCATTTATTATATTTTTTATATTTTTGATAAACTACTAAGAGAAGGTCTCTTTCTCTTGGGCTTAATTCATCATATCCAGGTTTTTTCTTTAACAATTTAACATTATAATTTTCTGGATTCGAAATATATTCATGCCAGTAAGATTTGATTCTGCCCGGATGTTTTCCTGAATTAATCTTATCCAAAACTTTACTCAACACAGGTCCATTATCCATTGAAACATAGACATCACCTGTTATCGGCCTTTCCCATTTTGATAATGCCTCTCGGTCGGCAAGGTATAAGAGCTTTATTAGCTTCATATAGTTCATCTTGCCGCCATTCTCTTTTAGGAGCAATGCAGCCGCTTGGGTCGTTTTGGCCTCGTTGAACAGAAAACGAATCATTTTATATATTGCCTTGTAGGCAGTTTATCAAAAAAATAAGGTTATGTCCAAAAATTATTTTAGTAAAAATTAGGTGCGATGAATGATACCACACATACTAGATCGGTTTCATGGTGGAATAAAGTTAGTTGGTCCCTGAATGCTTCGATTTATGATCGTGAACGATAGAGGCTCTAACGGCTTTTTCAGGCGAATCTATGGGCGGGACATGGAGCACGGCATAATACCGCCGCTTAGTGCTCCCCTCTATAGGTGAGGACCAGGCATAGCATTTAGTGGCCTGAGGGTGGCCCTCAAGCCTGAAAACGGATACAACCCCGCTCCAAACCGTTTCCTCCCCGAACTTCTCCACGATAACGGCATCTTCAAGGAAAGACGCTTGGCAGTGATGTAGGTTTTCCACGGCCTGTTTTAAATCATCAGGGGGTGTTTTTCTGTCATCCATTGCTTATCTTTTTAACCCATTTTATTTTAAATTTCCAGAAATTTTTTTTGGTGGTTTGTATGTTTATGATTGCAAAAAAGCTTTTAACTATATATATTAATTATAGTTTTTATATATACACTATCGCATGGTAGGCGTGCGAGTAAATGCGAATAATGCTTGACAAGGTGTGTGAGAAGTGCTATTTAATATCTCAGAATCTATGAGAACGCACCTTTAGGAGGGCCGGGTCATGATGATGGAGAAAAAGACCAGGCGGAAAAATCGGGCAATCGCATTAGGGCTCGCAGATGCCTTGCGGATGGTGGAGCAAATTCACCGGCAGGGTGGAGGGGGTGGAGTACCCAGGAATTCTCTTGAGTCGATTATTGACTCCAAACCGACAAGCAGCCTGTATGATCGAAAATTGGCTGCCTTGAAGTCGTATGGACTTATAGAGACTCAAGGGGATATGGTTGCTCTATCCTCAACGGGCAATGCTTATGCAACCCCCATTTCTCCAGAAAACAGGAAACAGGCGGCGCTCCAGGCATTTAGGAACATTCCCTTATTCGATGGTTTGATTTCCAGGTTTGAGGGAAAGCCTTTGCCTGCAATCAATGAATTCTTTCACAACCTTGTGGCGCAGAGTTTTCAGGTTCCCCATGAGGAAGTTTCAAAATGGATAAGGGAATTCATTGATGGAGCTAAGTTTGTTGATATTCTTGTGACTGAGAATGGGCAGGAAGTAATCCGCCTATCTGGTTCTGCCGGTGCACCTTCACCTAAACCACAAGGAGGGGCACCAGAAATGGAAATTCAGGAAACTCGGCTAACAGGCGAATTGGTTGATGCAAGGATTTTGGGAGGCGGTTTATCCGTCAATCTTCCTGACAAGATTAATGCCGATGATCTCCAAGAATCAATTGATGCTGTGGATATGCTTCTAAAAATGCTGGAAGCTAAACTTAAGAAGATAAAAAAGGAAACCGGCGAAGTAACTCATTAAACCCTGGAAGGATTGAAGGGAGGTGAGCAAGGTGAGAAGAGTCTTAGCCTCTGCCGATCACCGCAGCAAATCGCCGTCGGCAGGGGCGCAAAAAGCAAGCCCCGTAATCTGCTAATCTTTGGCGAAAGCGACAGATTACGGGGCATGGCGATTGTGGGGCGCGATTGGTTCCCTGGAGGTCCCTACAGCCCACCTGGGCGGGGTTCGATTCCCCGGCGCTCCACTTTCATTTACGATAGCAAGTATTTACCCTTAAGTCAATAGGAATCCGTGAGATGAACATTCTAAGGCGAGAGAAGCAGGAAGCGGCGATAGCGGCCCTGGTGGAAGGCGCATCAATCCGCTCGGTTGAACGCATGACCGGGATTCACCGGGATACCATCATGCGTCTCGGCTACCGCGTGGGCCACGGCTGCGCTAACCTGATGGACTCCTATATGAAGCACCTAAACTGCCGAAGCATTCAGGTTGACGAAATCTGGTGCTTTGTCGGTAAAAAACAGCGCCACCTTAAAGAAACTGATAATTTTGAAGAGGTTGGCGAGCAGTGGGTTTTTGTTGCCTTAGACGCAGATAGCAAATTGATACCATCATATTTAGTGGGGAAACGGACGGCTGAAAATACTCAGGCATTTATTAAGGATTTGGCAGGTCGTCTTGATAATCAGGTGCAACTCTCCAGTGATTCACTCACTCTTTATGTGGATGCAGTCGAAGCGGCTTTTGGGCCAGACGTGGATTATGGACAGATTGTAAAATCGTATGAGGCGGAGCCGATCGGCCCTGGTAGGTATTCGCCTCCCCATGTGGTGAGTGCCGAGAGGAAGATTATCATGGGCAACCCCAAGCCCTCCCGGATTTCAACCTCATATGTCGAAAGGCAAAACCTGACCATGCGGATGCAGATGCGTCGTTTCACCCGGCTAACAAACGCTTTCAGCAAGAAGCTGGAAAACCTCAAGGCAGCCGTGGCCCTCCATTTTGCCCATTATAACTTTGTCCGGGTTCACAAGACGCTGCGGGTTACGCCAGCAATGGAAGCTGGAGTAACCAATCGTCTATGGACGATTTCTGATCTTTTGGAGTGGGCAAATTAGGACACTACCGGCCGGTTCTGCAGCTTCTCTATTTTTGCAGGATAGAAAATAATAAGTTTTACTTAAAAAATGCTTGCAAATTAACAATTATGGTGCTATTTTTCAGTGAAACTAACAACTATGTAATGTTTATAAGTTGCTTCATCTGGTCTCTCCTGCATATCTCCCGGTAATTATTATAAAAATAAGCCAGCCCACTGCTGGCTTATTTTTTGCAATATTTTATCTTTTTGGTCTCTTTTCCCTCCTTTTTTCTGCAAGATCATCTTTTAGCAAAAAGGAGTGGAAACCATGACGATCAGCAATCCCAATCGCAGTCCCGCCACCCTCACCAAAAACCGGGTGCAGCCCGCCCCGGTTTCCGGTATCTGTGTAACCTGTCTCGACGGTTGTCCGGGACCCTGTGAAATCGGCCGTTCCGCGGTCCGGGGCCGGGAACTCCTTTACCCCATGCCCTTCGGTAAGGTCACCGCGGGCGCGGACAAAGACTATCCCTGTGACTTTTCCTATTTCAACATCCAGGGCACCTGCGTGGGCGCGGTGGGTATTGCCGCGGATTCGGACAAGGCCATCTTCCCTGCAGTAAACACTTCCGTGGAGATCGGTGTAAAAAACAAGGTGAAACTGGCGTTTCCGGCCTTCACCGGTGCGCTGGGCTCCACGGACATCGCCCGCATCCACTGGGAATCCATGGCCATCGGCGCGGCCATCAGCGGCATCATCCTGGTCTGCGGGGAAAACGTCTGCGGCATGGACCCCAAATCCGAAATCAAAAAGGGCCGGGTGGTCCATTCCCCGGAGATGGAGCGCCGGGTCAAGATTTTTAAGAAATGGTACAACGGCTATGGGGACATCATCGTCCAAGCCAACGTGGAAGACGGCCGCCTGGGAGTCCCCGAATACGTCATCGAGAAGCTGGGGGTGGAGTTCTTCGAGCTGAAATGGGGCCAAGGCGCCAAGAACATCGGCGGCGAAGTCAAGCTCCCCAACCTGGAACGGGCCAAACAGCTCCGGGACCGGGGCTATATAGTGTTGCCGGACCCCAAGGACACCATGACCCAGGAACAGTATAAGGTCCGGGGCATCCGGGAATTCGAGCGCCACTCCCGTCTGGGCATGGTGGACGAAGACGAATTCTACAAAACCGTGGAGCACCTGCGCCGGGTCGGAGCCAAGCGGGTATCTCTCAAGACCGGGGCCTACCGCCCCGCGGACCTGGCCCGGGCCGTGAAGTTCGCGTCCCAGGCCAAGATCGACCTTCTCACCGTGGACGGCGCGGGCGGCGGCACCGGCATGAGCCCCTGGCGCATGATGAATGAATGGGGCATCCCCACCGTGCACCTGGAATGCCTGCTCTTTGAATACCTCACCCATCTTAAAAACAAAGGCGAGTTTGTCCCCACCTGCGCCATCGCCGGCGGCCTGTCTCTGGAAGACCACGTCTTCAAGGCCCTGGCCCTGGGCGCGCCCTTTGTCAAACTGGTGTGCATGGGCCGCTCCATCATGACCGCGGCCATGGTGGGCAACGTGGAGGGCAAGAAGCTTAGGGAAAAGTGCGAACGGGAAGAGCGGGACCTCAAAGAGGCCTATCTCGAGCATTTTGCCGAGGCTGCGGCCCTGCGGCGCAAATACCCCCTGGGCAAGTACGGCCGCATTCCCGCGGGGGCCATTGGCATGTACAGCTATATCAGCCGCATGACCCAAGGCTTGCAGCAGTTCATGGCCGGCGCCCGGAAATTCGGGCTGGAGCATATCTCCCGGGACGACCTGGTGGCTCTGACTCCCGAAGCTGCTCAAATATCCGGCATCCCTTATGTCATGGATGCCGACGCCAGGGAAGTGGAAAAAATCCTGGGCTACCGGCGCTCGTCCTCCCTGGCTGACCTGGGCCCTTATGCCAATAATACGGCTACAAAGACAACAGCCCGGAAATAAAGTTAGACACAGAGATATAAAGAGGGATAATATAGCCCTGGCGCTTGCCGCCAGGGCTATATCTTTTGTTCTCTAAGTGAACTTCTGGGTCCTTTGTGTCTCCGTGGCGAATCTTTTTCTTTTGACGTAAACGCGCCCCCTAAAGAAACAACTTTGTAGCAAAATCTCTAATAATTTAACAAATTTGTTAATTAAATTTTCTCGATTTTCCATAAATCCCCATGAATTTATTGCATTTTTTATATGGCATACTTATTGTTAAACATTGAGAGAATCTACTTCAATTAAGGAGAGGATCGCCGTGAATTGCAAGACCGTTGAAGACGTCTTCAAGTGTGTCAAGGACCAGAATGTCAGCTTTATCCAGCTATGGTTTACCGATGTCTTGGGGATGCTGAAGAGCTTCTCCATCCGCCCCTCCGAACTGGAAGAGGGCATGATCGAGGGCATGGGTTTTGACGGCTCCTCCATTGAGGGGTTCTCCCGCATCGAAGAAAGCGACATGATCGCCAAGCCTGACCCCACCACCTTCCAGCTCCTGCCCTGGCGGCCGGAAGAACAACCCGTAGCGCGTATGTTCTGCGACATCCTGCAGCCTGACGGTTCGCCTTACCCCGGCGACCCCCGCTATGTCTTAAAGAGAGTGCTGGCCAAGGCCGCGGAAAAGGGCTACATCTCTTACATGGGTCCGGAGTTGGAGTTCTTCTATTTCGCCAGCAATGAAGCTCCCGAGGTCCTGGACAAAGGCGGCTATTTCGACGCCCCGCCCTTGGACGTGGCCAACGACCTGCGCCGGGAAACCATCTTCGGGTTGGAAAAATTGGGCGTGCGCATCGAATACAGCCACCACGAAGTGGCCGACTCCCAGCATGAAATTGACATGCGTTACGATGAATGTCTGAAGATGGCCGACAAGACCATGACTCTCAGAGCCACGGTCAAGGCCGTGGCCATGATGAACGGCGTTTACGCCACCTTCATGCCCAAGCCCATCTTCGGCATCAACGGCAGCGGCATGCACACCCACCAGTCTCTTTTCAAGGGCAAAAAGAACGCCTTCTACGACGCCAAAGACCAGTACCATCTGTCCGCGGAAGGCAAATGCTACATCGCTGGGTTGCTCAAGCATGCCCGGGAAATCACCGCCATCTGCAGCCAGTGGGTCAATTCCTACAAACGCCTGGTGCCCGGCTACGAGGCCCCGGTGTACGTCTCCTGGGCCCGGCGCAACCGCTCCGCTTTAGTCAGGGTGCCCATGTACAAACCCGGCAAAGAAACCGCCACCCGTTGCGAATACCGGGCTCCCGATCCGGCCTGCAACCCTTATCTGGCCTTTGCGGTCATGCTGGCCGCGGGCCTGAAGGGTATCGAAGGCAAATACAAGCTTCCCGAGCCGGTGGAAGAGGATATCTATCATATGTCCGAAAAAGACCGGAAGAAGAAAGGCATCGCCGAATTGCCGGGCAGCCTAGACGAGGCCGTGGGCGAACTGGCCAAGAGCGCGCTCATCAAGGAAACCTTGGGCGAGCATATTTTCAACAAGTTCATCGAAAACAAGCGGATCGAGTGGGACCGCTACCGCATGCACGTGAGCGCTTACGAGATCGAGCGCTATCTGCCGATTCTTTAATTTCCAGCTAGGAAATTATTGCTGGAAGTAAAAAGAATCTGTTATATTAATTTTTGGGTATAAAAAATCTGGGTAATAACCTGGGCCAGGGGGAGTGTGCCTCTCTCTGGCCCCAATTTCACTTCGAGGCGCGAGCATAATATGTCCATGGAAGTCGTTGTCTTTGCCTGTCAGCAGGCGGTGCCGGAGCCGGATGCCCTGAAAAACCTCTGGCATGAACGCGAGGTGCGGCTGCGGGTGCTCCCCGAGCCTTGCAGCAGCAAAGTGGAAGCCTTCCAGTTGCTCCGCACCCTGGCCACGCCGGTGGACCTGGTGTGGGTCATCGGCTGCGAAGAGCAATTCTGCCGCTACAATGAAGGAAGCCACCGGGCCGGCGGCCGCCTTACTTACACCAAAAAATATCTGGGAGAGATCGGCTTGGAGCCCGCCCGGGTGGGGCGCTCCGTGCTGACCCCCGGCAATGTTTCCGCTTTAGCGGGAATTGTCGCGGAAATCAAGGACCGCATCCACGCCCTGGGGGCCAGCCCCCTGCGCCAGGCTCCCAAAGCTGCGGCCCGCCGGTCGGCCAAGTAGGAGGTGTCCCCGTGCCCGCCAAGTATCATATCCATGTGCGCCGGGTGCCCCCCCGTTTCAGCCCCCTGGCCAAGAACACCATCATCGATTGGGCGGAAGGCTGCCTCCGCTGCGCCCGCTGCGTCAAAGAGCAATGCCCGGTGGACGCCTACCGCAAGCGGGGTTTCGACCCCACCCAGTTCGTGGATACCATCGATGAAATCTGCCGGGATTGCTACCGTTGCGTCCAGGGCTGCCCCCGGGAATTGATCTTTAAGGCCGCCAATCCCCAATATAGCCAGATCGGCGATGAATATTGGACCCCGGAAATCCTGGCCACCACCTGGTACCAGGCGGAATCCGGCAAGATTCCGGTTTCCGGCGCGGGCTATGGCGGCCGCTTCTCCGGCCCCGGGTTTGACTCCATCTGGACCGATATGTCGGAGATCGTCCGCCCCACCCGGGACGGCATCCACGGCCGGGAGTACATCAGCACCAGCGTCGATCTGGGACGCAAACCCATGTTCCTGACTTTTAACGAGCAGGGGGAACTGGATTGGCCCTCCCCTCCCGTGCTGGAGCTGCCCCTGCCGATCCTCCTGGCCGAACCCTCTTTGGGCGCCAACCCCGGACACTTGCAGGAAATCATCACCCAGGCCGCGTTCGATCTTGGCACCCTGGCCATCCTGAGCCGGAACCGCCTGGTACCGGTGCCCGCAGAGGCCTTGGGACTAGTCATGCCTTCTTACACCGCGGGTTCCCTGGACCTGAAAGACCCCCTGCTGGCCCAGGTGCGGTCCCTGGAAATCCTGGACCACCCCGGGGTCCTGGAGCAGGTGGAACGCGTGAAAAAACGCTATCCCGAGTTGATTATCAGTATCAAGGTCCCCGCGGACGGCCGGGTGGTGGCGCGCGTTGCGGAGCTCACCGCGGCCGGCGCGGAGGTCATCCATATTTTTGCCTCAGAACATGCCCGGGGCCTGGGCGACTATCAGGACCTGCACCTGAAGGATATCATCCGCCGCTGCCATCTGAAGCTGGTGGAAGACAAGCTTCGGGACACCGTTACCCTGCTGGTGAGTGGCGGCCTGGCCCTGGCGGAGCACGTGGCCAAGGCCATCATCTGCGGCGCGGACGCGATCATCGCCGACCTGCCGCTGCTGCTGGCCCTGGAATGCCGCCTCTGCCGCCAATGCGCCAAAAAGGGCGACTGCCCGGTGCAAATTGACGTCCTTACCGTCAAGCGGGGGGCGCAGCGCATGGTGAACCTCATCGGCGCCTGGAACAACCAGCTCCTGGAAATCCTGGGAGCCATGGGTATGCGGGAAGTCCGCCGCCTCCGAGGCGAAGTGGGCCGGGCCATGTTCATGGAAGACCTGGAAAAGGAAATCTTTGCTCCCCTCTTCGCCAACCGGGAAGGGGAACTGACGAAACGGGAACCGACTTAAAGACAGTTTTTAGTTTTTAGTTTTCAGAAAAAAGACAAAATTCTGAAAGCTAAAAACCACCGGTTTTGCATATAACTTGTTGTTATTAGTGTTATTTTATTATGGAAAGCCGAAAACTAAAAACTTAAAACTTAAAACTGGTACTAAAATGGCAAAACCCAAAAAAGTAATCGCCATGCCCACCACGGCCCCGGGCCAGCCTTGGGAGCCGGTGCCCACCCCGGCCCGCTTCCGCAACCCCTTGAGCAAATACCGGGTGTACCGTAGCGAATCCAAGTGCATCAAGTGCGGCAAGTGCGTGGAACTCTGCCCCTACGGTGTCTTTACCAAGGCCGGCTCTTATCTCCGGAAGCCCAAGAACTACCTCTGTCTGGGCTTCGAATGCCGGAAGAAGCCCTTCCATTGCGTGTCCAACTGCCCGGGCCAGGCCCTGAGGGTCCATGAACATCCGGTTTATCGAACCCTGGGCGACTGCCGCTGGAACGGAGATCTGCTGCTGAGCACCTGGTGGCAGGCGGAATGGGGGAATCTCCCCTATACCGACCTGGAATACCGCACCGGCGCCTCCGGCGGCGGCTTTGACCGGATGCGCTTCCTCTTCCCGCCCCGCCGGGGTGGCAAGCAGATCAGCCACGAGGACATTTCCCTGGAAGTGGATATCAACCGCCGGGGCGACGGCCGCCCCCAGATCACCGTGGGCGTCCCCTGGTACGGCGGCGGTATGTCCTTCGGCTCGGTTTCCATCAACACCATCATCTCCCGGGCCACGGCCGCCAAGACCTTCAACACCTTGGTCTCCACCGGCGAAGGGGGTTACCCCGAAGAGCTTTACCCCTTTGACGATCACATCGTCACCCAGGTGGCCACCGGGCTGTTCGGCGTCCGGGAGGACACCTTACAAAGGGTGCGGATGATCGAATTTAAATACGCCCAGGGCGCCAAACCCGGCTTGGGCGGCCACCTCCTGGGTGACAAAGTCACCCCCGCGGTGGCCCGCATGCGGGAATCCGTCACCGGCAGCGCCTTGTTTTCACCGTTCCCCTTTCACAGCGTTTATTCGGTGGAAGACCACAAGAAACACATCGACTGGATGAAGGAGATCAACCCCCGGGCCCTGATCTCGGTAAAGGTCTCCACCCCCACGGACGTGGACATGGTGGCCGTGGGCAGCTACTACGCCGGGGCCCACGTGGTGCAGTTGGACGGCAGCTACGGCGGCACCGGCGCGGCGCCGGACATCGCCAAGAAAAACATCGCCATGCCCGTGGAGTACGCCATTCCCAAGGTGCATCAGTTCCTACGCACCGAAGGCATCCGGGAGGAAGTCACCCTGGTGGCCTCCGGCGGCATCCGCACCGCATTCGACGTGGCCAAGGCCATCGCTCTGGGTGCGGACCTGGTGCAGATCGGCACCGCGGACCTGGTGGCCCTGGAATGCCTGCGCTGCCACAACTGCGAAAGCGGCCGGGGCTGCGCCCGGGGCATCGCCACCACCGACCCGGAACTGGTGGACCTGATGACTATTCAATGGGGCTCCACCCGCATCTGCAACCTGTACTACTCCTGGAGCTGGCAGCTCAAAGAAATCCTGCGCCTCCTGGGGCTGCGCAGCATCCGGGAACTGGTGGGTCGGACGGATTTGATGATGCACCTGGATTACTTTGAGCGGGAAGTGAATGATGATATACGGCAACGATAGCTGTCAGCTATCAGCTTTCAGCTATCAGCTAAAAAGCGTTTTGCTTTAAAAAGCTGAAAGCTGACTGCTGAAAGCTGAAAGCTAAACTAAAGCCTGATAGTTTAAATTGAGGTTATAAATGAAGTCCTCCAAATTTAATCACGACGGACTGAGACTCTGGGAAACCCGCAAAAAATTCCAGCCCCTTTTCCCCCCGGATCGCGTAATTAAGGGCGAAGACGAAGGCGGCTGCGGCGTCACCGGTTTTGCCGCCAGCGTGCCGGTTTCCGGCAAGCACATCTTCCAGCCCTCCATCCAGATGCACAACCGGGGCAACGGCAAAGGCGGCGGCATCGCCGCGGTGGGCCTAGACCCCCAGACCTTGGGCGTCACCCAGGAAATTCTGGATGACGACTACCTGATCCAGGTGGCCTATCTCGACAGCGAGGGCCGGGCCGCGGTGGAGGCCCAGTTCATTACTCCGGTCTTCAAGGTGGACCACGCCCAGCGCATCCCCACCATGGACAACTGGCGGGACCTGAAGGGCCTGGAGGTCTGTCCCCCGGAGGTCTGGCGCTATTTTGTGCGGGTCAAGGCGGAAGTCTTACAGCATTTTATTCAGTCTAACAAACTCTATGGCATCCCCACCCGCAAGGTGGAAGACGAGTTCGTGGCCCAGAACTGCTACCGCCTGAACCAGACCTTTTATGCCTCCTTGGGTGAGAAAAAGGCCTTTGTCCTCTCCCAAGGCCGCAACATCATGATCCTGAAGATCGTGGGCTATGCCGAGGAAGCGGCTCTCTATTACCAACTTCTGGACTTCAAGGCCCATATCTGGATCGCGCACCAGCGCTATCCCACCCGGGGCCGGGTCTGGCACCCGGGGGGCGCGCACCCCTTTGCCGCGCTCAACGTGGCCCTGGTCCATAACGGCGACTTCGCCAATTACTTTGCAGTGAGCGAATACCTGAGCCAGCGCCATTTCTATCCCCAGTTCCTCACGGATACGGAAGTCGCGGTGCTCACCTTCGACCTCTGGAACCGCCTCTACGGTTATCCCCTGGAATACGTCATCGAGTCCATGGCCCCCACCACGGAGCGGGACTTCGATCTTCTACCGGAAGAGAGGCAGCACGTCTATCGCCAGCTCCAATCCGCCAATATCCACGGCTCCCCGGACGGCCCCTGGTTCTTCATCATCGCCCGCACGGACACTGATAAAAATAATTTCGAACTCATCGGCATCACCGACACCTCCATGCTCCGGCCCCAGGTCTTCGCGCTTCAGGACGGAGAGGTGCAGATCGGCCTCATTTGCTCAGAAAAACAGGCCATTGACGCCACCCTGGCCAGCCTGGCGGAAGAGGACCCCCGATTCTGCCCGGTGGCCGACCTCTACTGGAACGCCCGGGGCGGCAGCGCCACCGACGGCGGCGCGTTCATCTTCTCCCTGGAGCCCCACAACGGCCAGAGAGTCCTCACTTGTAAGGATAAATTCGGCACCCCCAAGGTGGTGCCCTGGTATCAACGGCCTTTGGAGGCTGCAACCCAGGAGATTCGCGGCGAGCCGGATGAGGAACTGGGCCGGGAAGTGGCCAAGGCTCTCAAGGACCATAGCGGCCAGAAATTTTATCAATGGGTTAAAGACGCGGTGCCCCAATGGTCTTACGTCACCTTCCGGGAGACCTTGCAGGCCGCCGCGGCCCAGGCCCACAAGGGCGACAATCTTAAGGCCGCGGCCATCAACGGCCTCACCCTGCTCCTGGACCGGCGCTATGATCCGGGCGACAAAAAGCGCAGCCATCTGCTGCGGTTGGTGATGGACACCTTGACCGCCATCTTCCAGGACACCCCCAAAATCGGCAAGTCTCTGACCGGCCGCTATCACCGGGTGGATTGGGACTCCCGGAAGAAACTGATCTCGCCGGGCCGGAAGGACCACGTGCTGGTCCTGGACGCGTCCGCTTTCCCCCCTGAAGGGGACGACTGCGACGCGCGCTTACTGTGCCAGGCTTTTGAGCTGGGCTGGCGGCAATTCATCTGTTACGGCTACCGGGGCCAGCGCTTCCTGGGCTGCGGTTTCGGCCTGAACACCGACGGCGTGCGCATCGACGCGTACGGCAGCACCGGGGATTACCTGGCCTCCGGCATCGACGGCATGACCCTTGAGGTTCACGGCAACGCCCAGGACCAGTTGGGCCAGATCATGAAGAGGGGCAAACTGGTGATCCACGGCGACGTGGGCCAGACCTTCATGTACGGCGCCAAGGGCGGCGAAGTCTACATTCTGGGCAACGCCGCGGGCCGTCCCCTGATCAACGCGGTGGGCCGCCCCCGGGTGGTGATCAACGGCACCGCCCTGGATTTCCTGGCGGAGTCCTTCATGGCCGGCGACCCCCATGCCGGCGGCGGTTTTGTCGTCGTCAACGGCCTGGAGTACGATGCCCGGGGCCATGTCCGGCCCCAGGTTACGCCCTACCCCGGCTCCAACCTCTTCTCCCTGGCCTCCGGCGGCGCCATTTACATCCGGGACCCCTTCCACCAACTGGTGGACGAACAGTTGAACGGCGGTGAACTGGCGCCTCTGAGCGACGCCGACTGGAACCTGATCCTGCCTTACCTTCAGGAGAACGAAAGACTCTTCGATATCTCCATTGAACAAGACCTCCTCAACGTGGACGGCGAAGTCCGGCCCCCGGCCGAAGTCTATCGCAAGGTCCAGGCCGTCAAACTGGCCATCCTCACCCAGGTGGAGGACGCCTGGGAGTAGCGAAAGGCCTTACGCCAAGGCGCAAAGACGCAAAAAAAAGGGGCGGCCCGCCGGGCCGCCTCTTTTTATCATGAAGCAAACGCCGTGCTTTCCCGTGCTACCGCCAAATTATCCCTTGACAGCGGTATCGCTTTTGTCTTATTTTGTGAAAAAATTAACAAGAGGTGGGTTATGCTCTTTCCCGTGTCCGGCGTAGAGGTCAACCCGCTCATTCCCCCCCTGGTGGCCCTGGTGGTTTCCACTTTCACCTCCATGGGCGGGGTCTCCGGAGCCTTTCTCCTCCTGCCTTTCCAGGTCAGCGCTCTCGGCTTCTGCACCCCCGCGGTAAGTCCCACCAACCTGGTGTTCAACATCGTGGCCATCCCCAGCGGCGTCTATCGCTACCTCCGGGAAGGCCGCATGAACTGGCCGGTGGCCTGCGTCACCATCCTGGGGACGCTGCCCGGCCTTTGGTTCGGGGCCATGATCCGCTGCGATTGGCTGCCTGACCCGAAAAATTTCAAACTCTTCATCGGCTGCGTACTGCTCTATATAGGTCTGCGTCTCCTTTACGACCAGACGCCCTGGGCCAAGCGCAAGAAGGCGAAAATCCTGGAATTCGAGGCCCAGGTCCAGGAACGCCTGGCCAGAGTCCTCAAGGAGACCGGCGCCACCGCGGGCAGCGCGCTGCCCCCCGCGGCCCGGGTCAAGACCGCAGCCTGGAGCCTGAAGAGCGTCTCCTATGAATTTTTGGGGGAGATCTTCACCTTCAACGCGCCGGCCCTCTTTCTCCTGGCCCTGGTGGTCGGGCTCATCGGCGGCACCTACGGCATCGGCGGCGGGGCCATCATCGCCCCCTTCCTGGCCGCGATCTTTAAACTGCCCATGTACACCATCGCCGGGGCCGCGCTCCTGGGCACCCTGGTCACCTCCGTGGCCGGGGTGGGTATTTATTACGCCATGGGCATCCCCCCGGACCTGGCCCTGGGAGCGCTCTTCGGCCTGGGCGGCTTCATCGGCATGTACATCGGCGCCCGCCTCCAGAAATACGTCTCCGGCAAGGTCATCCGCATCGGCCTGGGGATTATTATTTCCTCCCTGGCCTTGCGCTATATAATCGGGTATTTTATCTAAATAACGAGCGATAAAAATACACCACCAAGGCACCAAGACACAAAGATGCACCAAGAAAAGAGAAAATTAGTTTTGGCAAAGCCAAAACTATTTTTCTATATTTTTCTCTTGGTGATTCTTTGTGCCCTTTGTGTCTTTGTGGTTAATTGTGGAAGGCTTCCCATGATCCTGGAATTTTCCGAAAAAGGCATCGTCTTCTTCCCGGACCCCACCCTCATCGGCACCCCCGCGGACTACGGCCTGGAATATGAAGAAGTCTGGTTCACCGCCGCGGACGGGGTAAAGCTCCACGGCTGGTGGGTGCCCAAAAAAGACGCGCCGCTCTTGGTCTGGTTCCACGGCAATGGCGGCAACATCAGCCACCGCCTGGAGAATATCAAGCTGCTGCTGGACTTGGTGGGGGTCTCGGTCTTCATTTTCGACTACCGGGAATACGGCAGGTCCGAAGGCCGTATCTCCCGGGAAGGGACTTACCTGGACGCGGCCGCGGCCTACCTGTACGTGGCGGAATGCCGGCAGACGCCGGGCTCGGACATCATCCTTTTCGGCCGCTCCCTGGGCACCGCGCTGGCCACCGACCTGGCATTGAAAGTCCCCTGCCGCTCCCTGATCCTGGAGTCCGCGTACACCAACTCCCAGGAGATGGCCCGGATGTTGGCCCCTTTCCTCTTCGACTGGCGGCCCTCGGTGCCTTACGACAACATCGGCAAAATCGGCCAGGTTAAGGTGCCGGTCCTGGTGGTCCACGGCGAAGACGATGAAATCATCCCCGTGGACATGGGCCGCCGGGTCTTCGCGGCCGCGCCGGAACCCAAGGAACTCTATATCATCCCTTATGCGCACCACAATGACACTTACCTGGTGGGGGGTAAGGCTTATTTTGAGAAATTGCGCGCTTTTACTCACAAAGGCAAATGAGAGGGGCCAGGGATCAGGGATTAGGGGTTAGTAGCCAGTGGTCACTGGTCAGAAAAAAATAACTGAAACCTGTTAAAAATACTAAAAAACTCACTTTCCTTCTCGTTCCCAAGCTCCAGCTTGGGAACGCAATTTTCCGCCGAAGCTCTGCTTCGGCACCTTTTCCTCATCACCTTACCAGGAAGTAATCGTTTTAATAATCTCTTTGACCTGATCTGGACAATAAAAAGCGGCACAGGCTTTCGCCTGTGCCGCCTCTACTTGGAGCTTCTACGCGCCTGCGCGGAATTATTAACGCCTTTCCCCGCCGGGCCCGCCCCTTTCCGGTCCAGCCGGGCCGGGGGCTCCATGCCCAGGTTTATGGCCAGGCCCATGCTCCTGGCCGCCAGGACCCGGCTTCGCTCCCGGAGGAGGGGCCGCCTGCGGAGGCCCCGGTTTAGGTCCCGGGCCGGGAGTCACGTGGGACGGGCCTGGTTTAGGGCCAGGAGGAGTTACATGGGCCGGACCCGGTTTGGGCCCCGGCGGAGGACCTACATGGCCCGGGCCGGGCTTAGGTCCCTTCGGAGGCGGTCCGGGAGGAGGACCGCCGGAGAAGCCTTTATGCCACCCGGCGCCATAGCCGTGATGGTGCTTCTCGTAGAACCGCCGGTCATAGCGATAACCTTCCCGGTGCTTGGTCCAATAAGGATAGGCCCGGTGAAAATTCTGCCAATAAATCGGGCGTTCCCTATACCACGAATGCCACTTCGGCCCATACCAGTCCACCGGCCTGACGATATAGGTGGGTGCGTAAGCATAGTACGGAGCCCAGCCATATTGAGGTCCGAAAAAGTAGTACAGGATGCCGTTCAAGAACCAATCGCCGTTGTAATGGACCCAGGGGGTATTCGGCCCTACCCACGGCGTCGCATAAATATTCGTCGTGGGCGGGGTTGGATACATGTAGACCTGGGCATAGACCTGGGCCTGGGCAGGCGCAAAGCTGCTCGCCACCCCGCCCCCTGCCAGCGCCATTGCCAGCGCTGCAACCAAAATTATCTTTTTCATGCCTTTCTCCTGCGATTTTTCTCGCCAATACTGCTTAAATTAGCTGCTCCTCAACCGGGATCGAAGAACGCCATTTCCCTGGCTTTTTCTTTATTAGACAGCGAAATGTCGAAATAAGTTAGGAGTGGTTCAGACTTGTTCTTAAACAGCAAAATGCTGTGAGTAGGTTTTTAAGTCCCCCTTTCCTAAAGGGGGATTTAGGGAGATTTTCAGGCGCTTATAAAATCCCCCCTGCCCCAATAGTGTCCGGTAGAGTTTTTGCATAAGCGGCGGGAACTTTTTAATGAAAAATTTAGCCGCCGCACATTATCCAGAGCTGGTGCAGGCTAAAGTCGATCGAAGAAAAATTCCCCTCTCCCCTTTCGAGGGGAGAGGGATGGGGTGAGGGGTGGCGTCTTCGGCGGCCCCCCCTCACCCTGCCCTCTCCCCCCAAGGGGGGAGAGGGGATAAGTTTGGAAATTCCATTAGATGGCCGTCAATGACGACTTACTTTTTTCAAACCCAAATTTTCTGCCTTTCCAATAGCAAATATCTTGCCGGACACTACTGCCCCTGCCCCCCCCATTAGAAAAGGGGGGGATTTTTTTCTGGCGTATCCTCGGGTGACTGATTCATGATAACGCCGGAAGAAGGTTTGGAAATGACTTTTGCTGACTACTGGCCACTGGCCACTGGCTACTGGCCCCTCCTCCCCATCCCCCAGAAAATTTCATATAATAAGCGGTATGGTCACCGATCTGCACCGCCGCGCCCTTTTACTTTCCTACTTCACGGTGGGCTACAACGTCCTGGAGGCCCTGGTCTCCCTGCTGGCCGGGTACCTGGCGGGATCCATCGCGCTGGTGGGCTTCGGGCTGGACAGCCTGGTGGAGTCCCTTTCCGGCGGGGTGATGATCTGGCGTTTCAGCCATAGTCCGGGATTGTCCAGAGAAGCGGAAGAACAGCGCGAGCGCCGGGCCATCAGGATCGTGGGCTACACCTTCCTGGCGCTGGGCGCTTATGTGCTTTACGAATCCTTGAAAAAACTGATTTTCCAAGAAATTCCCTCCCCCAGCCTCCTGGGTATCATCATCGCCGCGGTCTCCCTCATCGTTATGCCGGGGCTGTTCATCATCAAATACCGCACGGGCAAATCCTTGGGCAGCCGCAGCCTGATGGCGGACTCCAAGCAGACCCTGGCCTGCGCCTGGCTGTCTCTGGCATTGCTCATCGGCCTGGGGCTCAATTATTTCTTCGGCGTCTGGCAGGCCGACCCCATCATCGGCCTGGTAGTAGTGGGATTTTTACTGAAAGAAGGCTGGGAAACTCTGAAGGAGGGAAAACTCTGCGCCTGCGCCACTTGCGGCTTGCCGCCGGGGGCGGGCCCCATAACCGATCCCGTAGTCCTTGATAGCGTCAAACTTCAACTTGCGCCTGATGAAGCGCAGGATAAAAATAATTAGAGACGGGCTATACCCGCCTTAACTTTTAACTTTCACTAAATTTTTAGTGGCACAGGCTTTCCGGCCTGTGCCCGCCGCCCTCGATTTCCTATCTTTCGCCGAAGACCTGAGACCGAAGACCGAAGACCCTATTTCTTATCAATCCGCTGCATCACCGCCTTGAGCAACACCGGCCAGGCAATGGTGGCGTCGCATAAAACCTCGGCGAAACGGCCCCCGTCCTCCGGGGCCGTGAATTTCCCCCAGGAGACTCCCTCTTTATAGGTGCAGCCGCTTAAGCCCCCCCAATGCGCGGGTTCCGGGCAGAGGCGCACGCCATATTGAAACCGGGCCTCGGGCAAGTCCAACTTCAGCCGGGTATGCAGCAGCTCCAGATACGGCCCCACCTGCTGGGCCCAATTCCGGGGCACGCCGCCGCCGATCGTAAAAATCCCCAATTTCTTGGCGGCCACCACTTTTTCGGCATAGGCCCCTAAATCCAAGAAGGGATTAAAGGGGAGAGACAGCTTAGTCAAGGCCGCGGGGAACTCTGCGCCGGCTTTCAAGGCCCCCCGCACCATGTGAATGGCCAAATCCAACCCCAACTCCGAATCGGTGAACGCGGGGATGAAGACCGGCACGCCTTTTACATAAGCGTTCCGTAAAATTCCCGGCTGGTCCGTGTGCTCCGCCAAATGCCGCCCCAGTTCCCGGCACAGGCTGGAAGAGCACCAAACTTTTTCCCGGTCTATACCCTCCAGCACCTCCCGGAAGACCTCCTCGGCATAGTCCAGGTTGGCTTCCATCTCAAGGGTATCGTAGATACGGTTATAGCCCTGCTGATATAATTCCCGGTCCCTACGGTCTGCGGGGCACTTGTAGTGCACCCTTCCTAAGGTTTCGATGAGCCCGTGGGCCACCAACGCGCCGGTGGTGATGATCACTTTGAGCCAGCCCCGGTCGATCATCTCGCAGATGAGGAGCCCCATCTTGGCCACGCTCATGGCCCCGGAGAAGGTGCCGACGATGAGGCAGTCTTTATCCTGCACCATCTGCGTGAGCACGTCTGCGGCCTCGCCCAGGGTGCGGCCGCCGAACGCGGTCTTACCCATGGCCCGGAGCAGGTCATCAAAATCCTGAACTTTATGCAGATCCAACGGCGCCAGGGGCTCCAGCCCGTCTTTGGCGCCGTCGTGGAAATCCTCAAATTTCCGCCTCATGGCGTCTCCTTGGGGATGAGGTATTGGTGTTTGGGGGAGGCATTGTAGGGGCGGGTTTAAAACCCGCCCCTACGATCACCTCCCACTGAATACTTGAAGGCTCACGCCGCACGGCGTGAGCCATAAATATAACCTATTGCTTTATAAAGCAGTCGCGCCGCGGTGAATTCGCTCACCCTGTTTCCCGGAATCGGCGCCAGTTCCACCAGGTCCAGGCCGATGACCGGGCCCCGCTGGGTGAGGGTGGAGATGATGGTCAGGACTTGGCTGTAAGTAAGGCCTCCCGGCTCCGGGGTGCCTACTGCGGGCATGACGCCCGGGTCCAGCGCATCCAGGTCGATGGTGAGATAAACCGGCCCGGGGATTTGCTTCAAGTGCTCCAGCGCGCTGGCCCAGCCTTCCGGCGTATGCAGTTCCCCGGCCTTGAACATCTTCATCCTGGGGGCCACCCACAGGAGGTCGGCTTCTTCCTTGGAAAAGCTGCGGGTCCCCAGGAGCACCAGGGGCCGCCCCAACTCATAAACCCTTTTCAAGGTGCATGCGTGGGACAGCTTAGTGCCGTCGTAGCTTTCCCTCAAATCCGCGTGCGCGTCCAGGGCCACCACCGTGACGTCCGGGTATTTGGTCTGCACCGCCTGCACCAGGGCCACGGTGACGGTGTGTTCGCCGCCTAAGGCTAACACCAGCTTCCCCTGGGAGACCCAGGGCTGCACCTGGCGGCGGATTTTGTCCAGCATGGCCTGGGGCCCGGAAGCTTCCGGCGTGATGGGCAAGGCGGTGGTCAGCTTGATCTTCTGGCTGGGGTCCCAGTTATTCTCTTCATCCCACAATTCCACCTGCCGGGACGCGGAGAGAATTGCCTCCGGCCCTTCCCGGGTACCCGCGCCGTAGGTGGTGGTGGCTTCATAGGGGATGGGCAGAACAATGGCTTCCGCGTCATTCACCGGCAAGTATTTCAGGTCCAGGAAATTCAAAGGCATTTCACGCGCCCTCCGGTTCCGGTTCCTTCTCTTCCACCTGCATCTCCTTTAAGCGCCGATATAGCGTAGCCAGGCCGATGCCCAGGAGCCGGGCCGTTAACTCCTTATCCCCCCCGGTCTTTTTCAGGGTCTGGATGATGGCCAGGTGTTCGATCTCCTCCAGGGACGAACCCACGGGGATGACGATCTTGTCGTCTTCCGGCGAGTGGCGCCGCATTTCATCCGGCAGGTCCTCCCACCGGATCATGTTGCCTTCGCATAGGGCCACGGCCCGCTCCACCACGTTCTGCAGTTCCCGGACGTTTCCCGGCCAGGCGTAGTTCTTCAACGCAGCCATGGCTTCCTGGCTGAAGCCCATGGCCGGGCGGTTATTTTCCAGGCAGAATTTATCAAGGAAATGCAGGGCCAGGAGAGAAATATCCTCTCTGCGTTCCCTGAGCGGCGGCAGGGGGATATGAATGACGTTCAGGCGGTAGAAGAGGTCCTTGCGGAACCGGCCCGCGGCCACCGCGGCTTCCAGGTCCACGTTGGTGGCGGCGATGACCCGCACGTCCACTTTCAGGGTCTGGGTCCCCCCTACCCTCTCGAATTCCCCTTCCTGGAGGACCCGGAGGAGCTTGACCTGGGTGGCCGGGGGCATTTCGCTGATTTCATCGAGAAAAATGGTGCCCTCATCCGCCAGCTCGAACCGGCCCTTGCGCTGCTGGGTGGCCCCGGTGAAGGACCCCTTTTCGTGGCCGAAAAGCTCGGATTCGATGAGCCCCTCCGGCAAGGCCCCGCAGTTGAGCTTCACCAGGGGCTTGGGCCGCCGGGGGCTCTGGTAATGGATGGCTTCCGCCACCAATTCCTTGCCCACCCCGCTTTCGCCGGAGAGCAGCACCGTGCTCTTCATGGGGGCCACCTGGTTCACCAGGTGCAGCACTTTCAGAAGCGCGGCTCCCCGGCCGATGAGCCTCCCCGTGGGTCCCCGGTCCTGGAGGGCCTCCCGCAGGCGCTGGTTTTCCACGATGAGTTGCTGGGTCTCCAGGGCCTTGGTCACCACCTTCCGCAACTCATGCATGCGGAAGTCTTTGGTGATGAAGTCGTAAATACCCCGTTTTAGCGCGGACACGGCTTCATCCACGGTGGCGTGGCCGGAGATCATGATGGCGATGGCCTCTGGGCGCAAGATACGCAAGGCCCCGAAAAGTTCGGTGCCCTCCATGTCCGGGAGTTTCAGATCAATGATGGCCAGATCCACCGGGTGCCGCCGCACCTCGTCCAGGGCCGCGACCCCGGTGCCCGCGGTGTGCAGCTCATGGCCCATCTTTTTCAGCCCCGTTTCCAGGGCCTCCCGGGTGGGCGCGTCGTCGTCGACTACCAGAATAACGCTCATGGTTTGTCTTCGGGGAAGGGGGCCAGGAGCCGAGGGCCATTTACAATCCCTTCCCCAAACCCCATCCCCCAACCCCTTACATATTTTTTAATAAGATATCATTTCTATCAGACGATTAATTATTTGTATACGTTATTTAAATTCAACTAATCTTTAAGTTATGTTAGAATCATTTTGAGTCTTGCATATGCAGAACTTATTTTATCAAACGCCTGAGGTAACCCTTTTTCGATAATAAAATTAATATCCTCTGATACATCACGTTTAGCCTCTAAAAGACTAATCGTTTCACTATAAGCTGAGCCAATTTTTGGTAAAGAAGTATCAACATCTTCTCTTTCTCCTGTTGCTGAGAAATAACCGCAGATGGCGATACAATAATCTTCAATGGCGGAACCAATATCACCGGAAAACCGCCTTGACTCAGCCTTACTCAGTTCAAGGGCTAAAGCCTTGGCCAGATATCTCTCATGGCCATACTCCCGCCGACGGTCTCTAATAAATGATATCAATTCCTCACTGCTTAAAGAACTATCTTTTATTTTAGCACGAACATCTTGAAACCCAGTGATATAGTCTCTATGGATCTGCGTTAATTTTTCATAGAGAGGTTCCACATGATTTCTGAAAAAGGTTTCTCGGTCACAAATGTCACTGCGCACCATGGCCATAATCATATCGAATATGTCTTTAATCCATGCCATCTTGGAAATCCCTTTGTTACATCATAAACTATCGAGCCACCCTAAAATCACCCGATTAACCTCATCCAGGGTCTCCGGGGCCATATGGCCTCCCGGCGGTTCGTAGGAATGCCCCACCCCCGGCAGCACGTGGACGGTGCTGCTCACCGGCATGTGGCTTAGCACCTGGCCCAGGCGGTCCAGGTAACAGAAGGGGTCCCGGCCGCCTTCGATGAACAGGGCCGGGCAGGGCAGCATATACAGAGGCTGGTCCCGCAGCTTTTCCGGCTTGCCGGGGGGGTGCAGCGGATACCCCAAAAAGACCAGGCCGTTGGCGCCCACGTCCTGAGCCACGATCTGGGCGGCAATGCGCGCGCCCATGGATTTGCCGCCCAGAAACATCTCCAGGCCCTTGAATTCCTCCATCTCGCCCACGTAGTCCACCACCAGGCGGAATACCCCTTCCAGGGTGGGGTCCGGGTCCGGGTGTTTGCGGCCCTCCTCGGTGTAGGGGAAATTGAAACGCACGGTGACCACCCCTTCCCGGGCCAGTTGTTCATGGACCCCGACGATGAGGGGATTGTCCATATTGTTGTTGGCCCCATGCCCCAGAACCAGGATGGCGGCCAGAGTGGCGCTCTGGGGCACCCCGATAACCGCCCGGATTTTCTGGTCGGGACTCACGTTCAAGGTCAGCGGGCGTAGTTCCATATCTTTATCTCCGAATTTAACGATTTCACCACCAAGACACAGAGACACGAAGGTTCACCAAGAAAAGCTATTTTTTGCCTTGGCTTGCCAAGGCAAAAATAAATTCTTTGTGCCTCTTTGTGTCCTTTGTGCCTTTGTGGTAAATCATTTTCTCAAATCACCCTCATCCGCCAACATGATATAAGGCTTTTGCTCCGCCAGCCAGGGTCGCAATCCGTCACCGTCCCCCCAGGGAATGAGGTGCTCCCAGCCGCCCAGGTGCACGATCCTGCCGTCCTTCAAGAGCAGGCGTTTGAGCCTTTGCGCTAAAAAGCGTTCCCGCCGCAAGGTCTCCCGGCTGCCGGGGAGCGGCGGCCGCCACGGGGCCCTCTCCAGGGCCGACCGGGCCCGGCGGAATTCGGAGGCCACATAATATTCTAAAGGCTCAGCCTCATTGCCCAGCAAAGCCTTTAAGTTTTCCGGCGACAAAAACTCCCGGCCATATCGGGGTAGATGCCGTCTCGACAACCCTCCCAAATCCAGGGGCAGGCATTTGGCCCCATTCCATTTGCAGAAATCGCGAGCCGCGCGGTACTCGAAAGGCAGGGCGATCTGCGCGGCCACCCGCTGGATGGCCGGATGGGCCGCGGCCCCCGGCGGCAGAGAGGCCAGGGCCTCGTGCAATAGCTTCCGCCACCTGCCCCCCCAGGCCCCCCGATAGCGCACGGAAAAGCGGCTGATCTCTACAGTGACCACGTTCGGTTGCAGCCGTTCTAAAAGGCGCTTAACCCGCTCATACCCTTCGGGGTCCCCATGCACCGTGCCGATGAGGATGAGGTTGGGCGCGGGCAGGGTTGGGGACTGATAGTCTAATGGCTCTGCCTTTAAGAGTTCCAAGTTCCTGGTTCCACGTTCCAAGTTAAAAAGAATATTCAGTAGTATTTTCTTCCTCTCGTTCCCAAGCTCCAGCTTGGGAACGGAAGATTTTCGCCCAAGCTCTGCTTGGGCACCTTATCCGGAATGAGCAGCTACCTTATATTTTACACCCCATATTTTACACCCCCGCCCAGCCCCCGGCATTAGCTGAAAGCTGTCCGCTGACCGCTGAAAGCTATCTCTAATCCTGCACAAACTCCCGGCCTTCCTTCAGGGCCATCTCCGCCTTGGCCAACTGCCTCCCCAAATAAATGGCATGGTTGATATCAGAGAGGGCCACGTCCCGGGCAATCTCATGTTGCAACCTCTCCGCTTTTTTCCCCCGGTATTCCTTTAGGGTCACGTCCTCAAAACGATGCTCCACCAAAATTTCCTTGCCGTCCAGAGTAATGCGGAAGTAACCCATGGGGTCCAGGCGCACCTTGAATGGCCGCTTGCCGATGACCATCAAGGCCCGGTCCAGTTCTCTGGGGTCCAGGCCCAGGGAATGGCTTATTACTGTTATGGCGCCAGTATTTGCCCCGATACCATCGGCTACCCAATTTAAAATTGCCTTCAGTCCGTAAACATTAAGTAACCAAGCGTCCAGGGCATTGTGAGTCCGAAAAGTGGCAGTCAAAGTCAACCTCTCACCAAATTTGCGGAAAAACAGGGATACTAGACACGGACGCCCCTCTTTAGCTGTTAAATCCCTGGCGTTATCCCATAATGTGACGTAAACTTTGCGGTCTTCCCAATCTTTTTTAATTCGTGCGGCACAGAGAGCTAAGGTATCGACGCCAAAATATCTCCTCATACGGTTTCCATAATGGTAGGTTTCATCAGGTCTTAATTCCCCTCGCAGAATATCTGATTGATATCGTCTGAGGCGTTCGGGATCAATATTAACGGACGATAACTGCTCATTTGACTCAAAATAGGGCTTTTCAACTACAACCTTAACATTCTGTAATTCTAATCTATCTCCTTTCTTCAATGTCACCCGGCGACCAAACCGAGTTAGCAAATATAAGACATCTTTCCATGCCTCTATCGGTGTATCCTGCACCACCAAATGAGCGCGGGGATTACTGGGAAAATATTGTAATTCCACTTCCGGGAGAGCCACTTTCAAACGAGGAAGTTCTGGAGTTAGGTGTGTCTTAAAAGCAGCGAAAAATTCGCTGATATTTCCTAAGGTTTTTATATCCTTTGGATCACCAAGATTGCCAATATTAGGCGGTTGGGAAAATTGTTCTGGCTTAACCAAGTTGTCAATAAGCCGTTTGGTATGGCGAATGCGAACAGGGGCAACATTCATTCCAGGCGCAGGGCTCTTATAATTGACCAGAGACGATTCCATCGGTTCCAGGTCATAATTAAAGAAATTGCGTAGTTCCCTAAAGGACCCCGACCTATCATTCCCACAAATTAACAACGTCCGAATCTGCGGATTATACAGCAAATTCCGCAGCATCTCCCTAAGACCATTCCCATACAAAGTCCCGAACACGGCGATGGGGCTGGTCTCGGGGTGCAAATCCACCCCCGCCTCCCGGAAGCGCTCGATGACATAGTCCACTTTCGACCACAGGGTCACCACCCCGATGGTCCCGTGGGGATTGATGATCGTCAGCCGGTCGGCGAAATAGAGGGGTTTGAATTCCATCGTGGGCAACTATACCAAAAATGGGTCCTAAGGGCAAAGAAGACCTGGGAATCCTTTTAGCTTTTGGGCCGTAGCAAGTCCCGCCCATTGGCGGCCAGGGACTCAAAAAGCAGTTTTTGGTTTTTGGTTTTTAGTTTTTAGTTTTTAGTTAAAAGATCAAACCATACTCACGTTCAAGATAGCATGCTTATCAAATAACTATCAGATATATCTTTTGATTTTACTGAAAACCAAAAACTAAGAACTAAAAACTCCACCAAATTCTTCACTCGAATATTTCCGGTATTATCATCCCCCCTGTTGCTCCTCGCCAATTCAATCCTTATCTTAATGTCACCCGGGGCCCCTCCCCGGGGAAAAGATGTTGCATAACCGCGGTCTCTGATGGTAGGAAAGAGGAAGGCGAAAGCGCAGCGCCGTTGAGTTTAGGTGGACTTAGCACTCTGATCACCATCAGCTTTTAGAAAGGGGCAGCCTATGATGTCCTCCAAAGAAAGAATGTATCTCCAGAGTTTCCAGGAAATCAGCAAGGTCCTGGGCTCCACCCTGGCGGTGGATGAAGTGCTGGACCATGTCGTCCGGCAGATCACCAAGGCCATGAATCTCAAAGGGGCCACCATCCGTCTGGTCAATCCCAAGACCAACACCCTGGAATTGGTGGCGTCGGTGGGCCTGAGTGAAAAATACCTCCACAAAGGCCCGGTGGACATGGATAAGAGCGTCACCGAGGCCCTGAGCGGCCGGCCCATCGCCATCTATGACGCCACCAACGACCCCCGGATGCAGTATCCGGAGCAGGCCAAGGAAGAAGGCATCGCCATGTTGGTGGCCGTACCCATGGTGAGCAAAGGCCAGGTCATCGGCGTCATGCGCCTGTTGACCGCAGAGCCCCGGGAGTTCACCATGGATGAAGTGGACTTTGCCTGCGCGGTGGCGGAGATGGGGGCCCAGGCCATCAGCAACGCCAAGATGTTTGAATCCCGCACCCGGGAACTCAATTTCCTCAAGGGCCTTCTAGAAGTTTCCAGGGCGGTGAATTCGGCCCTGGACGTGAAGAAAGTCCTGCAACTCTTGGTGAAGACCGCAACCACCGCCCTGGACATCAAGGCCGCGGCCGTGCGCCTCCTGGACGAAAAGCGCCAAATGATGGAACTGGTGGCCTCCTACGGACTGAGCGACCGCTATATCAACAAAGGTCCGGTGGGCGCGGACAAGTCCCTCACCGAAGCCATGACCGGCAAAGCCGTGTCCATCTACGACGTGGTCCTGGACCCCCGGGCCACCTATCCCAAGGAATCCGCGGACGAAGGGATCAAATCCATCCTCTCCGTTCCCATTTCCCTGAAAGGCAAGGTCATCGGCGTCATGCGCATCTATACCGCGGAACGCCGGGACTTCACGGACGACGAAATCACCTTCATCTCCTCTCTGGCCCAGCAGGCCGCCATGGCCATGGAAAACGCCCGCATGTACCAGAAACTCAAGGGCGAACATGAAGAGCTGATGAGCGACCTCTACCGCTTCACCGGCTTTACCAGAGGATTGTAATGGTATTGTGGGGGGAGGGCCAGGGACCTAAGGTCCCTGCCCTCCCCCCACACCCCCCTCCCAACCCGCATATAGTGGCCGGGTAAGGCGGGGCCTACGGCCCTGACTTCCCCGGCCAATTAATTAACTATAAGGAATTGGGGGTGGGGGTTTGGGGGAGGGGGTAAGGGCCGCCGGCCCTTAGCCCCCTCCCCCAATTACTACCCAGGAGGCGAGATGTCCTATTACTATGAGGATAAGGACCTGGAGAGATTCCAGGAGGTGGGCAAGTACCGGGCCGATCTTTTCGATAATTTCATGAATTACTACCAGGGGGTGATGGGCGCGGGCGGGGTCCTGACGGTCCGGGAAAAGGCCCTCATCGCCCTGGCCGTGGCCCACACGGTGCAATGCCCTTACTGCATCGATGCCTACACTCGGGTTTCCCTGGAAAACGGCTCCAATCTGGAAGAAATGACCGAGGCCGTGCACGTGGCTGCGGCCATCCGGGGGGGTGCGGCCCTGGTCCACGGCGTGCAGATGCAAAACGTGGCCGCCAAAATCACCATGTGAAGGAAGTAATGGTCCCTTTTGCCCGGCGCCTGGAAAACCTGGGATATTCCGGCCTCAGGGCCGTGGAGGTAAACACCCTCCAGGTGAACCTGGGCTGGCGCTGCAACCAGGCCTGCAAACACTGCCACCTTCAGGCCGGGCCGGAGCGCCCGGAGCAGATGGCGCTGGAGACCATCGAAGAAGTCATCCGGGTGGCCGGGCGCTATAAAATTCCGGTGGCGGACCTTACCGGCGGCGCGCCGGAACTCAACCCCCATTTCGAATACCTGGTGGACCGGCTCCATCATCTGGGCGTCCACGTGCGCTGCCGCTCCAACCTCACCGTGCTCCTGGAGCCCGGCATGAAGCACCTGCCGGAATTTTTCGCAGCGCGCCGGGTGGAGCTGATCTGCTCTCTTCCCTATTATCAGGAAGAAATGGTGGACCGGGTTCGGGGTCCGGGAACTTTCCGGAAATGCCTGGACGCGCTTACCCTCCTCAACCGCCTGGGCTATGGGCTGGAAGGCTCGGAACTGGAACTGCATGTGATGTACAATCCCGGCGGCGCTTTTTTCCCACCGCCCCAAGGCCCGCTAGAAGACCTCTTCCGCCGGGAGCTGGCCCAGCGCCACGAGATTCATTTCCACCGCCTCTTCACTCTCTTGAACATGCCCATCGGCCGCTTCGGGGAGTTTCTGCGCCGCTCCAGCAACTATGAGAGCTACATGGGCAAGCTCATGGCCAGCTTCAACCCGGCCACCGTGTCCGGCCTCATGTGCCGTTCGCTGATCAGCGTCGCCTGGGACGGCCGCCTCTATGACTGCGATTTTCACCAGGCCCTGAACCTGCCCCTCATTCCCGGCCTGCCCCAAAGCATCGGGGAATTCGACCTCGCGACCCTGGCCACGCGGCCCATCCGCCTGGAAGAGCACTGCTACGGCTGCACCGCGGGCAGCGGCTCGTCCTGCGGCGGTAGTGTAGTTGTGGGGGAAGGGCCAGGGACCTGAGGTCCCTGCCCTCCCCCCACACCCCCCTCCCAACCCGCATAATTTTCAGGTTATGGCAACGTCACCGCATATTAAACGTGGTAGAGGATTGGGGAGGAAGTTGGAACAAAGGTCTGACACCTCTGGCCCTTACCCAAGTCTTCACAATTCTCCTTTATCCGGCCAATGGTTGGTAAAAACGCGTTCCGCCAGATGGTAGGCCCCAAAAAGCCAGTTTTTCAAAGTGGTATAAAAGTACCCCTGTTCCAGCCAACGCCGGCCGGAGCTGGCCACAGGCGGTGTCAAAATGCGGATGCGGCCATAACGCCGCAACCGGATAACCAGGTCCAGGTCCTCCGGGCGGCGATGGGAGAAGCCCCCCAGCGCCTCGAACAGGTCCCGGCGCAGAATGAGCGCCTGGTCGCCGTAAGGCAAGCCGAAGAGACGGGCCCGGCGGTTGGCCCCCCAGGCGATTAACCGGAGCGCGGGCAGCCGCGGCTCCAGCAAAAGCTCAAAGGCCCCGGCGGTAAAGGCAGGATCGCCCGCGACTTGCCGTAGCGAGGCCAGGTGCTCCGGTCCCAAGCAGGTATCGGCGTGGAGGAATATCAAAAATTTACCTCGGGCAATGCGGGCCCCGGCGTTCATTTGGTTCCCGCGACCTCGCGGAGCCTGGAGCAGACGTGCCTTCGAAAAATTCGCGGCCGCTTCCCGGCTGCCGTCCGCGCTGCCGCCGTCCACTACGATGATTTCCACATCCGCAGCCTCAGGCAAGCAAGCTAATGTCTTCCCTAAAACCCCGGCCTCGTTGTACACTGGAATGATAATAGAAAAAGCGGGTCTAGGGCCAAGGACTGTAGGGGCGGGTTTTAAACCAGCCCCTAACATCAGCCCTATCCCATTCTTCCTATCACTCATACCATGGCCTCTTTGCTCATCATCTTTGCCAAGGAACCGCTGCCGGGGCAAGTAAAAACGCGCCTCTGTCCGCCTTTGTCCGGAGAGGCTGCAGCCCTGCTGTATCAAAATTTTCTGGAGGATATTCTGGAGGAGATGTCGCGGCTGCCGGAAATCAGCCTGGCCCTGGCCTGCAACCCGGACAGTGCCTTAAATTTCTTCAAAAAATTAGCACCTGCCGATGCCTTACTTTTCCCCCAGGAAGGGGCCGACCTGAGCGAGCGCCTGGTGCGGGCCTTTAACCGGGGCTTTGCCGTGGGCTTTGGCAGAGTGTTGGTCCGCAACAGTGACAGCCCTGATTTGCCTAAAGAAATAGTGCTGACTGCGGCAGAGGTTTTGGAATCGGGCCGGGCCGATCTGGTCCTGGGCCCCAGTCCGGATGGCGGGTACTACCTGGTGGGCCTGAAAAAACCTCAACCCCGGCTTTTTCAAGGCATCTCCTGGTCCTCGCCCACGGTGCTGGCGGACACCCTGGACCGGGCCCGGGAGTTGTCTCTGTCTCCATATTTATTGCATTCCTGGCCGGATATCGACACCATCGCCGATCTGCAAGCCTTCGCCGCGCGGCCCTACTTGCCCGGCGGACCCGGGAGCCGCTCTTTCTTTTATGCCCAGGAGTTGTTAGCCAATCTCTGAGAAATTACCGACGGCAGTGCCAGGGTTAATTCCTGATCACTGATCACTGATCACTGATTACTGGAACTGGCTACTGATCACTGACCACTGACTACTGTCTTCAAACCGCGGCCAAAGCCTGGGCCACCTTCTCTTCCAGATCCTTCTTGTCGATGGGCTTGATGCAGTAGTCAAACGCGCCAAGTTGCCGGGCCTGGCGCGCGGTCTCTATAGTGGGGTAGCCGGTGAGCATAATAACCCGGGTCTCAGGGGAAATTTTTTTGATTTCCTCCAGCATGGCAATGCCGCTCATCTTTTTCAGCCGAATGTCCAGAATAGCCACTGCCACCGGATGCATCCGCAGATACCCCAGGGCTTCCTCCTCTTCGGTGAAGACCGCCACCCCGTGGCCCTGGCGCTCCAGCATACGCTTGATCATGATGCCCGCGTCCAGAACGTCGTCGAGTACGAGAATCTTCTTCATAACTCCCTTAATATCATACCGAAAATTAATATGATTTTTTAATTAAGAAAAAGTCTCGAATCAACGGCGTATTCCCCCTTTTCTAAAGGGGGGCAAGGGGAATGCTCTAGGCCTCTAAAAATCCCCTTAAATCCCTCTTAAAAAAGGGGGACTTAAAAACCCCGTTCTAAAGTAGCTTCTCCATATAATAATGTCGATTAAATGATGCGATGTTATGCAGTTTTTTGATCAACGGCCTGCATTTCGGCTGACGGCAGTTCAGAAAAGGTATCTGTCACAGATTTCTCCCGGGACACCGGCAATTCCACCAGAAATTCCGCGCCGGGCCTCTGGGAATCTTGGCCCTCTTCGGCGGCAGCCGGCAGTTCCCGGGGAGCCGGGCTGCTGGCGGTAATACTCCCCAGGTGATCCTGAATGATGCCGAAGGACACGGACAACCCCAGGCCGGTGCCGCCCCCCGGGGCCTTGGTGGTGAAAAAGGGGTCGAAGATCTTTTTCAGGTTTTCCGGCGCGATGCCGGAGCCGTTGTCGGCCACCCTCACCTGCACCCGGTTGCTTTGGGGATCGATCCCGGTGCTCACCCGAATAACCCCGTCCTGGCCGATGGAGTCCGCGGCGTTATTCAGGAGATTAAGCCAGACCTGCTGCAACTTCTCCTTGTCGCCAACGATGGCCGGTAGATCAGAGACCAGGGAAGGAACGATTTCGATCCAATTTTGCTTAAAGGTATGCCGCACCAGATCCAGGACCTCAGTGACGGATTGGTTGAGGTCCATCTCGGCCATGCGGCTTTCGATGTGCCTGGAGAAGCTCAGGAGATCGCCCACAATGCGGCGGCAAATCTGCGCCTGCTTTTCAATGAGTTGCAGGAATTCGTAGCTTTCCGTGTCCTGGGGGATATCTTCCAGAAGCATCTGGGCGTATCCCAGAATGACGCACAGGGGCGTATTGATTTCGTGGGCCACCCCCCCTGCCAGTTTGCCCAGTTGTTCCATTTTCATGGATTGAATCAACTTCTCCTGGTACTGCTTGATTTCGGTAATATCCCGGGCCGCGGTGAGAATCCCGGTAATCCGGTCGCCGTCATAGACCGGCACCTTGACCAGGTGAAACCAGCGCTTCTCTCCGTTCTTGTGGACTAAAACCTCTTTGCTCTGATGCCCGCCGCTTTGAAGAATCTGCAAATTATCCGCCTCATTCTCCCTGGCCTGGTCTGAAGTACAGACGGGGACTTTGGTTTGCCCCAGAATCTCTGATTCCGGCAACCCCATAAATTGAGAGAAGGCCGGATTAACCGCCTGGAATACCAGATTTTCGTCTTGCAGGCTGACCAGATCGGGGTTCACGTCCAGGATGGTCCTCAAGAGCTGCTGCTGCCTCACCAGGCTTTTCTCGGCCGCTTTCAGTTCCCGGATATGGGCGTCCAGGGTCAGGGCCATGACATCAAAAGATTCGGCCAGACTCTGAATCTCATCCCCGGCGTTTAATTGGTGCACCAGGCATTCCTTGCAGGCTGCCAACTTATCGGCGCCATTGCCTTCCCGGCAATCGGGGCATAAGGTTCCCGGCAAATTCCAACAGCGGCGCCGGGTATCGGCGTATGCCGGGCATGCTTCATTTTGGCACTCCCTGATGTCCCAGCAGTTGCGCTTCAGAAGGGGGCTGACGTGCAGGTCCAGATTGCCCTTGATCATCTCGTCCGCGGATTGGCGCAGAACATCGAGACGGCGAGTCACGGTACTGGCAAACAAGGTCCCCATGGCCAGAGCCACCAGACCTACTCCTGCGGAGACTCCAAAAATGGTTAATAATAACCTCCGCACCGCGGCTTCGGCCTTGGCCCGGGAGAGGCCCACATGCACGGTGCCCAAGCGGTTGTCCCCCACCTTTACCGGCAGGGCAAAATCGTAAATCATTTCGTCATCGGTGTCGAGAAGTTGAATTTTGGAGGACGCGTCCGGGGAAATCGGGTTGGCATCCTTCAGTTCTGAGGGAAAGCCGCTTTTGAAGGTGTGGGACAAAACCTGGCCCCGGACGTCCTGGATAAAGGCATAAGCGATATCGTCGCTCGACTCCACCACTTCGTCCGCCATGTTCTTGAGCCGGAGAAAATCCATAGCCAGGATGGAATTAGTAGCCCGGCCCGCCAGGTTCACGCTCAGGTTCATCCCCCGTTTCTTGATTTCCCCGGTCATGGCCGTGGCCGCCACCCGGCTGACCACCAGATACAACACCATGCCGAAGATCAGGATGACGGTTACGATCCCTAAATTAATCTTACCGCGAAAAGATAATTTGGCGAATATTTGCATAATCACCGCCTTGCGCCCTGCGCGTCTTGGCGTCTTTGCGTGAGGTTTTTTCTTCTTATCCCCGGCTTTCCACCGCTTCCGCCAGGCGGCGGACGGCTTCGTAATCAGCGTCCGAGGCCGGCAAGATGCCGGTAAATCTGGCCTTCTCCAGTATCTGACGATGTTCCGGATTTTTCATGTCCAAAGCTAACAGCGCTTCTTTGATTTTAGCCAGATTCGCCGGGTCGAGCCCCCGGCGGGCCGCGTACACCCAGCCGGGGTACCACCGGGAATGGGCCAGGACGCGAATCTGCTTCAGATCAATCTTATCCGCCAGAATATCCAGGGTCCGCTCCCGGATCAGGCCCAGGTCGTACTTGCCCGAATAGACCGCCATGACCACTTTTTCCTGTTTGCCCCCCGGCCCCGGAGCGAAGGCTATTTCCTGGAAATCCCTTTTCCGCAATCCCTGTTCCAGGAGCCAGGCCCAGGGATAGAGATACCCCCCAGCAGAGTAAGCGTCCACGGCAATCAACCGTTTGCCCTTGAGGTCCGCAGGGGTTTTAATCTGGGGATTATCCGCCCGGCAGATGACCTGGCCCCGGAAATTGATCTCGCCCGCGCCTTCCACGATCCGGGCGAAGGCTCGGGCCCCGTAGCGCTTGGCAATCTGTACGTAAACATAAGGATTGCAAAAAGAAATATCGATCTCTCCCCGGCCCACCATGTTCATGTGTTCGTCGAAGGTGTCCGGGAAAACCTGGCGCATGGCCAAGCCGGTGGCCTGGGATAGATACTCTACCAGCCGGTGATGGCGCTGATAGGAAACGTTGTGGGAATATTGCGGTAAATAAGCGTAAGTAACCGCGGCCGGAGGCTTGATGACGGTGATCTCTTCCCGCTTGGTCAAGTCAATCTTCTTGACCGGCTCATCATCGCCGCAACCTGATAGAAAAGCGCAGGCGACGGCGAAAAAGACTAATAAACTTCGCCGGGCGATTTTTCCCAACTGGGAACTGGAAACTGGGAACTGGAAACTAATGGGGGACAAGGATATCCTCCATATTAAGATTATGATTTTTCAACCATTTCCACAGTGTCACCCGGCTCACCCCCAGCATCCGGGCCGCTTCCCCTTTCTTGCCCCGGGCCGCGCTCATAACCCGGCAGAGTTCCTCCCGGTCAGGGGCTTTGTCAGCCGCGGCCCTCCGGGTAGTGACCCTGGGTGCAACACTGATCCCCTCCGGGGAGGGAACGGGAGGGTGCGCGATGCGGAGCTGGGTGGGCAGGTGCTCCGGCAGAATCTTGCCTTCGTGGCATAGCACAAACCCGTATTCCACGGTATTGATCAGCTCCCGCACGTTGCCGGGCCAATGGTACTCCATGAGGATTTCCAGCGCGGCCCGGCAAATGCCAGTTAAAGGTTTACGGGTCTTTAGCCGGATGCGTTCAATGAAAGCCTCGGTCAGCAGCGGAATATCCTCCCGCCGTGCCCGTAAAGGCGGGATGGGAATGGGGATGACGTTGATCCGATAAAACAAGTCCTGGCGGAAGCGGCCTTCCTCCATCAACCGGTGCAGGTCCTTATTGGTGGCGGTGATCACCCGCACGTCCAGGGGAATGGGCTTTTGGTCCCCCACTTTTTCAATGACCTTTTCCTGCAACACCCGGAGCAGCTTGGCCTGGGTGGACAGAGGCATATCCCCCACTTCATCCAGAAAGATATCGCCGTTGTGCGCGGCCTCAAAACGCCCCACCCGGCTCCGGTCCGCGCCGGTGAACGCGCCTTTCACGTGGCCGAAGAGTTCGCTCTCCAACAGCGATTCATGGATCGCAGCGCTGTTCACCTTGATGAAGGGACCCTGGTTCCGGGGGCTGAGGCGGTGGATGGCCGCGGCCACCAGTTCTTTGCCGGTGCCGCTCTCTCCGGAGATAATCACCGGCGCTTCCGACTGGGCCGCGCTGGAGATCAACGAAAAGAGCTGCAACATGGCCGGGGATTTTCCGATTATCCCCTGAAACCCATCCTCCCGGCTGAGTTCCCGGCGCAGGCGGGAAATGACTCGCTCTTTGGCCACCATCTCGCTGATATCGATGAGGGTCTCCACCCCTCCCAAGATCTGCCCGGAACCGTCCCTGATAAGAGCGGCATTCTTCAAGACGTGTACCAAACTGCCGTCTTTTTTGGCCAAAACGCATTTGCCCCGGCGGATGTAACCCGTTTGGAACAGTTCACACTGCTTGGCAGACCCATCTCCCAGGGCATGATAACACGCATCGGTCTTGATCAGGGCGCAGGGCTGGCCCAGGAGTTCTTCCCGGCGGTAGCCGGTGATTTCCTCTAGCGCCTGGTTCACTGAAAGGATGGTGCCTTGGGGATCCACCACCACCACCCCTTCCATCATGGTGTCGAAAACTTTTTCCCAGAATTTGTCGTAGCTTTGCTGGAGCATATCCAATGCCGACGCGGGTTGGGTTTAGCCAATATGTTAAGTTAACGTTAGCGTTAAATTATGGGCAATGTTAACTTAACAAATTCCAGGAGTCAAGCAATATTTCCAGCAACTAATTATCTCTGAAAAATCAGGATAATATGCCAAATTATCCCCCACGCGATGCCGGGCATATATCTTGCTTTTAAAGTTTCCAGAAAATTAGGGGTTTAGTTTGGGAATAGTCATATCCAATCCAAACCCTGCCCTGCAAAGCCCGAACTTTCGGGGAAGATTCAATAAGAGCATTTTTTCATTACTTAATCGGGAGGCATTAATGAGCAAAAAAACCCTTATCGTATTGGTGGCGCTGGCCTTTTTGGCTTTGTCCGCGGGTTCTCTTCTGGCCCAGGCACCCGGTGGGGGACAAGTTCCTGCGCCATCCGTTGCCAAACCCGCGGCGCCGGAGGCCCCCAAGACTCCAACGGCTGCGGCCGGGGCCAAAATGACCAAACTGGAGGAAGCTATTGCCAAGACCCCGCAGGGAAAAGGCAAAGGCCAGATTGACCCCAGCGCGCCCAAGGGTTTCATGGGCATCCCCGGCGCGCCGAAGCCTTTCTGGTTCTTCGGCATCCTTTGGGGCATCTGGGTGGGTTGGATCTTCTCCACTGTGGGCGCGTTCGGAGGCATCATGGCCGGGGTGGGCCACATCACCGTTTTCGGTCTGGCGGATTACGGCCGCGCCTTCAAAAGCAGCAGCCCGGTGTTAAACAAGCTGTTCACCGACTCCATCCGCACCTCTAATCAATATCTGGTGGGCCTGTCCTCTTTCATTTCCTCTCTCACTTATTATCGCATGGGCCGCCTCGTTCTGCCTCTGGGCCTAGCTATGGCCATCGGCGGCATCGCCGGGGCCTACCTCATCCCGGTGCTCACTGCCGGCAAGATTTCCCTGAGCGCCTATATCGGCTATTTCGGCATTATCGTTCTGGTCATCGGCTGCTTTCTATTCTATGAAACCACCCCCGCGGGGCAGGCCAAAAAAAAGGAAGCCAAGGCCGCGGCCAAGGCCTTTGAGGACATCCACATCCGCAAATGCGCGGTGGATGAGAGCGGCCATGCCGCTTGCGGCGTGGAGGTAAGCCATTGGGGTTTAAGCAAAATCGTCTTTTCTTTTTACGGCGTGGAATTCTCTTTTAACCCCATCTGGCCGCTGGTGGGCGGCTTCGTTATCGCCGCCATCTCCGCGTTCATCGGCGTGGGCGGCGGTTTCCTCTATGTGCCTTTCTGCACCTCCATAGTCGGGTTGCCCATGTTCGTGGTCGCGGGCACATCGGCTCTGGCGGTTTTCGTGAGTATGATCACCTCTATCTTCACCTTCATGTTCGTCAAGGGCACGCCCATAGACTTTTTGTTCATCGGCGCAGAACTGATCGGCATTGCCGTGGGCTCCATCATCGGCCCCATGACCTCCAAGTACATCCCGGATGTCTGGCTGAAGCGCCTTTTCGTGGTCCTGGCCGTTTACGTGGGCGTGGGCTATACCACCAAGGGCTTCCTGGGCTATTCCATCTTCCCGGGAATGTAACGGAAATACTGATATAACCATCCAGGCGGGGCCGGCATTACTCGGCCCCGCCGGTTTCCTGGGCTTGCTGCATGGAAATGCATCCTTTTTATCTTTTTCTGGACCCGTACCTGATCTGGTTTTACCGGCTCACCGGCAATCCATGGGCCGACTATTTACTCGGCACCCTGGTTCTGGCCAGCATCAGCCTGCTCATCGGAGAATTCACTGCGACCCTGGCCTTCCGGTTCATGAGGAAACGGATCGACTACAGCGCGGCCGAAGCTGCAAAATACCAAAATCTGTCCATGGACGCGTTGAAGGCCGGTGACAAAACCGCATACGCTGCGGCCAACAAACTGGCCAACGAGGCCTTCGGCAAGTCCTTTTTCCAGCAAGCAACCCTTTCAGCCGCATTTCTCTGGCCGGTCTTCTTCGCCCTCGCCTGGATGCAGTACCGCTTCCTGGACCTGGAGTTTCGTTTGCCCTTAAGCGATTGGTCTCTGGGTTATATCGGCATGTTCATTCTCTTGTATGTCCCGGCGCTCCTCCTTTTCAAGCGGTTGAAACACAAACTGCCCTTCTTCCAACCATTCAAAAAGGAGTTGGGAAGCTTTGAACAAACCAATGCTGCAGGGACGGCTCCGAACCACCCCCTGGGAGCCAAAGGAGAGCCTTCCCAGACTTGGATAACCTGAAGAGATTTTTTGGGGAGTAGTCGAAGTGTTTGGGCAGGAAAGGACGCCTGCCCCTATTTCATGTCTGGGACGACAATATCTTCACGCCAGACGAGGACTTTTTATGGTCATTTTAAGGGAATCTATGAATCTCATGATCAAAAGAAAATATGAAGTTAAGAAGCCCCGTGCTAAAAAAACTTTGGCTGCGATCATTGCCGAGCAGTTTGCCAAGAAAGGGCCAACGCCGTTCTTACCCGATCAGGTTAACAAGGCGGTGAATGAGAAGGAGCGGCGCTGCCTTCTTTCTTTCTGTCAACGTTTCTATCTAGACGATATTTTGGTAAAATGTATTTATAAGGAAGAGGACGAGAAAGAGAAGGTCCATGACGAATAAGGTCTACAGCATCTGTTTCATGTGTACCGTGCGTTGTCCCATCGAAGTGGTGGTGGCCAACGACGACGTGGTCTGGATTCAAGGCAACCCTCACGTCCCAGGCATTGAAGGCGCTCTCTGCGCCAAAGGTTCCGCGGGCCTGGCCCTGCTCCACGACCACGAGCGGCCCCAGTATCCCATGATCCGCTCCGGGGAGCGGGGCGCGGGCCAGTGGCGCCGGGCTTCCTGGGACGAGGCCCTGAATTACGTGGCAGATAAGCTCAAAGGCGTTATCCAGGAGCACGGGCCGCAAAGCCTGGTCTTCGGGGAGCGCACCAACCTCAACACCCACATCAGCAAGACCTTCATGAAGGCCATCGGCTCCCCCAACCATTTCACCCATGACGCCCTGTGCAAAGGTTCGGTGAACACCGCGTTCCGCAGCTTGACCGGTTTCACGGACGCCGAGGTGGGGATAGATTACGCCAACACCCGGCACATCGTTATGTATGGCCGCAATATTTTTGAGGCCCTGGAAATCGCGCCCCTCAATAATTTGCTCAAGGCCATGGAAAAAGGGGCCAAGCTCACCTATATCGACCCCCGGGTGAGCGTCACCGCCACCAAGGCGGACCGGTACTGGATGATCCGCCCGGGCACCGACCTGGCCCTCAACTACGCATTGATCCACACGATTTTGAAAGAGAAGCTCTACGATAAGGATTTCGTAAAGCGCTGGGTCTCCGGCCTCAACGAACTCCAGGCTTTCATGAAGCCTTACACGCCGGAATGGGCGGAAAAAGAGACGGGCATCCCCGCCGGGGAAATCGTGGCCCTGGCCCGGGAAACCGCAGAAGTCAAGCCCCAGGTGGTCTTCCATTACGGCTATCGGGGAGCGCATCATCCCAACGAAATTCACCTGCGCCGGTCCCTCATCATCCTTAACGCCCTCATGGGCAGCATCGAAGCCCAGGGCGGCCTCTTTTTCAAGAAAGGCGCAGCGGCCGCGGGCCGAGGTGACATCGGCAAGTACGTCAGCCAGGAGTTCCCCAAGATCGACCAGCCACGTTTTGACGGCTCCGGCAAGAAGACCTTCCCCATGGCCGATTCCTCCCACGGCAATCCCCAGATGCTGGCCCATGCCATTGAGACGGAGGCCCCCTATCCCCTCAAAGCCCTGATTGCCAACCGCTTTGAGCCGCTCCAGTCCATCCCGGACAGCGCCGGGGTGCGCCGGGCCCTGGACAAGCTGGACCTCATTGTGGCCATTGACGTGAATTACAGCGAAATTGCCTGGTATGCCGACGTGATTCTGCCGGAATCCATTTACCTGGAACGGGCCGATTCCATCCAGATGATCCCGGGACAAAAACCTTCCTTGCGTATTCGCAAACAGGCGGTCTCCCCTCGCTATGACACCAAACCCGCCTGGCTGATTATCAAAGAACTGGCCAACCGTCTGGGAGTGGGCCAGTACTTCCCCTATGAGAGCATCGAAGACATCTGGAATTATCAACTCAAGGACATGGGGGTGAAGATCGAAGACTTCGACGCCAAAGGCTTCGTCTCCCTGACGGATAAGGCGATCTTTTGGGACCGGAAAGACGGCATCAAATTCAAAACTCCTTCCGGGAAAATCGAGCTGGTTAGTTCTCTGATGGAAAAGGCCGGGTTCCCTTCCTTCCCCGCCTATCAGCCGGTGGCTTCTCCGCCGGAAGGCGAATTCCGTCTCCTGGTAGGGCGCTGCGCCGCGCACACCCACGTCTCCACTCAGAACAACGCGTTTTTAAGCGAACTGGTGCCGGATAACGAACTATGGATCAATCCGGGGCCCGCGGGGAAATTGGGAATCAAAGACGGCGCCTACGTGGAGGTAGTTTCGCCGCTGCGCACCACCGGCCGTATCAAGGCCAAGGTGACGGAGTTCATCCACCCGGAAGCGGCCTTCATGCTCCACGGCTTCGGCAAGACCGTGCCCGCGCAGACCCGCTGCTTTCAGAAAGGCGCCAGCGACGCCCTGCTCCAGGAGAACGTCTCCGATAAGGAGGGCGGCAGCCCCGCGTTGGATAATACTTTAGTGCAGGTGAAGGCCGCGTAGGGGCGGGTTTTAAACCCGCCCCTACCCCAATCATATTTTGGAGGAATAATGAGTCAGTATTACCTCTTACAAGACCAAAAGAAATGCATCGGCTGTCTAAGCTGTGAGGTGCATTGTAAGAGCAATAAGGGACTGCCTTTAGGACCCCGCTTGGGCCAGATCATCACCGTGGGCCCGAAGATGGTGGGCAACGTGCCCCGCATGGCCTTCGTCTTTATGCCCTGCTTCCATTGCGAAGACCCCTGGTGCGTGCCCGTCTGCCCCACCGGGGCCATGCGCAAGCGCCCCCAGGACGGCATCGTTTACGTGGAACCGGCTCTCTGCGTGGGCTGCAAAAGCTGTATCACCGCCTGCCCCTGGGGCGCGCCCCAATGGCACCCGGAACTGGGCAAGGTCGTGAAGTGCGACTACTGCATGGACCGGGTGGACCAAGGCCTAAGGCCCGCATGCGTAACCAAGTGTGTCACCCACTGCCTAAGCTTCGGCCAGGCAGAGAAATTGGACCCCACCAAACGGGAGCGCTTTGCCAAGACCGTGGCCTTTGAACTGGAGACCATTGTCAGCGCCAGGTAGATCTCACGCAAAGACGCCAAGGCGCAAAGAAAGGCGCAATAATATAGAAATTAATGGTGCACCTTTCGCACTCAAATTACTTTAACGAACTGACATGTTAATGTAGGGCGGGCATGGCCCGCCTTACTAACTTTGAACCTTGAACTTTGAACCCTAACTTGGAACTTGAAACCAGTAACTCGGAACTCTTAACGGAGGCCCGTGATGGCCAATCAGCTTAACGGCCGCCCTTTGCTCCGCATCAATGTCTCCACCTTCCCCCGGAAAAGCGCCAAGGCCGCGCAGGCGGTGGCCGACGCGTTCATTGCCGAACTGAAGCAGCGCTCCCTGGACGATCTCGGCCCCCTGGACGTCCACCTGGTGGGCTGGCGGGGCATCGAAGGCAAGGACGTGGTAGTGGAGGTGAAGGACCAGTCGGGGTCCCATCTCTATGAGCTGATCACTCCGGATATGGCTCCCCGCATCATCCAGAGCCACATCGACGAAGGCCGACCCGTGGCCCGTTGGCTGGTGGGCAAAGATTACCGGGATTTCACCGAACCCCAGAAGATGTACGTCTCCGAACTGGTGGGCCAGGTGGACCCGGTCTCCTGGGAGGAGTATCAGGACCAGGACGGCTACAAGGGGCTGCAAACCTTCTTCAGCCAGGGGTTTGATTCTTTCCTGCAAAAAGTGGTGGCCGCGGGTTTCTGCGAATTCGCGCGCATCACCACCTCACCCTTGGGGCCCAAGTGGTGTGAACTGCGGGTGGAGAAGGAGCAGCCCATCCTGGTGGTCAATGCCGCGCCGCCCACGGCTTGCGCCTCAGGGGAAATTTTTTTACTTGAAGGTTGCCCCCATCTGGTGCTGGAGGGCATCCTTTTGGCCGCTAAAACCTTGAAAGCTCAGGCCGCGATTGTCTATCTCCCCGCTGACGCCCAGCTGGCCCACGAACGCCTGGAGCAAGCCTGGACGGAGTTTAAAAACTCCCGCATCTGGCCGGCCAAAGAGCCCCTCATTGACTTGAAGATCGTCTCCGGCCCTGGTTCTTTCTTGATGGAGGACGATGATCAGCTCTTCAGGACCGTAACCGGCCTGCTGCCCCGCTCCTTCTGGGAGAAGTTCCCCCAACGGGTCTTTCTCGCGCACAGCCTGGGCACCATCGCCGCCTTGCCCTTCATCGCCCAGACGCCGGTGGCCTGGTTCCGCAAGCTGGGGGTGGAGTGCGCGCCCGGCACCATGATTTTTAGGCTCACCGGGTCCGTGGAGCGGCCCGGATTTGTAGAACTGCCGCTGTCCGCGACCCTGGCGGAACTCATTAGCAATATCGGCGGCGGCTGGCGCTTCGGCCGCACCCCCAAAGCCGTGCAGGTGGGAGGGCCGTTGGGCGCGATTTTGCCCGTCTCGCTCCTTAATCTCACTCTCAGCCACGACACTTTGCGGGAATTGGGCGGCGCCCTGGCCGTGGGCGTCATCCAGGTCCTGGATGAAAAGGACTGCCTGGTCTCCTTGGTGCTGCAGCAAATTTCCTTTATCCTGGACCAGCCGGGCGGCCAATGCCCCGCCTGCCATCAAGCTTTACTGCGTATTAAAGAATTGCTCACGATGGTCACCGAAGGCACCGGTGGCGAAGAAATCCTGGAAGAACTGCAACAGGTTTGCGAAAAGCTGAAATTACGGGGTTCCTGCAACCTTTCCCGCCAGGCCGTGAATCCGGTGCTTACCTCCCTGCATTACTTCCCCGAGGAATACCGGCTGCATCTGCGGAACAAGCATTGCCCGGCTAAGGTTTGCCCCAAGCTCCTGCCCGCGCCCTGCCACCAGGCCTGCCCCACGGGCATCGACATCCCCAGCTTCATGGGCCTTATCGGCCAGGGCAGGTTTCAGGAGGCCTGGGAGGTGATGCGGGAGGACAACCCCTTCCCCTGGGTCTGCGGCCTGGTCTGCCCGCATCCTTGCGAACGGGCCTGCGTCCGGGGCAATCTGGATGAACCCCTCAATATCCGTTATCTAAAAGCCTTTGCCGCGGAATGGGTCTCCAAGCACGGGAGTTTCACCCCTCCCACCCCCGCTCCTGCCAACGGCCATAAGGTGGCGGTCATCGGCTCCGGCCCCGGGGGCCTAACCTGCGCCCATTACCTGGCTTTGAAGGGCTACCGGGTCACGGTCTTTGAATCCCTGCCGGAGCCGGGTGGCCTGCTCCGGGCCGCGATTCCCGATTACCGCTTGGCCCGGGAGGTAGTGGACCATGAAATCGGCCTGATTAAGGCCCTGGGCGTGGAATTCCGCACCAACCTCACCGTGGGCCGGGATCTTACCCTGGACGATCTGCGGGCCCAGGGGTATAAAGCTTTTTTCCTGGGCATCGGCGCGCACCAGGGCTACAAGCTGAAAATCGAAGGAGAAGCCGATTTTCCTCAAGTTTACGACGTCATTCATTTCCTGCGCCATATTTATCTGGAGAAAAAAGAGAAACCCGCGGACCAGGTGGTGATCATCGGCGGCGGCAACGCGGCCATGGACGCGGCCCGCACCTGCCTTCGTCTGGGCTGTCAGGAAGTCCACGTCTCCTACCGCCGCACCCGCGCGGAAATGCCCGCGCACCCGGAAGAAGTGGAACAGGCCCTGGAAGAAGGGGTGCAGATTCATTTCTTGACCATTCCCATCAAAATCGGCGGGGCGAACGGCCGGGTGGAATACGTGGAGTGTCTCCAGGCCGAGTTGGGCCGCCCCGACGCCAGCGGCCGGCGCCGTCCCATTCCCGTGCCGGATTCTAACTACCGCATCGAGGCCGGCGCGGTCATCACCGCCATCGGCCAGCAACCGGATTTGTGCCCCTTCCCGGAGCCGCCGGTGCAAACCACCCCTTGGTGCACCATCGTCACCTTATCTCCCAGCACTCACACCACTTCCCAGGATATTTTCGCGGGGGGCGACGCGGTTACCGGCCCGGCCACGGTGGTGGAAGCCATTGCCGCGGGCAAGCAGGCCGCGGCGGAAATCGATTTCTTTATCCAGGGGAAAGTCAACCCTTCTCCGGTCCTCCGGCCCCAGAAACGCCGGAAAGTGCCGTTCCAGGTCATCCCCGCCCCGGAAAAGCTGGCCAACCATCGCAATCCCGTGCCCATGCTGGACCTGGAACTGCGGAAAACCACCTTTATCCCCGTGGAACTGGGTTTTTCCGATGCCCAGGCCGTCAAAGAGGCCCAGCGCTGCCTGCGCTGCGACATCTGTATCCGCTGCAGCGCGTGCGAACGGGCCTGCCACCAGATGCGGGTGCACGCGCTGAAATTCTCCCAAATCACCACCACCGAACGGGTCCTCACCGACTACCCTTTGGCCCGGGAAAAGTGCATCGCCTGCGGCGCCTGCGCTATTGTATGCCCCACCCAGGCCATTGATTACCAGGAAGGCGAAGGGTTCCGGGAGGTGCGCCTCTGCGGCACGGTACTCAACCGTTTGGAAACCAACAAATGCCCTGGCTGCGGCGAAACTCTGCCCCCGGCCCGGTATCTGCAATACGTCACCGAACGCAGCGACGCGGCCATGGGAAAGCAGGTCCTGCGCCGCTTCTGCCCCAGATGCGCCCGGGAGAAGAGGGCGGCCCGGTTCGTCAAGCTTTAGTAAGCAGTAAGCAGTGAGCAGTAAGCAGTGAGCAGTAAAAAAATGTTTTGCTGGTCTTTGTTCATTTGCTGCTCACCGCTTACTGCTCGCTGCTTAATATTCATGACCTCGTTCCCAAGTTGTACTTGGGAACGGAAAATTTTAGTCCAAGCTTTGCTTGGACACCTATGATAGGAAAGTTCATGGGGCAAGGGTCCTTAACTTTGAACTATTTTAAGCAGATTTTCGCTTCTTCTGATAAATTACGAAAATTATGTCCGACCAACCCCAGCCCCGCAAAGTCTCCCCTTTAAAGCCCCTGTTGTTCATCCTGCTGCTGGCCGTGATTATTTTCGCGGTGCGCTATTTCCAATTGAACCAGTACCTGGAAAAAGAGCGGCTGCGCCAGTTCGTGGCCGGCTACGGCATCTGGGGGCCCATCGTTTACCTGACCATCTGGACCCTGGCCCCGCCCCTGTTCCTCCCGGGCCTGCCCATCACCCTGGCCGGGGGCGTGCTCTTCGGGCCTTTTTGGGGGACGGTCTATACCATCTTCGGGGCCACCGTCGGGGCCACCCTGGCTTTCCTGGTGGCCCGCTACCTGGCCCGGGACTGGGTCGCAGCCAAAATCGCGGGCACCAGATTGGCGACCCTGGACGACAAAGTGGCCCGGGAAGGCTGGGAGATCGTGGCCTTTACCCGCCTCATCCCCATTTTTCCTTTTTTTTTGCTAAATTACGCGTTCGGCCTGACCCGCATTCCTCTATTGCATTATATCCTGGCTACTTTTTTCGGCATGATCCCCATCACTGCGGCCTATGTCTATTTCTCCGCCAACGTTCTGGACCTCTTCCAGGGCAAGTTCTCCAAGGAACTCCTCATCGGCGTCCTCCTCCTGGCTTTGGTTTCGACGATTCCCTTCATTTATAAGAAAATCAAAGCCAAAAGAGGGGAATCTATTGAATTGTAGAAGTTGTTTATGAACCTTTGGCTCCTCTGTAATTCTTGAAAATATCCTGATTTGCATAAACTAACTTTGAACCTTGAACTTATCTCCCCCGATGGTTGACGCCAATTCAAACTCCACAACCAACTGGTCCGCCAAAATCCTCACCGACTGCATCGGCGAAGAGCTCCCCCCCTGCCAGGCGGCCTGTCCCTTGGACATCCGGGTCCGGGAGAAGCTGCGCCTGATGCAGGCGGGCGACATGGCCGGGGCCCTGGAGGTGATCCTGGAACGCTGCCCCTTCCCCGGCATCCTGGGCCGCATCTGCACCCACCCTTGCGAGACCGCGTGCACCCGGGGCAATATGGAAGCCCCCATCGCCATTGCCGCGTTGAAAAGATACGTGGCCGATTTGGACCCCGAAGCCATGCTCCGTATCTCCCCCGGCCCTTCCCGGCCCGAGAAAGTGGCCGTAGTGGGCGGCGGCCCCGGGGGCTTGATGGCCGCGTATGAACTGCGCCGCCTGGGGTACGGGGTCACTCTTTTCGAGGCCGAAGGCGCGCTGGGGGGCGCTCTACGCCTTTATATCCCTCCTTACCGCCTGCCCCGGGAAGTCCTGGACCGGGAACTGGCTGTTTTAGACCACCTGGGGGTGGAAGTGCGGCTCAAGACCCGCATCGGCCGGGACATGCACCTGGAAGAGCTGCGCCGGGATTTCGCCGCGGTCTTCCTGGCCCTGGGCGCGCATAAAAGCCTCTCCCTCCAAATCCCCGGAGAAGACCTGGCCGGGGTCCTGGACGGACTCAGTTTCCTCAGGGCCTTCAATTCCGGCCAACCTCACCCCCCGGGGAAGCGAGCCGCGGTCATCGGCGGCGGCAACACCGCGGTGGATGCGGCCCGCACCGCACTGCGCAGCGGGGCCCAGGAAGTTCATCTCTTCTACCGCCGCACCCCGGACCTCATGCCCGCTCTCTCTTCGGAGGTGGAAGAGGCCCGGTTGGAGGGGGTGCAATTTCACTTCCTCACCATGCCCGTGCGCCTCCTGGGGGAAAGCCGGGTCCAGGGGATGCTGCTCCAAAAAACGACCTTGGGGGAACCCGACGCGGACGGCCGCCTCTGCCCTTTGCCGGTGCCCGGCTCCCAATTCACCCTGGAAGTGGACACGGTGATTCCTGCATTGGGACAGACCGCGGATTTCAGCTTTTTCGGCCCCGGCCTGGCCTTCGACACCGCCACCGTCCACCGCCTGGAAGCGGACCCCGTTACCCTGCAGACCAAAATCCCCGGCGTCTTTGCCGGCGGCGACCTGGTCACCGGCCCCGCGACGGCAGTGGAGGCCATGGCCGCAGGCCGCCGGGCTGCCCTGGCCATTCACGCTTATTTGCAAAAAAAGCCTTCGCCTGCGGACCTGCCGCCTTTAACCAGCCGGTCCACGGACCTGATCGTGGATATTTCAGGAGTGCCTGCTGCGGCCCGACAAAACATGCCCGACCTGCCGGTGGCCGCAAGACTGGCGAATCCCACGGCGGAAGTGGAATTTGGTTTTTCCACGGCTGGCGCCCAGGCGGAAGCAAACCGCTGCCTATCCTGCGTCTGTTCTCAATGCGTCAAGAACTGCACCTTCCTGCAGCATTACGTCCATGATTTCCCTTATACGGAAAAAGGGATCGTCCGGCTCTTGGAGTCACAAGGAGAGAAAGACCCCCTCATTCCCTACTCCTGCCATTACTGCGGCCTCTGCCGGGCCGTCTGTCCCAAGGATTTGCATGCGGGTTTGGTCTGCCTGGATTATCGCCGCAATTTGGTAACCAAAGGCCGGGCCCCCCTGCCCCAGCACAAAGGCGTCCAGGATTACGTCAAATGGGGCACCCACCCCCTCTTTGCCTTGACCCGTCCGGATCCGGCCACGGGCAAAGCGAAACAGGTCTTTTTCCCCGGCTGCTCCCTGCCGGGCTACTTCCCCCACCTGGTCAAGGCCGCTTACGGCTACCTCCGGGTGAAGCTGCCCCACACCGGCATCATGCTCAACTGCTGTGGCGCGCCTTCCATGATGCTGGGGGAAGAGGAGGTCCAGGAACAGGTGGCCGCCAACGTAGCCGCGGAATTTGAGAAACTGGGGGCCCAGGAACTCATCGCCGCGTGCACCCACTGCCTTCACACCCTGAACACTTACCACCCGGAGATCAAGACCCGGTCTCTCTACGAAGTAATGCTGGAACACGGCCTGCCGGAGACCGCCCAGGCCACGGCGGATTCGGTATTCCACGTCCACGACCCCTGCGGCGCGCGGCATATGCCCGCGGTGCAGGACGCGGTGCGGGGACTGGTCACCGCCGCGGGGCACTGCCTGGAAGAAATGCCGCACACCAGGGAGCGCACCATCTGCTGCGGCGCGGGAGGCCTGGTGCCCGCGGTGGACAATCCCCTGGCCCAGAAAATGACCGCGTTCCGGCTGTCCGAAGCCACTCGTGACCTGGTGATCTATTGCGCCACCTGCCGGGCCAAATTCGTCAATGCGGGCCACCAATCCCTCCACCTCCTGGAGCTTCTCTTCAACCCCGGCTGGCCCCAGGCCAAGGCCGCGCCTCCCCGCAGCTCCCTGAAACGCTGGTGGAGCCGCTGGCGTTTGAAGCGCTGGTTTAAAGGGTTGTGATGATTTGCGTGAGTGGTGATATGGTAAAAAAAAGAGGTTAAAATCCTGAAACACCTAAAATCTTAGGAAAAAATTACTCGAATCGCGCAATTTATGCTACCATGCAACTCATAAGACATCTTGTTCCAAGATGGAAATTCTTCTTGGGGTCAAACCCGGAAAAGGAGGACGCGGGCACTAATTCTTAGGTCAAAGCGGCCACTACAGCCGTCTGATTCGGTTACCAGGATAAGATCATCCGGCCCTGAACAGCAAAGGGGAGGTATAAGGAGGCCGATATGAACGGATTGGAAAAGCTGAAAAAGATATTGGGATTGGGTTTTGCGGCGTCGGAGGAAGGCGTCATCGAGGAGGTGGAATCCCAGGCAAAGGCCTTGAAGGAAATCCGGGAAGCCCTGGGATTGCCCTCGGACACCCCTGCGGCCGAAGTGAAGGAACGCCTCAAAACCCTCAAAGCGGAACATGAAGAATTAATGGGCCTCAAAGGCCAGTGGGAGGTCCGGGAAAAAGAAGAACTGGGAATGACCCAGTGGCAGGCCCTTTACCGGTCCGAGGATTGGCTGGGCTGCTGGATCGGCCTGGGGATCATTGCCATAGCCATTATCTATTTCTCTCTAACCGGTCTAAGCTATAAAGCCCCGTCCTTCCGGTGGACCACCGCCGGAGAATTTCAGTCCCATGTCACGGACACCGCCCCGGTGGTTGACCAGATAATCAAGCAAGCCGAAGCCAAAGGGGAAACGGCCTTGCTGGAACAGGCCCAGGCTCTCCAGAAGGCCATGGCCTCCAAGGACCGCAAAGCCATAGGGGCCGCGGGCAAAAAATTGGAGGATGCCGCCAAGAAAGCCAAGGACAAGGACCTGAAAGCCAAGGCCGAAGTAGTGGGCAAAGGTTTCAGTGATCAGGCCGGCAGACTCATTGACAAGGTCCTGTCCGCGGACAATATCAGGTACTCTATTTATATCCTGGTGGCCTACCTGTTCATCGGCATCATCGGCATGGCCCTTATGGGCCAGCCCGTGGGCTTCTTCATCTCCGGCTTTCCCTTCGTCTTTATCATCTCCTGGATCTCCCTCTTCCTGGCCGGCAATTACACCATCCATGAGTACGGGCTGGAATATGTACTCTTTTGCCTCATCCTCGGGTTGCTGGTGAGCAATACCGTGGGCGTGCCCAACTGGATGATGCCCGCGGTGAAAACGGAATTCTATATCAAATCCGGTCTGGTCATCCTGGGGGCCCGGGTGCTGTTCGGCGTAATCATGAAAGCCGGTTTTCTGGGCATGATTCAGGCCCTGGCGGTGGTCAGCGTCGTCTGGTATAGCTGCTGGTGGCTATGTAAAAAGCTGGACGTTGACGATGAATTCGCAGCCATGCTCTCCAGCGCGGTGTCCATCTGCGGCGTCTCCGCGGCCATTGCCACCGCGGGCGCGGTGAAGGGCGACCCCAAAAAGCTCTCTTACGTCACTTCCATCGTGCTGGTGTGCGCGGTGCCCATGATGGTGCTCATGCCCATTATCAGCAAGGCCGTAAGCATGCCCGACGCGGTGGCCGGAGCCTGGCTGGGCGGCACCCTGGATACTTCCGGTTCGGTGGTGGCCGCTGGGGCTCTTATCAGCGATCTGGCCATGAAGGTGGGAGTCACGGTGAAGATGTCCCAAAACGTCCTCATCGGCCTGGCCGCGTTTATCCTCTCGGTGGTCTGGACCTTTAAGGGCGCCGCCCCGGGGGCCGAAAAGCCCAGCCTGATGGAAATCTGGTACCGCTTCCCCAAGTTCGTGCTGGGGTTTTTGGCGTCTTCCCTCCTCTTTTCTTTTATGCTGAGTGAACCCACCATCAAGGCCATTAGCAGGCCCTTGCAAAATCTGGAAGTTTGGTTCTTCGCCCTGGCTTTCACCAGCATCGGTCTGGAGACCAGGTTCATGGATATTGCCGCGTTGGGCGGCGGCCGCCCGGCCGTGGCCTTCCTGGTGGCCCAGGCATTCAACGTCATCTGGACCCTGGTCCTGGCGTACCTCCTGTTTGGCGGGATTCTCTTCCCGTCGCCGGTGTTTTAACCGCAATAGAAACAGATGCTAACAGGGGCCGGAAGACTTTGGTTCTTCCGGCCCCTTTTTCTTAATGGTGGGGCGGGCCTCTGTGCCCGCCATGCCTAAATTTTTAGATTTTTAGGCAATACCGGCAGGAAGCAGGAATTCTTTGGTTTTTAAATGTACTGCGGAGCTCCAGGTAAGCCCTGCTCTTCCAAATATCCCCCAGGGAATGGATGTTAATATTGCCAAAGCTCATGGGCTGATAAGGAACTTCCCGGCCATCGGCAAAAAAAGACACTCCTGGAGGAAGATTCATAAATACGCAGGGCGACACTCCGCCGTCCGCGGCCACCACCACCCCCCGGGTCGGATTTTCCGGACAACGCCGCAGCTTGGCTCCAAACTTCGGCAAATAATAATGGACTTTTACACCCCTGGCCTCTCCTTCTGCCGCCACTGTCTGCAACCTGGCCTCCATCTCCCGATACTCCAAGGGATTTCTGGGCCTCATGGCTTCCTCCACCAGCTCTTTACCGGCCACGAAATCCAGGGTGCTGACCACCACCTGGCTGACGCCCAGGCCCTCCAGAAAGAGAGGCAAGCGCTCCAGATCCAGCCAGCCGGAGCGGAGCAGCATATAGGCAAGATGAACTTCGGGTTTGATCCGCCCATACCGCGATTTTACTTTTTTCAAAGACTCCAGGGCCGCCAGCACCCGCTCCAGACTCGTTCCCTGCCGGAACCGGTCGTTTTTCTCGTTTGTCCCCGCCAGAGACAAGGCCACCACCTCCACCTCCAGCTCCACCAATCGCTCCATTCTGGGAATATCCAGGAGCATGCCGTTGGTGGTGGTTCCCACCCGGCAGCCCGCGTCTTTGGCCAACGCGGCCATGGTGAAGAAATCCGGATGCAAAAAAGGCTCGCCCCAGCCCTGGAGATAGACCAGCCCGGTTTGGGAAAACGCGGGGAGTAGCTTCTTGAAGGTCTCCAGAGGCAAGTGCCTATTAGGCCAGCGGTCTCGATAAACCGTGCGGGGGCAATAGAAGCAGGCCGCGTTGCAGTGGGTGGTGACTTCCACCTGGATCCAGTCCCACCGGGGCATTAATTGGGATCTAAACCACTTCCAGGGTAACAACCATGCCTCCGAAAACAAAACAGGCCGGGGGAAAGCCCCCAGCCCGGAAATTCGAGAATAGAAGTTAAACCCGCGGGAATTAACTCTCCCGCACCATCTGTCGGGGACCCATCATGCCGCTGGGGCGCCAGTCCTTGGGAGGACAATAATCCGTGAGGCGGTCCAATTCCCCCATCTGCTTCAGGCGCTCATAGATCATGGCCCAGACGCAGGGGACGTCGCATTTCAGCACTGCGGACACTTCGCAGAGGCCGTTCTGGGAGCCGCCGCAAGGGCCGTTAAGCAAGGACTTGGCGCAGCGGGTCACCGGACAAAGACCCGCGGTGGCCCCCAAGAGGCAATCGCCGCAGCCCCGGCAGCGCTCCTGCCACAGGCCCATGGACGCGGTCTCGCCGATGAAGGTGGTATTTATCCCCGGGAAAATGGGTTTTCCGGGCAATCTTTCCGCCAGGCTCTGCACCCCCGCGCCGCAGGCCACGGAGATAATGGCGTCCGCTTTCTCGGCCTGCTCGATGACGTCCAGGAGGAATTCATGGATGCATTGCCGGTCCACGCTGGTCTCCTGGACCTCCATCTCTTTGCCTTCCAAGCGGAAGGACATATCGAGGGCCGCAGCCAGCTCCGCCACCTGTTTGCGGCCGCCGGCCATGCATTCCGCGGTGCAGGTGTCGCAGCCCGCGACTAAAACTTTGCCGTAAGGACGAACCATGTCCTTGATTTCGGAGAGACTCTTTCTTTCCCCAACGATCATATCGTCTTCCTTGCCCAAAAATTACGGGAGGCAATCAGCCCTCCCGGTGGGAATTCATAGTTGATTAATCTTATATAAATATAAAGTATCAGAGGGGGGGAAGCAAGCATTTTCCAGTGAGCAGTAAGCAGTAAGCAGTGAGCAGTTAAAAGAGTGGGGATGGTTTTTTTTAACTGCTCACTGCTCACTATTCAAGTCCCAGAAACTGCCGCACTTTCTCCAGTACCTGGTCGCGGTTGTCCGGTTCAAACTCCCACATCGTCGTCTGCTGGGGCGCGTCCTTGTCGTCATCCATGCAGTCCCCGAAACCGCAGACCGCGGGTTTGTCCCGGGGAGGACCCAAGACCTCAGCCAGGCTGTCGGAGATTCCAGCCATCTCTCCCCGCACCGGCCAGACGCTCAAGACCACGTGGTCCCGGGCCAACCGTACGTGCAGATTCAGCGCCCCTTCCGGGTCGGTGTGGCCTGCTTCCAGGCCCTCAAAATTGATGCCCCTGCGGTCTTCCCTCACGGTGAAGTCGAATTTAATTGGTAGTGTCATTATTCCTTTAATCCTTTAGCGCATCGATTCAGCGAAAATCTGCCGCAGAATAGTTCAAGGTTCAAATTTCAGGGTTTAAGGTTTAAAGAAAATAGCCGAAATATCCGCATAATTTCTCGAGGATTAAGGTAAATCGGTAAGTCGCTAATAATTCTTAAAGATTCTTAGGCTTAACTTTGAACTTTGAACCTTAAACCATTATAGCAAACATCCCCATAATTTCCAGGGATCGCCCGCCCTCTTGTCCCCCATTATCAGGATAAATCACCCAAACGCATTTTCCTTTTGAATTTTTTCAATTTCCACGCTATGAAAAGGAGATGCAAAAAATCTAGACCTCGAAAAAAATCTCGAAAACTCGAAAAATAGAGAAGGAGAAGAGCGTCATGGCGAAGCCCGCGGCAAAAGAAGCATTGAAACGTTATTGTTACGCCTTCGAGGAGGGCGACGGCAAGAATAAAAAGCTCTTGGGAGGCAAAGGGGCCGGCCTGTGCAGTATGACCCAGATCGGGCTGCCGGTGCCCCCCGGGTTTGTCATCACCACCGAAGCCAATATTGAATACTTGGAAAAGGGTGACAAATTTCCCGATAACCTCATGAACGAAGTCCATGAATACATGGAGGCCCTGGAGAAAAAGACGGGCAAAGGCTTCGGCGATCCCAACAAACCCCTCCTGGTTTCCGTGCGCTCCGGTTCCGCGCTGTCCATGCCGGGGATGATGGACACTATCCTGAATCTGGGCCTCAACGACGAAACCGCCAAAGGCATGATCGCGCTCACCAAGAACGAACGCTTTGTTCAGGACGCCTACCGCCGTTTCCTCCAGCTCTTCGGCAAGATCGGCCTGGGGGTTCCCGACGCCGAATTCGATAAGATATTCGAAGATACCAAAGAAAAATATAAAGCCCACGTGGATACGGAACTCTCCGCCGAAGCCCTGGCTGAAGTGGTGCAGAAATTTAAGGACGTGATCAAGAAGGTCTCCGGTAAACCTTTCCCTCAGGACCCCTGGGCCCAGCTCTTTTTCGCCATCGAAGGCGTTTTCAAATCCTGGACCGGCAAAAGAGCCGTGGACTACCGCCGCCAGTTCAACATCACCCCGGACATGGCTTACGGCACCGCGGTGAACATCTGCACCATGGTCTTCGGCAACATGGGGAACGACAGCGCCACCGGCGTGGGCTTCACCCGGGACCCGGGCACCGGCGAGAACAAACTCTACGGCGACTATCTCATCAACGCCCAGGGTGAAGACGTGGTGGCAGGCATCCGCACTCCCCGGCCTTTGAAAGAATTGCGCACCGACATGCCCGCTATCTTCAAAGAACTGGAAAAGATGCACCACATCCTGGAACAGCACTACCGGGAAGTCCAGGACTTCGAGTTCACCATCGAACAGGGCAAGCTCTACATGCTCCAGACCCGGAACGGCAAAATGAACGCCTGGGCCCTGGTCAAGACTTCGGTGGATATGGTCAAGGAAGGCCTGATCAACGAAGAAGAGGCCCTGTTACGGATCGAGCCTGACATGTTGGAGCAGTTTCTGCATCGCCGCATCGACCCGGATTTCAAGCAAGAGCCCCTGGCCGCGGGCATTTCCGCGTCTCCGGGCGCGGCCATCGGCAAAGTGGTCTTCGACGCCGACCGGGCCGAACGCATGGGCAATGAAGGGGAAAAAATCATCCTCACCCGGGTGGAGACCAAGCCGGAAGACATCCACGGTTTCTTTGCGGCCCAGGGCATCCTCACCAGCCGGGGCGGTAAGACCTCCCACGCCGCGGTGGTGGCCCGGGGCATGGGCAAACCCTGCGTCTCCGGAGCCGAGGGCCTGGATATCAATTATGATCTGAAAGAGGCCCGGGTGGGAGACGTGGTCATTAAAGAAGGCGACATCGTCACCATCGACGGCACCAACGGCAGGGTCTTCGTGGGCGCGGTGCCCATGCTGGACCCGGAACTGCCTAAAGACCTAGCCGTGCTGATGGAATGGGCCGACAAGATGGCCAAAATCGAGGTCTGGGCCAACGCCGACACCCCGGACATGGCCGCCAAGGCCCGGCATCACGGGGCCAAGGGCATCGGCTTGTGCCGCACCGAGCGCATGTTCAACGAAGCCGACCGCCTGCCCCAGATGCGCAACCTGATCCTGGCGGACGCCCCGGAAGAGCGGAAAAAATGGGCGGACAAGCTCATGCCCATGCAGCGCCAGGACTTCGTGGAAATTTTTCGGGCCATGGACGGGCTGCCGGTCACCATCCGCCTCTTAGACCCGCCCCTCCACGAATTCCTGCCCAGCATTGAAGACCTCATCAACGAAGTCATGCGCCTCAAGGAATTCAGCGCCACCATTAACGCCCTGGAGCAACTCCCCGGCACCGTCTCCATGCTGGACCCGGAGCTGTATAAATTCGTCCCCTCCATTGAGGCAGTGGCCCGGGAGTTAGGCGAAGTCAAAGCCAAGGGTGTGGATCAGAAGCTCCTGAAGGACAAAGAAAAGGTGCTGCGCCGGGTGCGGATCCTCCACGAATACAACCCCATGCTGGGCAACCGGGGGGTACGCTGCGGCATCTCCTTCCCGGAAATCTACGACATGCAGATCCAGGCCATCTTCGAAGCCGTGGCCATTGCGCTGCGGGAAAAGATTGACGCCCGGCCGGAGATTATGATCCCCAACGTCTGCACCCGCCAGGAACTGGCGTGGGTAGAACCCCGGGTAAAAGCTATCCACAAAGAGGTGGAAAAACGCTACAACGTCAAAATCAAGTACAAATTCGGCACCATGGTGGAAATCGCCCGGGCCTGCGTCCGGGCCGCCCGGCTGGCTGAGTCCGCGGAGTTCTTCTCCTTCGGCACCAACGACCTCACCCAGGGCACCTTCTCCTTCTCCCGGGAAGACGCGGAGAACAAGTTCCTCCCCATCTACAACACCGAAGGCATCCTGCGGCACAACCCCTTTGAGATCCTGGATGAATTAGGGGTGGGCTGGCTCATGCAGCACGCGGTGCAATCCGGCCGCAAGGTCCGCCCGGACTTAAAAATCGGCATCTGCGGCGAACACGGCGGCCAGCCCCAGGCCATCGAGTTCTGCCACCGCATCGGCCTCAATTACGTGTCCTGCTCCCCCATGCGCATCCCCATCGCCCGCATGGCCGCAGCCCACGCCCACATCAAGGAAAAAAGGGGCGAAGCGGTGCGCTCCAAGGCGCTGTAGAAATGATATTTGGGGGAGGGGGCCAGGGGCCAGTGGGCCCCTGCCCCCTCCCCCAAACCCCCTC
>Ga0233422_10000007_pt1 | contig 146954 bp, 142 predicted proteins | sample Watercolumn_Mata_2_FD_182724 | JGI IMG/M metagenome (GOLD analysis project Ga0233422, IMG submission 182724) | Freshwater microbial communities from Lake Matano, South Sulawesi, Indonesia - Watercolumn_Matano_2014_110_MG | ecosystem: Environmental > Aquatic > Freshwater > Lake | place...
TTCTCCAAGCTTCATCGGCCCCTCCCAAGCTGTGGTGGTTGCACGCAAACTCACCTTAGCACAGGCGCGCCGATGAGGCTTATTTTTTCAATAAATCAACCCTAAAGAGACTTTTGCAAGAGGCTCACTTGATTTATCTCATCAGGACGGCAAGGGACCAGGGGCAGCGAGGGGTCTAAATCGGTGACCATCTCGGCCACGTATTTCCATTCATTGCGGGCCACGGTGATGGTGCTTTCGATGGCCTTGTTGAGGTCCACCGCCTGTTTCTCCACCGCGCCCGGATGGGAAAAGTCCTTCATGGCCCGCACTATCTTCGCCACCCGCTCCAACCCGTCCAGGGATTGGTTGATGGCTATGGGCACTTCCTCCACCAGGTAGTCCAGGTCAATCTGCCGGTTTACGCTTTCCACCCGGTCCAGGAGGTCCGGGGCCACTGTCCCGCTTCTACCGGACTCCAGCAAGCCCTTATATTCTCCTAAAAGTAGGGCCAAGTCATTAAACGCATCCCGGAGGAAACGGGTATTGTCGCCCACGTACTGGATGGGGGTATTGATCTCGTGGGCGATGCCCGCGGCCAACTGGCCGATGGATTCCAGCTTCTGCGCCTGGGAAAGTTGCATCTCCAGAATCATCCTTTCGGTGATATCGCTTCCCAGGAGGATCAACCCGGAAACCTCTCCCGATTCCTCTTTGATGGGGCTGACGCTGATCCCCAAGAACCTGTCTTTCCCGCCCCGGCGCCGATACCGGACGTTTTCCACCTTCACCGGGCGGCACTCTTTCCGGCATTCCCTGAGGGCCTGGGATATCTTTGCTTCTTCCCAGTGCAGGGGCAATTTTGAGATTTTCTGGCCCAGAACTTCCGCGGCTTTTAAGCCTAAAACCTTTTCCGCTTCTTCGTTCCAATGCCAGATCAAGCCGCTGGGAGTCAAACCGATGAGGATGGAAGTGATGGACGCGAAAAGTTGCTCGATTTCCGCATGGGCCCGGCGCAGGTCGTCTTCGGCCTGACGGCGCTCGGTGATATCGAAAAAAACCGCGCCCACATAATCGACTTTGCCGTCTTCAGTGCAAACGATTTGGCTTCTTTCCTGGACCCAGATGATTTTTCTGTTCTTATTCAGTATCCGGTATTCCCTGACGTAAGAGCGGTTGGATTTAAGGGCTTCCGCAAAGGCTTGTTTGATGCCTTCGAGATCATCCGGGTATACCACGTCGGTCCATTTCATCCTCTTGGCGTTAAATTCTTCTTTACTATAGCCGGTAAGCTGTTCAATCTTGTCATCGAAGAATTCAATCTCCCAGTTCCAATATCCTTTACAGACCACCGCCGGAATATTACTCACCAGCAACCGGTATCTTTCTTCACTTTCACTGAGAATCTTGGCCACGCGCTTCCGATCAATGATTTCCCGGTTCAGCCGCTCATTGGCCCGGATAAACTCCGCAGTGCGCTCTTTTACCCGCTCTTCCAACTCCTCTTGCGCCTTTTTCAGGGCTAACTCCGCGTGTTTCTGTTCCGTAATATCCACTTGCAACGCCATACAGCTGGTGGGCCGGCCCTTGGTGTCAAAAAGGGGAGCGGTGTACAGGCACACATCTATCAGAGAACCATCCTTCCTTTGTCGCTTCAATTCCATGCCCTTAATGGGATTGCCGGCGATGGACCGCCCTAAGTTATCCTGAAACTCATCCTGTTTATCCGGCGGAATCGTAGGCATGGGCCGGCCCAGCACCTCCTCCTGGGTCCAGCCGAAGACCTTCTCCGACGCGGGGTTCCACATCAGTATCCGCCCTTCGGGATCTTGGACGGAGATGCTGAAAGGAGAAGCTTGAATCAACGCCCAGAGTTTTTGGTGAGTCTCCTGCAGTTCTTCAGCCGCTTTTTTACGCGCGGTGATATCTTCCATAACCCCGTCGATCCATTTCATTTCTCCCTTGCCGTCGTATTGAGCAGTGGATGACGCCGCGCACCAGATGGAAGTCCCGTCCTTTTTCTTTAGGGCTAACTCTTTATTGCGGACAAAGCCTTCCCGCATCACTTCTTCCAGAAAAGCTTTCCGGTCTTCGGGATTTTGGTACAGATCAATGGTGCTGACGCCCATCATTTCTTTAGGAGACTCGAATCCAAAAATTTTGGCCATGGCCGGGTTCACCTGCAGAAATGTCCCTTGTTCCACGGTATTTCGATAGACACCGATACTGAGATTGTTCACCAGGGTCCGGTATTTCTCTTCGCTCTCCCGGACGGCCTCTTCCGCGCGTTTACGCCGCCGGATATTTACTATCAAGACAACGATGATCACCGACAAAGCGATTATGCCGCAGATGCCCATCCAGACCAAGTGCTTATTAATAGCGTACGAAGTTGGGGGGCTATTGATGATGATGCTGTTCTCCGGCAGATTGGCCGCTTTCAGGCCGAAAATCTGCATCTCAAAAAAATCAAACATATATCTCTTGGGACTCTCTTGGATAACCGGGATACTTGGATCTGCCTTGCCGTTCAGGATACGCAGGGCGATTTCCGCGGCCGCCTTCCCCTGTTCGGTGTGGTCGATCAACATGCCCCCGACGATCCCTTTGCCCAGATAGTAGTCCCAGAAGCTATAGATGGGGACGCTTGCCTCCTTGCTGATAAGCGCCAGGATTTGATTGGTTTCGAAGTCTCTTCCGGCTTTGTCCCTGCTGAAATTCATTAGCAGAATAATGTCCCCTTTGGACAAAGCCCGGACCTGGTCGAGCAATTCCTCTATCTTCAGATTTTCCAAAAACACGAACTGCACTTGCTTTTCAAACTCGGGGATCGTCTGCTCCAGGACCTTTTTATTGGACAGGCCGGGATTGGTGAGATCATTGATGACCATGACCCTGGAGGTGTCCGGCTGCAACCGCAAGGCCGCGCTAAGAGTACTGCGGACGTCCAGGGTCTCCACTACTCCGCTCATCAGGGCTTCCTGCCCCATTTGGCACTGGGGACCCCGGTCGCAGCGCACCCCGCAAAAGACGATGGGAACTCCGGGGAAGAGGCTGTTATGGTGTTTGAGGCAAAAATTATAAGCCTCTTCACCGGTGGTAATGACCAGATTGAAGGGGATGGAGGCGAATTTTTTCTGCAGATGGTTGAACAACACCTGGTTATCTTGGTCGTCATAAACCCGCGTGGCATCGATATATTCGGTATGCACCTCCAGGTTCGGCATTCTGGCGGCAAGCACCGAGCGGATTCCCTTATCCTTGCTTTCAATCGACTCTAACCCTTTGTGATAGGAATGGAGAATCAGGACTTGCTTCTTGTCTTCGGGAAACGCCGGGAGGGGGAAAAGAATGATTCGGGCCAGACAGGAAATGACGATGAGAAAGGAAAAAAGCATGAGCCAATGGCGCTTATTATTTCCTGAAGCAGCCTGTTCCCGGACGCGGCCCCGGGGGTCCGCGGCCTTGCGTCTAGGAGGAAGATCTCGAAAATCGAGCTTATGTAAATTGCTCATTTATCACCTCACAGATCAAATGCCTGCTCCCGGAACTTTTTTCTTTCCACTTTGCGGCATCACCGGCAGTTGAGCCATTAATGCCGCTCGCGGCTTTAAGGGAAACGAAAAGCAACAGAAATATAGCCGTTGACGCCCACACCCGGCCCAGGGAGAATATCACCGGGATAAGCCGGTTTCTTCCTATGGCTTTGATTTTTGTAAATTTTGGACAAAGAAATCCCTTACAGTTCCTGTCATCTAGGATTATCGGCGAACTAGTTAATTTCTTGAGCAGCTTGGGAAAATAATTGTCCGGTAAACCGGGGAGCGGATCAGGAAGGACAACGGCGAGGGGTTCCCCAGGTCCAAAGGGGGCATACTTAATAAATTAAAAGTTCTGAGGGCATTTTTAAAAGACTAAAAGAGTTATTCAGAACGGAATGAAGTTTTGTTTGCAGGCTAAGGGCCCGCGGCTATCGGAGAACCAAAGGCCCGGATATTTTTCCAAACCTTGCAGGTTTTTTGGGGTTATGGTAGCAAATATTCGCTTTATTTATTATATTAAAACCATAGGGGTCTCCATCATCGTGACAAAGAATTCCCAAGAAATTCCCGACATTTCCCAACTTCGGGAAATAGCCCGTCAGGTCCGCCTGGACATCATTGAAATGCTCTTTAAATCCGGCTCCGGGCATACGGGCGGATCGCTTTCCGCCGCGGACATCCTGGTGGCCCTGTTTTGGGCGCAGATGCGCCACAACCCCCAGGACCCTTGCTGGCCGCAGCGGGACCGCTTTGTGCTCTCCAAGGGCCACGCCGCGCCCGCGCTTTACGCGGTGCTCTCCCGGCTGGGCTATTTCCCCCGGGAAGAGTTGTTCACCCTGCGCCAGTTCGGCAGTTCCCTGCAAGGGCACCCGGATTCCGCGTGCACCCCGGGAGTGGAGGTCTCCACCGGCTCCCTGGGCCAGGGCCTCTCCATTGCCAACGGCATGGCCCTGGCGGCCCGGCTTAATGGCGCCGGGGTCAGGGTCTATGCCCTGTTGGGAGACGGTGAAGTCCAGGAGGGCCAAATCTGGGAAGCGGCCATGACCGCGGCCCATTACCGCCTGGACAACCTGGTGGCCGTCCTGGACCGCAACCGCCTGCAGATCGACGGCCACACCGCGGAAGTAATGAGCCTAGAACCCCTGGCAGAAAAATGGAAGGCCTTCGGCTGGCATACCGCCGAAGTTGACGGCCACAGCTTTCCGGAACTGCTGGCCGCGTTACGAGAAACCAACGAGGTCAAAGGCCGCCCCTCCATGATCATCGCCCATACGGTGAAAGGCAAAGGGGTCTCCATCTTTGAAAACCAGGTAAAATATCACGGCACGACCCCCAACAAAGAGGAATACGAACAGGCTTTGAAGGAGTTAAACGCCGCTTAAATACAGTTTTCAGTTTTCAGTTAGAGGCCAACGAATTTATAGGAAATCGCGCTCTAAACTTTGAACCTTGAACTTTGAACCTTGAACTATTTACTTGGAACTTGGAACCAGGAACTTGGAACTAAAAAAATGACCGCACACGAAAGCACCCGGGTCGAATACGGCAAGGCCCTGTTGAAATTGGGGGAAGAAAATCCGGATATCGTCGCTCTGGACGCGGACCTCTCCGGGTCCACCCAGACCAAGCATTTTGCCAAGGCCTTCCCGGAGCGCTTTTTCAACCTGGGCGTGGCCGAACAGGATATGCTGGGCACCGCCGCGGGCTTGGCCCTGGGGGGGAAAATCCCTTTTGCCAGCACCTTCGCCATGTTCGCCACCGGCCGGGCTTGGGAGCAGATCCGGCAGTCCGTCGCTTATCCCAAGCTCAACGTTAAGATCGTGGCCAGCCACGGCGGTATCAGCGTGGGTGAAGACGGCGGCTCCCACCAGGCGGTGGAGGATCTGGCCCTGATGCGCATCCTCCCCAACATGGTGGTGCTGGCCCCTGCGGACGGCCCCGAAACCCGGGCCATGGTGCGTTGGGCCGCCGAGTATCAAGGGCCTGTTTACATCCGCACCGGGCGCATGCCCTTCCCGGTGATATACGAGGGGAATCATCAATTTGAGTTGGGCCGGAGCAACATTCTCCGGGAAGGAGAAGACGTCACCCTGGCCGGCATCGGCCTGATGGTGCACCATTGCCTCCAGGCCGCGGAGCTGCTGGCCAAAGAAGGCATTTCCGCCAGGGTCCTCAACCTCTCTTGCCTGAAACCCCTGGATTGGCGCGTGGTGGTGGACTCAGCTAAGCGCACCGGGGCTTTCGTCACCGCCGAGGAGCACCTGGCCACCGGCGGCCTGGGCAGCGCGGTGAGCGAGGTGTTGGCCGAACAATATCCCGTGCCCTTGCAACGCATCGGCCTCCGGGACATCTTCGGCACCTCGGGCAAGCCGGAAATTCTGCTGAAGCATTACGGTTTAATGCCCGATGATATTAATGAAGCGGCATTAAAAGCGGTGTCCCGCAAAAACGGACGCTGAGAAGCAAGTTCAAAGACCGGGCCGGGCCTGCGATTGCCACGATTACGGCTATCTACCGGCCTTACGGATAAGGGGCAAACCCGTGAAACTTATTACAATCAATCATTCCCATACCGGACGCGTTAGGTTCCTGGCCATTGTCCTGCCGGTGTTTCTGGCTCTTTTCCTTTCCGCCGCCGGGACGCATCAGGCCTTGGCCGCGGCCGCGGAAAACTATGAAGCCCTGCGGCTGATCACGGAAGCCTACCACGAAATCTCCCAGAAATTCGTGCATCAAAAGAGCCAGGAAGAGATCGTCTACGGCTCCCTCCGGGGTTTGATGAACTCCCTGGACCCCGACTCCTCCTTCTTAACTCCCAAGGAATACCAGCAGGTTTTAAGCGGTAAGAAGGGGCCCCAGGCGGAAGCGGGGTTGGATTTGATTTATAAAGACAACCTCCTCACCGCGGTTTCGGTCATGGAAGACGGGGCTGCCTGGCGGGCCGGGCTGCGGCCTGGAGACCACATCCTCAAGATCAACGGCCAACTTGTGCGCAATCTCACCACCCAAGAGGCCAGCAGCCGCTTCCAGGGAAATCAGGGAACCTCGTTTAAGCTCCAGGTTTTGCGTAACGGCCAGGTCAAACCCCTGGACCTGACCGTGACCTTGGAACCCCTGGCCCCGGGGCGGGTGACTTATAAAATTCTGCAAGAATCCTACGCTTATATCCGCCTGCCCTATTTTACCCGGGAAACTCCGGGGGAATTGATTACGGCCTTGAAACAATTGCAGCGCCACCGTCCGCCTCTCCGGGGAATTATTCTGGATTTGCGGAATAATGCCCGGGGCAGCCTGGACCTGGCGGTGCGCGCGGCTTCCCCCTTCGTGGGGGATAAAGAGGTGGCCTCCACCCGGGGCCGTCCGCCGGAGCCGAGCCAAGCTTACCACGGCAACCCCAGGGAAGAGATTCAAAAGTTAAACATGCCCATAGTAGTGCTTGTCGATGGGGGTACGGCCAGAGGCGCGGAGGTTCTGGCCGGGGCTCTGCGGGACCAGTTTCAGGCTGTGCTCCTGGGCTCCAAGACCGTGGGGCTGTGCGGCCTCACCAAGGTGCTGCCCCTACAGGACGGCTCCGCGTTGGTGATGACCGTGGCTCAATGTTATACCCCCAAAGGCCAGAAGATTCACGGCAAAGGCCTGGAGCCGGAGATTGCGGGGAAAACGCCAGCTCCCGGGGCCCCAACGCCCCCTCCCGCCAAGACTGCTCCTGAGGAAGACCCCTGGGTGGGACAGGCCCTGGAAATTCTAAAGACCGGCAAGACCCAGAAATTGGCCGGAAAGGCGGAAAAACCATGATTTTATGCCGGAGGGGTAGGGGAAAGCCCCTGACCCCCAGAAAAATAGAAAGCGGCCTCGCGGGCCTGTTCTTGATTCTCGCCTTGGGTGGAGTTTTGTTCCTGTGGCAGACTGCTCCCACCGCCGCGGACTTCCGCAGCGCGCCCGTGAAGATATCGGAGATTTCGAAACCCGGCTCACAGATCGCGGACGCCAAGCTTCGGGTCCTGTCCCAGGCCCTGGCCCTGGTGGAAGAGCAGTACGTGGAGCCCAAGACCCTCAAGGACCTGATTTACGGGTCCATCCAGGGCGCGGTGAGCACGCTGGATTCCCACTCCTCCTTCATGACTCCAGAGGAATACCGGGAGTTACAGATCGAAACCAAGGGCAAATTCAGCGGCATCGGCATCGAAATCACCCTGAAGGACCGCATCCTCACGGTGGTCTCCCCCATTGAAGGCACCCCCGCGTACCGCATGGGCCTCCAGGCCGGGGATCAGATCGTTAAAATCAACGGCAACCCCACCAAAAATATGACCCTCACCGAAGCGGTGAAGGCCATCCGGGGCCCCTCGAACACCAAGGTGACCCTGACCATCAACCGAGAAGGTTTTACCCAGCCCAAGGACTTCGTCATTGTCCGGGAAACCATTCCCATCCGCAGCGTCAAGGCCCGGGTGATCGACGGAGGGATCGGCTATATCCGTCTGGCCAATTTCCAGGACCAGACCGACACGGATTTGCAGAAATATATCAAGATGATGGGGCAAAAACTTACTCCCTTTAAAGGCTTAATCCTCGATCTGCGGAACGATCCGGGCGGTTTGTTGGAACAAGCAGTGCGGGTGGCGGATGAATTCCTCAACTCCGGGCTCATCGTCTATACGGAAGGCCGCTCTCCCCAGCAGAGCATGCGCTTCTATGCCCACCCCGGCAAGAAGCTGGATATCCCCGCGGCGTTGGTGGTCATCATTAACGAGGGCAGCGCCTCGGCGTCGGAAATCGTGGCCGGCGCGCTCAAAGACCAGAAACGGGCCATGGTCATCGGCACCAAGAGCTTCGGCAAAGGTTCGGTGCAAACCATCATTCCCCTGGAAGACGGCTCGGCCCTGCGCCTGACCACCGCCCTCTTTTACACTCCCAGCGGCGTCACCATCCAGGACAAGGGCATTCTCCCGGATGAGGTGGTCCAGGAACCGGAAATCCCCAGCGGCAAGAGCCTCCAGAAGTTACGGGAGGAAACCTTGAACAAGCATATGCGGAAAGAAGGGCTCACGGACAGACCCTGGACCCAGCCCATTACCAACGAAGAACTGAATCAGGACCCCCAATTGAAACGGGCCGTGGAGATATTGCGCAACTGGCCCCCGAAGAAGCCGGTGACGCAGCAAGCTGCCCAGCAACCAGCCCAGCAGCCGGCGCAGCAGCCTAAATGAGGGGTTTTCGGTTTTCTGTTTTCCGTTTTCTGTAAATCCTTAACAACTTTTTGGGGAATTTGAGGGGGAATGATTAATCATTCCCCCCACCTTTATCTGAGGGATGCGGTTTTTTTTTCATAAGGTGCATTTTCACTTCATCTTCCTCCTAACCTAATGCCTATTAACCGACAATTAATTACGAAATGTCTTCTCACCGAAAACAGAAAACCGAAAACAGAAAACCTTCAAGCCCGCAGGGCTTGGTAGCTATCATCGGCCGGGCCAACGTGGGGAAATCCACCCTCTTCAACCGCCTCACCCGCTCCGCCCAGGCCCTGGTCGCGGATTTCCCCGGGGTCACCCGGGACCGCCTCTATGGGCAAGTGGATTGGGAGGATTATTCGTTTTTGCTGGTGGACACCGGCGGCCTGGTGGGGGGAGAAGAGAGCTTGGGGGAACTGGTGCGCCGCCAGGCCGAAGCCGCTCTGAACGAAGCCGACCTGATTCTCCTGGTGATGGACGGCAAGGAAGGCCCCCAGGCCGGAGACGGGGAGGTCATCGATTTCCTGCGCCGCACCGGCAAGCCCTTCCTGCTGGTGGTGAACAAAATCGACCATCCGGGCCGGGAGGAGATGCTGCCGGAATTCTACCGCTTCGGCGTCAGCCCCCTCTTCCCCGTGGCCGCGGCCCACGGCCTGGGCATCGACTCCTTGCTGGAGGCGGTGGTCCAAAAACTGCCCCGGCCCGAGGAAGCCGCGCCTGCGGCGCCCGGCATCCGGGTGGCTATCCTGGGCCGCCCCAATGTGGGCAAATCCTCCCTGGTCAACCGCTTCCTGGGTGAAGAACGTCTGTTAGTGAGCCCCCAGCCCGGCACCACCCGGGACGTGGTGGACACTTCCCTAAGGATAGAAGAACAGGACTACGTCCTGGTGGACACCGCGGGCCTGCGCCGCCCCAGCGTCGTGGCCCCGGGGTTGGAACGGCAGATGGTGTTCAAGGCCATTAAGGCCCTGTCCCGGGCGGAGGTGGCCCTGTTGCTCCTGGATGCCCAAGAGGGCCTCACCCAGCAAGACTTGCGCATCGCCGGGCTCATCGCCGACCAGGGCAAGGGCTGCCTCATTCTGGTCAATAAATGGGACCTGGTGAAGCAAGACCCACGGCAGGCCCAAAAAGTCCTGGAGCGGGTGGCCGCGGGGCTGGAGATCATGGCCTACGTGCCGGTGCTGCCGGTCTCCGTCAAGACCGGCTATAACCTGAAAAAAATCTTTCCCCTGGTCAACGCCATCCATGAGCAGAGCCGCCGCCGGGCTCCCACCCGGGAACTCAACCTGCTTTTAAAAGAAATCACCGAACGGACGCCCCCGGCTCGCTACCGGGACCGGCCCGTAAAATTCTATTATCTCACCCAGGCGGAAATCCAGCCCCCCACCTTCATCGCCTTTGTCAATCAACCCGCGGGCGTCAAAGACTCCTACCGCCGCTATCTCCTCAAACAACTGCGGGAAAAACTGAACCTCCCCCATGCGCCTCTGCGCCTCTACCTAAAAGGTAGACAACGCAAATAAAAGCTCACCACAGAGACACGTAGGACACAGAGTTACACAGAGAAAAGATTTAGCCATGGCTTTTCAAGCCAGGGCTAAAATTTTTTCTCTCTGTGAACCTTTGCGCTCTCTGTGCCTTTGTGGTGAATCTTTTTTAATTTGTTAACTTGTCCGGATATGCAGACGTGGATTGAACCTAAAGCGAAAAATAGGAAAATTAGGGAGGAAACAAAAAAATACCCCTTACCCTAACTCTCTCTCTAACAAGGGCTAAGGCGGGGGCAACAGCCGGGTTTTCCAGGAAGTTCTAGGCCTTTACCAGATGCAAGGCGGGGCGGCCGTTCGGTTGGCGCTCCGGTTTATGCTTATTCCCTCGTTTCAACGCGTTTTTGACCCGGACGCCGTTAATCAGGAAGTAAGCGATCACTGCCCGTTCCCAGGCGGGTGAAACTTCCAGTTCTTCCATGCGAGATTTAAAATGATTAAGAAGGGCGGTGAGATCCGGTTCATCGTAGGCCAGTACTCGGTCGGCTAAACGTTCAATGGCTTCAGCAATCATTTATAAAGTCTTCTTCCTTGAACTGTTTTTCTTTATCCGTCGCCTAACCTAAAATAGATGCAACCAAAAGTCAAGAAAAAGTGTACATGTTATTATTTCTGTTCAAGGGCTGCGATCACCTGGCCCAAGCGCTGTGTTTCCAGCCGTAAAATCTCTTCCCCTTGGGTTCCGGTGGCCTTTGACGGATCTCCCCAGACCCCTCCCGGCCAATAACGCCGTTTGTCCCGCACCAGGATATACTTGGGGAAAGTGGGCCATTCCTCAGGGGCCGTGCCCTTGACCAGATGGGGGTGTGCGGCCAGCATGAGCGCGGTCTCCACCTCCCCCGCGTGGGAATCCCCTTTGGTGCGCACCAGATGCGGGTTTTCCGTCAAAATCTCCCTAAGCAGGTCCAGGATATTGACCACCGCCACCTGCACCTCAGGCAGTTCCTCCAGCAAGTTCTCCCCCGCCTCCAGGAGCGCGGCCATATGGGTGCCCCCCGCGTGGCCGCTGATGATCACCAGATTACGGAATCCCTGGCGGTGGAACTCCCGGCCCAGGTCCTTAACCACCGCCCGCAGGGTGTCTCCAGAGAAGCTCACCGTGCCCGGATGCTCCCGGGTGGACCGGCAGATCCCGTAAAACAGCGGCGGCGCCACCACCGTGCCGCGCTCGTTCGCCACCCGCCGGGCCAGCTCCAGGGCGTGGAAAAGGTCGGTGCCCAGGGGCAGGTGCGGCCCGTGTTCCTCAATGGAGCCCACCGGTAGGATCACCGTGCGGCTTTTTTGCAGAGCGGCCTCGAATTCGGGCATGGTCAAGTCTTGCCAGTCGGTCATGGGTGCCTATATTAAATGAAGTTAAAAATGGGGGAAATGTCTCGTTGATTATACTCCTCTAACCATTGGCAAATCAAGCAGTTGAACGCTGCTATTAACCCATAAGCTATGAAAATTCTAGAACCTATTTCAGAACTATGCCGAGGGTGGATAGGTTCTCCATCAGCAAATAGTCGGAAGGGCTGCCTTTAAGTCCCCCTTTTTTAAAGGGGGATTTAGGGGGATTTTCAGGCGCTTATAAAATCCCCCCTACCCCCCTTTAGAAAAGGGGGGGATTTCGCTTGATGAATCCTTGTGAGACTGATTCACAATGGCACCGGAAGTAGGTTTTGAAATGACTTCTAAGCCCCCCTCACCCCGACCCTCTCCCCCCGCCAATTGGCGGCACAGAGGGAAGAATGGGGACATGGCGGGGGGAGAGGGGGTTTTTCACTGACCCTAGAAATGCCATACTGACAACTGAGAACTGGCAACTGGCAACTTTTTCTAACAGGAGCAGGTTCCCTTGAATCCAGACCCCATCTTTTCCCCCTTTGTCCTGAAAAATTTCCGGCTGAAAAACCGCCTCGGCGTAGCCCCCATGACCCGCATGTCTTCGGTGAAAGACAGCATCCCCCGGGAGGACGTCCTGGAGTTCCTGATGCGCCGGGCCCGGAAAGGCGCGGCCATTATCTATACCGAGGCCATCGTCACCGATTACGAAAGCGCCCAGGGTTATCCGGGCCAGGCCCGGCTGGTAACCCGGAGGCAGATCGAAGCCTGGAAACCGGTGGTGCAGGCCATCCGGGACGCAGGCGCGGTGTCCATCATGCAGATGTTTCACTGCGGCCGGGTGGCCTGGCCGGAGATCAATCCCGCGGGCCGGATCATCGCGCCCAGCCCCATCGCGCCCAGGGACATCAACCCTTTTACCGGCAAACCGTACCCGGTGCCGGACGAAATGAGTCAATTCGATATCGACCACGTCATTCTCGGGTTTGTGGAAACGGCCAAAGGCGCCATAGCCGCGGGGTTCGATGGGGTGGAGATCCACGGAGCCCACGGCTATCTCATCAGCGAGTTTCTCTCCACTTATACCAATCAACGCACCGACGCTTACGGAGGCTCCATAGAAAAACGTTACCGTTTCGCGCACGAAATCATCCAGGCAGTGGCCCCGGTCATCCCCGCTGACAAGCTGTTGGCCTTCCGGATCTCCGATTGGGGGGTGGTGGACCTGGACGTGTCGCTTTTTCGAACACAGGAGGAGTATCAACGCCTCATCACTCTCCTGTCCCAGGAACCCCTGGACGCCATTTCCGTGTCTACCTATGATTTTCGCAACCAGGCCTTCGGCGCCGACCGCAATATGGCCCAACTTACCCGGGAAGTCACTTCCTTGCCCCTGATGATCTGCGGCAGGATCTACGACCGGACCACCGCCGAGGCCGCGCTGCAAGACGCGGATATTGTGCTCAGCGCCAAGTCCATGCTCCTTAACCCCGATTGGGTGGAGGACGTGCGCCTGGGGAAACCTCTGCGCCCCTACCGTTCCGCCGCAGCGGACATCGCTTACACCACCACTCCCCTGCCCTGAAAAGTTCCAAGTTCCGGGTTCCGGGTTAGAACCTATTTCTAAACCTGTTCCGAGGGTCAGATAGGTTTTATACCCGCAAATAGTTGGAAGGGGCAGCTTAAAGTCCCCCTTTTCTAAAGGGGGATTTAGGGGGATTTTCAGGCGCTTACAAAATCCCCCCTACCCCCCTTTAGAAAAGGGGGGTATTTCACCCGACATATCCTTCCGAGACTGATTCACGATGGCGTTTTTTTGCCGACATTAATCCTCTGATTACCTGTTTGCAGTTTTTTCCAACAATTGAGGGAAAAAACCTTGACTAAGGTTTTTCTAACGGGGTATAAAAGCTGAGGTTTGTTAAAAAAAGCACAAGGAGAGACGGGCTTTGGAAATCCCTGAGGCCTTGAGCGACTTTTCCTTCGTATTGGTCTACCTGCTGGCCGCGGCCCTGTTCGCCATGGGCCCCCTCATCATCGCCTTCCTGATCGCTCCCCGGAGCTTCGGTCCGGCCCGGGATTCGATCTATGAATGCGGCATGCCGGCCATTGGCAGCGCCTGGATCCAGGTAGCCGTCATCTATTATCTGTTCGCCCTGCTCTTTCTGGCCTTCGACGTGGACGTGCTCTTTCTCTTCCCGGTGCTGTTGGCCTACGGCAAGGGTTACGTCTGGCGGGATTTCGTGGAAATCACCATCTTCATAGGCATTCTCTCCCTGGTCATCGTTTATGCCTGGTGCAGAGGAGTATTCAGTTGGAAACGAAAACAGGTCAACCCTTAATCCATCTGGGCCTCCTGGAAGAGGCCCTGAATCTGGCCCGAGCCAACTCCTTGTGGCCCATGACCTTCGGCCTGGCCTGCTGCGCCATTGAAATGATGGCCGCGGGCGCGGCCCGGTTCGATCTGGACCGGTTCGGCGCCGGGGTCTTTAGGCCCTCGCCCCGGCAATCGGACTTGATGATCGTCGCGGGCACCATCTCCAAGAAAATGGCCCCGGCCATCGTCCGCCTCTGGGACCAGATGCCCGCGCCCAAATGGGTCATCGCCATGGGCAACTGCGCCATCTCCGGCGGTCCCTTCTATTACGAGAACCAGTACGCCATTGTGCCCGGAGCCGATCTGATCATCCCCGTGGACGTCTACGTGCCCGGCTGCCCGCCCCGGCCCGAGGGCTTGATCGAAGGCATCCTGCTCCTGGAAGAAAAGATCACCAAACGGGGCCGGTTGAGGAAGTTCCGCGATGTTAACAGATAGTATCCCCAAGGCCCTGTCGCCCCTGAACCTGGAGAAGGTCGCGCCCGGGGAATACGCCAAGACGGGCTATCATTTGGAAGTGACGGCCACACCCGAGCAGATGCCCGCGGTGGCCCAGGCCATGATCAAAGAAGGCTGCTTCCTGGAGTCTCTCACCGCGGTGCACACCTCCAAAGAAGCCTTCACCCTGGTCTATCACTTTGCCAACTTCTACGAACTCTGCCGGACCGCGGTCCACGCCAGCCTCCCCGACGGGGCCGAAGCCCCCACCATCAGCCACATCATCCCCGCGGCTGACTGGTATGAACGGGAGGTTTACGACCTCTTCGGCATCAAGTTCGCCGGCCATCCCAATCTGAAGCGCCTGCTGCTTCCCGAGGATGCCGATATTCACCCCCTGCGCAAAGAATTCGCCGCGGAAGGGGAAGTCAAAGCGGAAGCGCCCCAATGATCACCCAAGGAATCGAAGAAAAAACCTTCTGGCTCAATTTGGGGCCGCAGCACCCCAGCACCCACGGGGTCTTGCGGATCCTGTTGGAGATGGACGGCGAATACATCGCCTCCGCGGAACCGGTCATCGGCTACGGGCACCGGGCCCACGAGCACATGGCCGAAAACCGCAATTATCACCAGTTCCTGCCCAACATGGGGCGGGTGGACTACCTCCACGCCCTGGCCTATAACCACGGCTACTGCATGGCGGTGGAAAAGCTCATCGGCGTCGTGGTGCCGGAGCGGGCCGAGTACATCCGGGTGATCACCAACGAACTCAACCGCCTCACCTCCCACCTGCTCTGGTTCGGCGCGTATCTCATGGATCTGGGGGCCTTCACCCCCTTCCTCTACTGCTTCGACGACCGGGAACACATCCTGGATTTGCTGGACCAGGTCACCGGCTCCCGCCTCACCTATTGCTATTACCGCTTCGGCGGCGTGCCCAAAGACATCGACGATGATTTCATCTTCGGCACCCGGGCTTTCATCAAGCGCCTCCGCAGCCGCTGGGTGGATTACCACAACCTGGTGACCAAAAACGTCATCTTCATCCACCGGGCCAAAGGGGTGGGCATCTTCACCAAGGAGCAGTGCCAGCTTTACGGCATCACCGGGCCCTCGCTCCGGGGCAGCGGCATCCCCTACGATATTCGCAAAAGCGAACCCTACTCCGCTTATCCCTTGTTCGATTTTGAAATTCCCATCGGGGAAAACGGCGACATTTACGACCGTTACATCGTTCGCCTCCAGGAAATGGAGCAAAGCTGCCGCATCATCGAGCAGGCATTAGATAAGCTGCCCAACGGCCCCATTATGGCGGAAAAAGTCCCCAAGCGGATCAAGCCCGCGGTGGGCGAAGTCTATCAGGCTGTGGAGACCGCCCGGGGCGAATTCGGCACTTACATCGTCAGCAACGGGGACATCAAACCCTACCGGATCAAACTGCGGGTCCCGTCTTTCGGCAACCTGAGCCTCATGGTGGAGAGCTTTAAAGACAACCTGGTGGCCGACGTGGTGGCCATCCTCGGTTCCATCGACGTGGTCATCCCGGAGATCGACCGTTAAGACTTCTGCGAGCGACTTATGGATTTGCTAACGCATTTGGGAATAGAAGGGGTAAGGATGATCGTGGGGTTGGTCGCGGTCATCGCCCTGGTTTCGGTGAACGCCTTGTTCCTCATCTGGATGGAGCGCAAAGTCGCGGCCCATATGCAGCTCCGTCCCGGCCCCATGGAAGTGGGTCCCCACGGCGCCATCCAGACCGTGGCCGACGCGGTGAAACTTATGGGCAAGGAGCTCATCACCCCGGAAGAGGTGGATCGGCCCATCTATTACCTGGCCCCCATCGTCGTCTTTCTGCCGGTGCTCCTCACCTTCCTGGTGATCCCCTTCTCCCAGACCTGGATCATCAAGGACATGAACGTGGGGATCGTGCTGATCCTGGCTTTCTCCACCCTCACCGTCCTGGCCATCCTCATGGCCGGGTGGGCCTCCAATAACAAGTATTCGGTCTTCGGCGCGCTGCGCTCCGTGGCCCAAAACATCGCCTATGAAATCCCGCTCCTGGTCACGGTGATGAGCATTATCCTCATGGTGGGCTCCTTCAAGCTCACGGATATCGTCGCCGCCCAGGGCCGTTACTGGTTTATTCTGCTGCAACCCCTGGCCTTTATTCTTTATATTATTTGCGCCACCGCGGAGACCAATCGGACCCCCTTTGATCTACCTGAAGCTGAATCCGAGTTGGTCGCCGGTTTCCATACCGAATATAGCGGCATGCGCTTCGCCCTCTTCTTTCTCGCTGAATACACCAACATGTTCATTGTCTCCGCGGTGGCTGCCGTTCTCTTCCTGGGCGGCTGGCGGGGACCCATCCTCCCGGGAGTGGTCTGGTTCCTGATCAAGGTCTACGCTCTCATCTTCCTGATCATGTGGTTCCGCTGGACCTTCCCCCGGGTGCGTTTCGACCAGTTGGTCACCTTTGCCTGGAAGATTTTGATTCCCCTGTCCTTTGTCAACCTGCTGCTTACCGCCCTGGCATTGAAAATCTTTTGAGCGTGCCTTACATGAAGGTTGAACAGCAATGATGACTTATTTCAAAGAGATTCTGGTGGGTTTCTGGAGCCTGCTTATGGGCATGGCGGTCACCATCCGCTATTTCACCAAACCCATCGTCACCGTCCAATATCCTCGGGAAAAGATCCAGATGAGCCCGGCTTATCGGGGTTATCCCCAGCTCATCATCGATCCCGAGACCCAAACCCATAAATGCATCGCCTGTGAGATGTGCTCCCGCATCTGTCCCTCCCAGCTCATTCATGTGGAAGGGACCAAGTTCCCGGGTGAAAAACAGAAAAGGGCCACCAAGTACGTCCACGAGCACTACTACTGCAGCCTCTGCGGCCTGTGCACCGAGGTCTGCCCCACCACGGCCCTGGAATACTCCGCGGAATACCGCCTGGCAGGTTTTAAGCGGGAAGACGCGGTTATCGACCATTTGATCCTCCTGCAAGAGCGGCAGAAAGCCGCGGGCCTGTCGCCCACGCCGGTTCCCACCGCGGAAGAGATCGCGGCCGCTGCTGCCGCCGAAGCCGCGGCCAAAGAGGCCCGGGAAAAGGAAGCCAAAGCCAAGGCCGCGGCCGCGAAAAAGCCTGCTGAGGAGGTGAAAGAATGAAATCCGGTATTCTTTCCCCCCAGGGAATCGCCACCCTCGCCTTTTACCTGGTGGTGGCGGTGACCCTCGTGGGCGCGCTCATCGCGGTGGCCGCCCGCAACATTTTCCACAACGTGCTGGGTCTGGTCCTATCCCTGATCGGCGTGGCCGGGCTGTTCCTCTACCTCAACAGCCCCTTTGTGGCCCTGATGGAAATCCTCATCTACGTGGGCGCCATTTGCATCGCCATCTGTTTCGCCATTATGCTCTCCGAGCCCATGTATCTCCCCAAGCCACCCCGTAAGATATCGAAAATCCTGGGCGCGATGGTCGGGTCGGGTTTGGTCTTTGCGTTTTTATTTCTCTTAACTAAAAAGACCAAGTGGGTCCCTGCGGCGGAAAGGAGCACGGACTGGTCCGTCACTACCCTGGGCCATTACCTGCTGACTAATTATGCCCTGATCTTTGAAGTGGTCTCTTTACTCTTACTAGTGGCTATGCTGGGCGCCATCGTCATCGCCCGGGGCGGCCGCGGCAGCTCTTAATTTCCGAGGTCCATGATGCTGGTCTTCAATCAACTGGAAACCTACCTCTACCTGGCCCTGGTCCTGTTCGCCATCGGCCTGTACGGGGTATTGGCCCGGCGCTCCCTGATCGCGATTTTGATCTCCGTGGAGCTCATCCTTAACGCCGCAAGCATCAATTTTATGGCCTTTAACCGCTTCCTGGCCCCCCACCCCGCGGTGGGCCAGGTCATTACCCTGTTCATCATGGCCGTGGCCGCCGCGGAGGCCGCCATCGCCTTGAGCATCATCGTGGCCGTGTACCGGAAGCTCAAGAGTATCAACATCGAGCACGCCACCGAGCTTAGGGGTTAATTCATGGGCGCGTGTGATATCAACTTCCTGTCCTGTTTCTTAATCGTCGCGTTACCGCTCTTGTCCTTCGCGGTAATCATGATCTTTACCTGGAGACGGCACAAACTCTCCCTGGCCATTTCCCTGACCTGCTCCACCATTCCCCTGATCCTGGCCTGGTCGTTGTTCTTCCGGCTGAAGGACGCGGTGACCATGGCCAAGCCCATCATCACCCAGGTCAACTGGCTGGTGTCCGACGCGGTGGTGGTGCCCTTCGGCTTCCTCCTCGATCCGGTGAGCCTTTTGATGCTGGCCATCGTCGCCACCATCAGCTGGCTCATTCAGGTTTACTCCATCGGCTACATGGAGGGAGACCCGGGGTTTGCCCGGTTTTACGCCGATCTCTCGCTCTTCGGCATGTCCATGCTCAGTTTGGTCTCCGCCAGCGGCATGTTGCAGTTGTTCATCTCCTGGGAGTTGGTGGGTCTGGCCTCATATCTGTTGATCGGCTTCTGGTACGAAAAATTCTCCGCGTCGGAAGCCGGGAAGAAAGCCTTTGTGGTCACCCGCTTCGGGGACATCGGCTTCTTCATGGGGCTGGTCTTCCTCACCTTCTTTTTGAAAGACATCAATATCTTCGGCTTGGGTATCTTTGAAATTAATAACGCCGCGCTCACTAAAACCTTGACCGAGGCTCAAATTACCCTCTGCGCCCTGCTGATCTTCTGCGGCGTCAGCGGTAAAAGCGCCCAGTTCCCCATCCACGTCTGGCTGCCGGACGCCATGGAAGGTCCCACGCCCGTTTCCGCGCTGCTGCACTCCGCCACCATGGTGGCCGCGGGTATTTATCTGATCACGAGGCTCTTCCCCTTCTTCGCCGCGTCCGTCACCGCCATGTCCGTGGTGCTGGCCATTTCCACCATCACCCTGCTGCTCTCCTCCACCATCGGCATGGTGGCCAAGGACATCAAGCAGGTCTGGGCATACTCCACGGTAAGCCAGCTCGGGTTCATGGCCATGGGCCTGTCGGCCGCGGCCCTGGGCGGCAGCACCCTGTTCGCCGGCTATTATCACCTCACCACCCATGCGGCCTTCAAGGCCCTGCTCTTTCTCTGCGCCGGCGTCTTCATTCACCACTTCGGGACTAACGACTTTTTCGTCATGAGCAAAGACGGGGGCCGCAAGCTGGCCATCCCCATGATCACGGTCACCATCGGCGCGCTGGCCCTGGCCGGGATCTTTCCCTTCTCCGGGTTCTTCAGCAAGGAAGCCATCCTGGCCCAACTATGGCACCTGCCCAATAAGATGTGGGTGGGCCTGGCGCTGTTCGGGGCCTTCCTCACTGCGTACTACACCTTCCGGGTGATCTTCGTCATGCTCCTGCCCCGCAAGGATGACGACCCGGTGTGGAAAGAGTACTATGTGCGGGAAGAAGGCGGGCACGGCCACGGCGCTCATGATGATGCCCACGGCGGCGGCCATGACGAACACCACGGCGTCCCCTGGGTCATGTCCTTCCCCTTGATCGTGCTGGCCGGTTTCACCCTGGTCCTGGGTTTCCTGCAGACGCCCTTGGAGAAATTCCTCCTGGGCGAATCCCATCCCCATGAGATGAATTATACGCTGCTCGTCCTGGCGGTGGGTTGCGCGCTGGGGGGCATCGGCGTGGCCTGGCTGGACTGGGGCCGCGCCAACGCCAAATGGCAGGGCTTCATCCGGAAGTTCCCGGCCCTGGAAACCTTTTTCATCCAGAAATGGTACATGGACCATTTCTGGCGTTGGTTCCTGAACACCTTTATCTATGGCACTTTTTCCCGGATTTTCACTTACAACGACCGGCGGGTGGTGGACGGCGGGGTGGACGCGGTGGCCTTCTCCACCATCGGCAGCGGCCGCCTGCTCTCTTTCATCCAGACCGCGTTCGTGCAATGTAACCTGCTCTTCATGGTCCTGGTCCTGGCTGGGGTCGGGCTATATCTCTTGATGGGTCGCTGATATGACCGAACATGCTGCCGCTTTTCCGGTATTGTCGTGCATGCTCATCTCGCCGCTGGTGGGCCTGGTCATCCTTCTGTTTCTCAAGCAGGAGCAGAAGTTCCTGATCCGGGCCGTTTCCCTGGTGGCCGCGGGCATCTCCCTGGCTCTCTCCATCTATACCTTTGTCGCCTATGACAAGGGCCTGGGAGGCTTGCAGTTCGTTGAAAAGATTGAGATGGTGAAGACCTTCGGGATCACCTACTTTGTGGGCGTAGAAGGGATGAACGCCCCACTCCTGCTGCTCACCGGCATTGTCATCTTCACCGGCGTGCTTACCATGTGGGAGCTGGAAGACCGGGCCAAGGAATTCTTCATCTGGATACTGGCCCTGGTCACCGGGGTCTTCGGCGTGTTCATGTCCTACGACATGTTCATGTTCTTCCTCTTCTACGAAATCGCCGTGGTCCCCATGTACATCCTCATCCTGGTCTGGGGCTCCACCCGTAAAGAATACGCGGCCATGAAGCTGACCCTCTACCTAATGGCGGGCAGCGGCCTGATTATCCCCGGTATCCTGATGCTTTATGCCGCGTCCGGTCTCAACACCTTCAACATGATCGCGCTGCACGGGGTCAAATTCACCCCCTGGGTCCAGAAGGTGGCCTTTGTGCTCCTCTTCTTCGGCTTCGGGGTCCTGGCCGCAGTCTGGCCGCTCCACACGTGGTCTCCCGTAGGCCACGTGGCCGCGCCCACCGCGGTGAGTATGCTCCACGCGGGCGTGCTCATGAAGCTGGGCTCTTTTGCGGTCCTACGGGTGGCCATGTACCTCTGTCCGGACGGCTTCCATTACTGGGCCCAACTCATGGCCCTTTTGGCCACCGCGGGTATTGTTTACGGGGTCTTCGTGGGCCTGGCCCAGACCGATTTGAAGTACGTCATCGGTTACTCGTCCGTGTCCCACATGGGCATCGTCTGCCTGGGACTGGCCACGGGCACGGTTGACGGCATCAACGGCTCCGTGTTCCAGATGTTCGCCCACGGCATTATGACCGCCCTCTTCTTCTCCTCGGTGGGCTATATCTATGACCGCACCCACACCCGGGACATCCACGAATTGGGTGGCTTTTCCCGCATCATGCCCGTGGCTTCCGCCTTCTTCATCACCGCCGCGCTCTGCGGCGCGGGCGTGCCGGGCATGGCCAGCTTCTGGGCGGAACTGCTGGTCTTCATCGCCACGGTTAAGGTCTTCCCGGTGCAGGGCCTGCTGGCCATCGCCGCGTTGGTGGTGGGCGCGCTCTTTGCCCTGCGGGTCGTCCAGACTACCTTCTTTAATGAACCGAATCCCAAGTTTGTGCATTTTGAGGACGTCAGCCCCTTTCTGGGCCTGCCCCGGATGATGCTCATCGCCACCCTGATCTTTTTCGGGATTTTCCCCCAGACCATGGTGGCCATGATCAAGTCCGCGGTGGTCCCCTTCCTCCAGGGAATGTAAAAGATGAACGTGATGCTCTTCGGACCGGAACTCTACTTTTTGGGCGCGGCCCTGGTGTTCTTTCTCCTCAGCCTGAAACGCCAGCCGGAGCCCAAGACGGATTACCAGATCGCCCTGGCCCTGGCCCTGGGTGGCCTGGTAGTCACGGTTTTGTGCCTCTGCCAGCAGGGGGAGTTGTTCTTCAAGGCCTACCGGGTGGACCTCTTCAGCCAGATTTTCAAATTCGCCCTGGCCCTGGCCTTTTTCCTGGTGCTGACTATCTCCCATAACCTGGCCCACATCGAGGACCGCTACCACGCGGAATACTACCTCTTCCTTACCACCACCACCATCGGCATGATGATGCTGGTCAGCTCCGTGGAACTCCTCACCATCTATGTCTCCCTGGAGCTTTCCTCATATTCCTTATATATCCTGGTGCCCCTGCGCCGGGGCGACGGCATTGACGTGGAAGCTGGCATCAAGTACCTCCTCATCGGCGCGGTCTCTTCCGGCATCATGCTTTTCGGGTTGAGCTATCTCTTCGGGGCCACGGGCAGCACCTACATCGTGGACATTCTGCCGAAGCTGCCGCAACTGGCGGCCAGCCCCATCGGCCTCCTGGGCCTCCTTCTGGCCCTGGCGGGCTTCTTCTTTAAGCTGTCCGTGTTTCCCTTCCACTTCTGGGCGCCCGACGTCTACCAGGGTGCGGCCAATCAGGTGACCACCTTCATCGCCACCGCGTCCAAGGCCGCGGCGGTGGCCCTATTACTGCGCCTGGTGGCCCTGGGCGCGGGTTACGGTTACGCCTTCACCCAGGCTTTGGTCATCCTCTCCATCATCTCCATGACCCTGGGGAACCTGGTGGCCATCATCCAGAGAGACTTTAAACGCCTGCTGGCCTACTCCTCCATCGCCCATGCGGGTTACTTTTTGATGGGCATCCTCACCATGAAGGAAGCGGGCTACATCGCCGCGGTCTACTATGCCCTGGCCTACCTAGTGATGAACTTCACCGTGTTCATGGTCATTTCCGAAGTGGCCAAAGACGGCCGGGACTTGAAGATTTCGGAGCTGGCCGGTTTATACCGCCGCAGCCCCCTCCTCAGCCTCAGTCTCATCGTCGGCCTCTTCGCCCTGGCCGGGGTGCCGCCGTCCATCGGCTTCACCGGCAAGCTGCTCCTCTTCACCTCCGCCATGAGCCAGGGCTATTTCTGGCTGGTTTTGATCGGCGCGGTGAACGGCACCATCTCGCTTTATTACTATCTGCGGGTGATCTATGCCTCCTACTTCACCGATGACCCGAACCTGGGGCCCATCGCCATCTCCGCGCCCACCCGGTTCCTGAACTACGCCCTGATCGTCATCGTCCTGGGCTTCGGGGTCTTCCCGGACCGCATCGTGGAACTGGCCAAGGCGGCAGTGAAGACCGTACTTTAAAAAGATTTACCACCAAGACACGAAGGCACAAAGATTCACTAAGAATAAAAATAAAATGCCCTGGCATTGCCAGGGCATTTTATTTTCTTCCTTGGTGATTCTTTGTGTCTTTGTGCCTTTGTGGTAAGTTTTTTCTCACCCCCCCGGTGCGGCCCGGATTTGCATCAGGTCGATACGGTGGGAGTTAAGCCAGCGGTACACGGTTTTGCTGCAGACCTTAAGCCGCCGGGACAGCGCGGAGACATTGCCTCCTTCCGCGAGGAGGAGTTTTTCCAGTTGGGCCCGGCCGGGGCGGGCAGGAAGTTCCGCGATCCGGGGAATTAAGGGCTCCAGCGCCGTACTTGACGGCCGGAAGGTAAAGGACAGGTCCCCTTCCCGGATCAGGCCGCCGGCGCTGAAAAGCACCGCCCGGGTGATGACGTTTTTCAGCTCCCGCACGTTTCCCGGCCAGTAGTGTTGCTTAAGCCTGCGGGCCGCGGCCGGGGTGAATCCCGTCACCTGTTCCCGGCCAAAGGGTTGAGCCGCGCTCCGGGCGAAATGGGAGGCCAGCAACAGGATGTCCTCCCCCCGCTCCCTGAGGGGCGGGAGTTGAATAAGCAACACCGCCAGGCGGTCGTACAGGTCCTGGCGAAAACGGCCCTGGGAAATGAGGGCCGGGAGGTCCTGATTGCTGGCCGCCAGCAGGCGCACGTCCACCTTAAGGGGGGCGTCGGCCCCCACCGGCTCGATCTCGCCCTGCTCCACCGCCCGGAGCAGCCGGGGCTGGACGGACAGAGGCAGGTCCCCCACTTCATCCAGAAAGAGGGTGCCACCGTGGGCCACCTGGAATTTTCCGGGGCGGCGGCGGCGCGCGTCGGTGAAAGAGCCCTGGAGATGGCCGAAAAGCTCGCTGGTGGCCAGAGGTTCCAGAAAAGTAGCGCAATTGGTCCGGATGAAAGGCTGGTTCCCCCGGGGGCTCAACTGCCAGAGGGCTTCAGCCACCAATTCCTTGCCCGTGCCCGGCTCCCCCACTAACAACACCGGCAGTTCAGAACGGGCATAAACAGGCAAATTCGCCAAAATCTTTTGCAGAGGAGGGTAACGGGTGATGATTCGGCCCGAGGGCCTTATCTGGCCGGGGTTTGGAGGCGTTGCCTCCCCGGAGACCATCTGCCAATCCTTCCCCATCATGAACCCAGCCCCTCCTTGGTGGCGAAGCATCAGGCCGGACTAAGAGAAAAAAAGGTCTTACCAGTTTGGTGCAAAAGGCAGCCTCATTCGGCGCCGACGCAGGCTAGGGCCTGCGGCTACCGAACCTTGCCGTTTGCAGGCAACCAGGTATCAGACCAAGGGCGTAGCCGCGATTCATTTTTGGAAAAAAGTTTACAAAATATATTGCTAAAATATTTATGAAAGATAAAATATATTGTCAATATTTTTTTGTCAAATATTTTTGTGGCCCCCCTAATTAATTTTTCTCCTTTTTTACCCAGTCTAGAGTCCGGCCAAAATTTCCTCGGCCCGGGAGCGCACTTCTGCGTAAGGGCTGGTTAGGGCCAACACCTGCATCCGCCCCTTAAAACCCTGCTGCTCCACCCGGCTCCGGGACCCAAGCTGCCCGGCCATGGCCCCCAAAACCTCGGCCACCACTGCCCCATCCGGATAATCCAGCAGCCTAGTCAACGCGCCCCATTCTTCCGGCAGGCCATATTCCTGGATAAACTTTTCTACAAATTCTTTAAACTTCTTGGTGCCATGCATGGCCTCCAGTTCCCGGAGCGCGGCCCGGTACTCGGGCCGGCCCCGTTTGCCCTTGAACAGGGCCTCGGCCTGGGCCAAAGCTTCAAGCCGCGCCTTCTCCGCCTCTTTTTTGGGCGCCCGGGCCTTTTTGGGAGCCCCCTGCTGCCCCCGGTCCCGGCGCTGGTCGATCTCCCGCCAGCTTAAGCGTTCCCGGTCGTCGTCGTCTTGTCTCGGAGCCATTTTTTTCCGGTTTTTATTTTTTGTTTTTTGTTTTTAGTTTTTAGTGAAAGGACTCCTGGAAATCATCCCCATTTGCATAACTAATGAAATGCTCTAGTTAGAGGAAAAATAAATCTCCCCAAGAAAAGGCATGGGCAATATTTCTTTTTTTAACTAAAAACTAAAAACTTAAAACCATCCTTAAAAGATCCAATGCGGATGCCTCGCCATCACCCCTGCCAGATAATCCCAGATCCACCCCTCAATGGCCGCGGATAGATAAAACCGGGGTTGGAGCAGATTATCCCCGGGAATCACCACCCCTTCCTCCAAAGCTGTCTGGTGCAGGGCCAACCCCGGGTAGATACGCACTCCCACGGTCAAATTGACCAACTGGGGGTGGTATTGCTCCAGCAGGGCCACGCTCTCTTGCACCGTGTCCGGCGTTTCTCCGGGGCCTCCCAGCAGGAGAAAACAGGAATAAGCAATGCCCTCTTCTTCCAGTATCCTGAAGGTGAGCTCCACCTGCCTCCGCCCGAAGCCTTTGCCCAGATTCGCCAGCACCAACTCCGAGCCGGACTCGTTGCCCACCTGCATGAAGCCTCCCCCGGCCTGGCGCATGAGCTGGAAGAGTTCCCGGTCCGGAGCCGAGGGATTGATGAGCGCGCCCCATTCCAGGGGCAACTTCAGGTCGATGATGGCCCGGCAGAGGCTCTTGGCGTAGCTGGGCGGGCAGTTGAAAAGATTATCCACGAAATAAAAGCGGGTTATGCCCCATTTTTAGTGCCAGGCCGCCAGCCAGGACGCAACTTGGGCCGGCTCCCAGGACCGGAAGAGCCGTCCTTCCAGCAGCGGCGTGGTGCAATAGATACATTTCATGGGGCAGCCCCGGCGGGTCTGCACCGGCGCCATGCCCGGCAGCTTGGCGCTGCCCACGGCCTCCTGGTAAAGGTCCGGAGTAAAATATTCCAGGGCCGGAGGAGGCAGACTTTTCAGGTCGGCCACCCTTTGCACCGGATTGAGCCGCCAGTCCTCTCCGTCACGCCATACCAGCCCGGAGACCGTCTCCCAATCCCGGCTACCCTCAAGGGCCGCGAGAAATTCCCGGAAGGCCCCCTCCCCTTCTCCGGCTATACCGAAGTCAGCGCCCAAGTATTCCATAAACTGGCGTGGCATGATGCTGAAACCGGCTCCCCCCACGACGATGGGTGCGGCGCTCAGTTTTCGGAGAAGATTAACCAGGTTCTTTATTTCGCCGATGAAAGACTCGGGATTACGGCTGTCCTGGTTATCGATATTCCTGACGGATAAAGCGATGATTTCCGGGGCGAACTCCGCCACCGCCCGGCGCACCTGTTCCAGGGGGTCAGCCGCAAACATAAAATCCAGGACCCGGACTTCATGCTCATCTTGCACCGCGGCCACCACTGAGGCCAATCCTAGGGGCAAAGGCGGCACCACCAGGCGCAGGCGGTTGGGGGAGATGAAGAGGATACGCATAATTTTACTTTTTTAAGAGGGGAGAGTGGCGATTAGCGGCCAGTAATCAGTAATCGGTGATCAGTGATCAGTAGCCAGTGGCCAGTTGTTTTTTAACTGATTACTGAACACTGATCACTGATTACTGATCATTAAGCTGACCGCTTACCGACAGCTTATTCGTGCACCCCATGAAACCGATTCTGGGCCGCGTTCAATCCTTCCCTAATCAAACAATCCACCGCCTGGGCCCCTCGCTCCACCAGTGCGGCTATGGTTTCTTCCTCTTCCTTGGAGAAAGGTGACAATACGAAATTTTCTCCGGGAATCTGCGGCGGTGGGCGGCCGATGCCCAGTTTCACCCGGATAAATTCTTCGGTGTCCAGGGCGTTGATGATGGAGAGCACCCCTTTATGCCCCCCGGGGCCGCCCCGTTCCACGATCTTCAGGCGTCCGCAGGGCACGTCCAGATCGTCGTGGACCACTACCAGGGCTCTGGGGGTGATTTTAAAGTAGGTAAGAAGACGGGATACTGCTCGACCGCTCAGGTTCATGTAGGTCGCGGGTTGGGCCAGGACCACGGTCTGGCCCCCTACCCTTCCCTGGCCCCAGTTGGCGTCCAGGGTGGACCGGCTCATGGGAATCTCCCATATCTCTGCAAGAGCCGCGGCCACCAGGAACCCCAGGTTGTGCCGGGTCCAGGCGTACTGGGGGCCGGGATTGCCCAGGCCCACCACCAGGTGACGGTTTTCTGTTTTCTGTTTTCTGTTTTCTGTTTCCGGCATATTAATCATGAAAATCAATAGGGCTTGACGGTTGCTGGATGATTGCTTAATCGGAGGAGAAACTAAAATAAAGGAGCAATCACAGAAAACAGGAAACAGAAAACAGAAAACTGCCTTTAGACAAAAAGGGAACTCACGGAATCCTGGGCATGAATCCGCTTAATAGCATCCCCCAGCAGCGGCGCCACGGACAGGACCTTGATCTTTTCCAGGGCCGCGGCCTCCGGAGTCAGGGGAATGCTGTCGGTCACCGCCAAGCTTTGCAGCAGCGACCCTTGCAGGTTGCTCACCGCGTTCCGGGCCATCACCGGGTGGGTGATACACGCGTGCACGCCCCGGGCCCCGTGGCGGATGAGCAGTTCCGCGGCCATGGTTACGGTAGAGCCGGTATTGAGCATGTCGTCCAGGATAATGGCCTCTTTGCCCCAGACGTTGCCGATGAGGGTCATGGCCTTGATGGCCGGTCCTTCCCGGCGCTTGTCGATGATGGCCAGGGAAGTGTGCAGCCTCTTGGCGAAGGCCCGGGCCCGTTCCACCCCGCCCGCGTCCGGGGAGACCACCATCACGTCGGGACCGAATCTTTGACGGATATAATCCAGGACCACCGGCGCTGCAAAGAGATGGTCCACCGGGATGTTAAAAAATCCCTGGATCTGGCCAGCGTGCAGGTCCATGGCCAAGAGGCGGGTGGCCCCCGCCGCGGTCAGTAAGTTCGCCACCAACTTGGCGGAAATAGGCACCCGGGGTGCGGTCTTGCGATCCTGGCGGGCGTAGGCGTAATAAGGGATCACCGCGGTAATGGATGCGGCAGAGGCCCTTTTCAACGCGTCCACCATCAGCAGGAGTTCCATCAGGTGTTCATTGCAGGGCATGGACAAGGGCTGCACGGCATACACGTCCTGGCCCCGGACGTTCTCCCGGAACTCCACCATCAGCTCCCCATCGGAAAAATGCCCCACCACCGCCTGCCCCAAGGGCACCCCCAGGTGGTCGCAAATTCTTTCGGCCAGGGGCCGGTTGGCGTTACCCGTGAAAATTTTCAAACCATCCATGCCTGCTCTCCCCCCACGACTTCCCCTTCTTGTCCGGTAAGGCCCTGGGCTATGGCCATCCAACCCGGAAACTTCCCCCGCAACTCCCGCCCGGCCTCCCTGGCCGCATCCAGGGTGGGAAACAGCCCATAGAGGGTGGGGCCGCTGCCGGACATGCCCCGGGCCTGAGCCCCCAGACGCCCCAGGCGCTCCAGCAAGTCCGCCAGTTGGGGATGTTGTTTCAAGGTGACGCTTTCCAGGTCGTTATGGACCCACTTTCCCGGCTCTGCCGGGTCCCAGTCACCCTCCCTCAGAATCTTATACCCTTTTAGGGCCCTCAGGTCCAGACTTTCGTAAACCCACCGGGTGGAAACCCGCACTCCGGGATTAAGGAGCAGATACCAATACGGGGGCAATCGCACCGACGCGAGTTCGGTGCCGATGCCCCGGGCCCAGGCCGGGCCCAGGCCCAAGAAAAAGGGCACGTCCGCGCCCAAGTCTCCGGCCAGTTGCTGCAAAGCCGGGGCCTTTAGAGGCTCACCCGCGAGGGTATTCAGTGCCAGCAAGCCCCCCGCCGCGTCGCTGCTGCCGCCTCCCAGGCCCGCAGCCGCGGGAATCCGCTTTCGCAGCGCGAAATGAGCCCCCACCTTGCGCCCTGCGGCTCTCTGGAAAGCCAGGGCCGCCTGCCACACCAAATTCCCCGGCCCCTTAGGTATCTCCGGCTGGTCGCAATCCAGGAAGATGCCTGGTGGCGTCGGCGTGACGGTCAATTCATCCGCTAGGCTCAAAGGCTGCATAATGGAAAGCAGATCATGATAACCGTCGTCACGGCGGCCCAAAACCCGGAGATAAAGATTGACTTTGGCGGGGCAAAAAACCTGAATCCCCCCGGTCTCGGGATTGACTGCCAATTGGCGCAAAGGACGAGGCATGCCCGAGGATTGGGCTTTGGTAGGTGGGTTAAGAGGGAAAGGGCCGGGGGCCATAATTGCAGGCTGTCAGCTATCAGTGGTCAGCTTAAAATATTATCAAGCTGCCTCATGTCTATATTGAACTCAGCATTATAAAAGCTGAAAGCTGGTGGCTGACAGCTCCTTACCCCGTCTCTTTAATATACCGCATCCGCAGATCGTAAAGGAGGTGGTCGAACAGGTCTTCTTCTTCTTTGGTGAGATTATTCCTGGTCTTTTCCCGGAGCAGCCCCAAAAGATCGATGGTCTGTTTGGCCAGGGGCAGGTTCTTCTGAGTTCCGCCGGTGGCCGGGTCCGCGACGGCTCCCAGATTAACGAAGGCCGCGGTGCTGAGGGAGAAAAGAAAGGAAGAGAAAGTAATCTCCGGCAAAGGCACCTGGGGCTCAGCCTCAGCGGGTCCGGCTTTTTCCCGGGGCCCCTGCTCCTCAGCTGCACCGGCCTTGCGGGTCTGCTCCTCTTCCTGGAGTTTGGCCTTCTCTTCCTCGCTCATGTGGAGGAAACGACGATCCTTGACCGTGTAGCCTTTATCTTCTTCTTCGGCCATGCTTGCCTCCTCATCCCGGAGTAGGCTTTGTTTTTCTACCTTACGTACAGCTAACCGTCAGCCCTCAGGAATGACCCCGTGGCCTCCACAACCCAATCCTATAACACTATGCGGGTTGGGGAGGGAGGTGTGGGGGGAGGATTGTAGACGGGCCTCAGGACCCTGGCCCCCTCCCTCAGGAACTCTTACAACTCCAACTGTATCGCCATGGCCACGTGTTCCAGGGCCCGCACGTCTTTCAGGCACTCCGGCGTCACCGGGGTGTCGGTGGTGAGCAGGATAATGTTCTGTCCCCGCTCCCGTTCCTGGCCCACGGTCATCCGGGCGATGTTGATATGGTGTTTGCCGATGGTGCTGCCGATGGCCCCGATCACCCCGGGCCGGTCGGTGTTGTAAATGAAGAGCAGGTGCCCCTCGGGCACGGCCTCCAGGCGGAACTTGTTGATCCGCACCAGCCGGGGCTCGTATTTCCCAAAGATGGTGCCCGCCACGGTGTTCTCTTCATTGTTGACCCGCACCGTCAACCGGATCAGGGTCGCGAAATCCTCCGCGGACTCCACCTTCTCTTCGCTCACGTGGATTCCCCGGGACGCGGCCATGGCCGGGGAGTTCACGTAATTCACTTCATCGTGCATCACCGGATAGAGCAGCCCCTTGAGCAGGGAGTGCGTCAACGGCTTGGTGTCCAGCTTGGAGACTTCGCCGATATAGGCAATGCTCACCGCGGAAATGGCCCCTTCCGTCATCTGCGCCTGGAACGCGCCCAGGGCCTCGGCCAGCGTCAGGTACGGTTTCAGCTTGGCCATGGTCTCCTGGCTCACCGACGGCGCGTTCACCGCGTTCTTGATGGTGCCGTAGAGCAGCAGTTCCACGATCTGCTCGCACACCGCCACCGCCACGTTGGCCTGGGCCTCTTCCGTGGACGCGCCCAGGTGCGGGGTGCAAATGACGTTGGGCAGCTCTTTTAAGGGGAAATCAGCAGGAGGCGGCTCCGTCTCATAGACGTCCAGCGCCGCGCCCGCGACCTTGCCTTCTTTCAGGGCCTCCAGCAGAGCCTCTTCGTCAATCAGGCCCCCCCGGGCGCAGTTGATGATGCGCACCCCGGGCTTCATCTTTTTAAAGGCCTTCTTGTTCAGGATCTTGGCGGTATCTTTGGTCTTGGGCGTGTGAAGGGTGATAAAATCGGCCCGGGCCAGGATGTCGTCCAGCGGCAGCAGTTCCACCCCCAGGTCCCCGGCCGCTTCCTTGGTGATGAAGGGATCGTAGCCCAGCACCCGCATTTTCAGCCCCAGGGCCCGGTCCGCCACAATGGAGCCGATGCGCCCCAGGCCGATGACCCCCAGGGTCTTGTTGAACAATTCCGTGCCCTGGAACTTCTTCTTCTCCCACTTGCCGTTCCGCATGGACGCGGCGGCCTGGGGCACGTTCCGGGCCAGGGCCATCATCAGGGAGAGCGCGTGTTCCGCGGTGGTGATGGTGTTGCCGCCGGGGGTATTCATCACCACGATGCCGGCCTTGCTGGCCGCGGGGATGTCCACGTTGTCCAGCCCTGTGCCCGCGCGGCCCACCACTTTCAGCCGGGGCGCCCCGGCGATGAGCTCCGCGGTCACCTTGGTGGCGCTGCGGATCACCAGCGCGTCCGCGTCCTTGATGGCTTCCTTCAGCTCCTCCGGTTTCATGCCGGGTTGGTTCACCACTTCGATATTGGGCTGGGCCTCCAGGACCGCCACGCCCGCGTCGTGCAAATTGTCGCTGATCAGGACCTTCATACCGCCGCCTCCTTGGCCAGGACTTCTTGCGCGGCCTTCAGCCCCGCGCCCGGCGTCACCTTGTAGCCCAGGCCGGTGAGCACCTCTTCCAGGCCGCCGATGGTGCCCAACAGGTCCACCGTATCAATGAAGCCCATATGGGCTATGCGAAAGATCTTACCCTTGGCTTCGGCCTGGCCACCAGCGATCCAGATGCCTTTTTTGCGCAGCTCGGCCACCACCTTCTGGCCGTCCACGCCCGCGGGCGCCAGCACCGCGGTCAAGACCGAAGACGGATTATCCTGGGAGTACAGCTCCAGGCCCATGGCCTTCATGGCCGCCTTGCAGGCCCTGGAGAGCCGCTCGTTATGCGCGTAAATCTTGTCCAGCCCCACCTTTTTGATCTTCCCCAGCACTTCGCGCAAACCCAAAATTAGGGACACCGGCGAAGTGTAGGGGGTCTGGTTCTTCTCCGCCGATTTCAGCGCCTTGGAGAAATTGAAGTAATACTTGGGGCATTTCGATTCTTTGACAAACCCCCAGGCTTTGGGAGAGAGCGCCGCAAACGCCAGTCCCGGCGGCAGCATCATGGCTTTTTGCGAACCGGCCACCAGCACGTCGATGCCCCATTTGTCCATGGGAATGGAGTAGCCCCCCAGCGCGCTGATCGCGTCCACCACCAGGATGGTGCCGGGTTTTTTGCTGGTAACTTCCGCCAGCTCCTTAATCGGATGCGATACTCCAGTGGAGGTCTCGTTGGCCTGGACGAACACCGCCTTGATGGCCGGGTTGGCGTCCAGCATCTTGGCCACGTCCTTGGGGTTCACGGCCTTGCCCCAGGTCACCGCCAGGCGCTCCGCCTTGATGCCGTAAACGTTGCACAGCTCCGTCCAGCGCTCGCCGAACTTGCCGCCGTCCACCACCAGCGCCGTGTCTCCCGGGCTTAAGGTGTTGGCCACCGCGCCTTCCATGGCCCCGGTGCCCGTGGCTGCGAAGATCAGCACTTCCTGCTCGGTCTCGAAGAGATATTTCAGGTCCGCCCGCACCTCCCCCAGGATCTCCATGAACAACGGCGACCGGTGGTGGATGATGGGCTGCGCCATGGCCAGATTGGTTTCCGGGGCCACCGGCGTGGGACCCGGAGTCATCAGATACATTTTCATCGCTCTTTCCTTACCTTAAAACCTCGCGTCCCGCACGAGGGGATTTTACGAACCAACCCCGCGGCCTGCCCGAGGGGATTTTTTCCTTAGAACCTCAAAACTGGTGGCACAGGCTTTCTAGCCTGTACTGGTGGCGCAGGCTTTCTAGCCTGTGCTCCTCTACCCCGCCGCCTGCTCGAGGGGATTTTACTAACCAACCCCGTCTTCGCGAGGGTACTTTACGAAAACTATAAGAATTAATAATTTTATGCCCATCCCCGCCCCCTGTCAAGATTTCTGTCCAGGGATAGTGAAAAAAGGCACGAACTTATTTTATTCCCCGTTCCTCAAGTCTCATAACCTTTTGATAATTAGAAGATATATGTTGCTTACTATCGGAAGATATGAATAGAAAAATCAGATTGGAGCTAAAGAACGGGATTTAAGGATCTATATTTTATCCCAACATCTCGTATTTTATAAAAATATTTGACATTTATACCATATATAGTTTAAAAAATATCCATCCTCACCGATTATATAAATCAGGTTGCTTCCTTTAAGGAAAAAGAAAACGCAAGATTAACCAAAGACCAACGAGGCTTTTAGGAGTCAGTTTAAGGGGCCGTACGTAAATGACCGATAGAAGCGTTGCTACCCTTGATGAACAAACCATCTCAGAACAGTATCCAGATCTTTACACCTTATTAATCCCCCTTCTTCGGACAAAATCCGATGACTTAGATGCTTATCTAGAATTGGTAGCCTGCGATGCCGTCATATCGAACACTTATACCAGAGCTCACTGTTACTTCATTGCTCTTGATGGTAACAAAAGACCGCGCGTTAAAGACTTTGCTAGATTCATCGCAAATCGAATAGTCGATTTCGCGATCCCGCGGGTCGAGATAATCCGTGCTTTCAACGACTCTCTGCGTACTGGATCATCTGCCCCTATAGTCTCTCTAAACAAGAAAGCAACAAATCTCTTCACTAAACTCCCCCAAAGTGGAGAAGGCGGCGAGGTATTACTCTCTATCCTTGCCGAAACATTCTTACGATTGCCCCAGTTGTTCACAAAGATGGTCCTGAAAACGAGCGGAGAGATGCACGTTCATGGCAGCGACGGAATCCATGTTGGCGTAAATGACAGGAACGGCAACCTATCTATCTATTGGGGGGAGTCAAAGCTCTACAAAAATGCGGCAGCAGCCGTGAATCAGTGCTTTTCTAGCCTTGCTCCCTTCCTTCTTAACGCGGGAGGAAGTGGAGGTGAGCAGGAGCGAGACCTTCAACTCATGCGGGATGGCTTATCCCTCGACGACCCCAATTTGTTAGCAGCACTTAAAAGGTATCTCAATCCAGATGACCCAATGTTCAAGCGATTGGAGTACCGGGGACTCTGCCTTGTGGGATTTGACTCTGATTCCTACCCGACTTCGCCGAACTCGAAAGAAGCACATCAGGTTAAGACTGAAATTGAAACAGCTTTCGAAAAAAACAAAACTCAAATATTGAATCGTGTCACGACAGAAAAAATCGAAAGCTTTGTTATCGAGATATTCTGTCTGCCGTTTCCGAGAGTAGATGAATTCCGAGAGGCTTTTCGGGCTGAATTAGGGTTTAGCAGTGAACAAAGCTGACCTTCAAAAATGGCTTCTTCAGAATCACGGCTTTCAGATGCGTTTCCGCAATCTAGTGATTGATTCTGTTGCCAAACAGTTTAATAGTTTGCGTCGAAGTATTTGGTCGCAAAGTAATCATGACTGGCCTTATCTCCTTTTCTGCGCAAGCCTTTTTGCTCAATCTGATAAAGCAGATTGCCAAGATGTAGCTCTTCGCATCGCCCAATTCTGCCTTGAGCAGCCTGATTTGAATCCTACATTCAAGGATGCAGCTGCTATTGTTCTTGATTCTTTGGCTAATGAACCACAAATCAAATTGGCCCAACAGCGCAATTACATTCAGGAAGGTGTGCCTGATCGCTTGCCGTTCCCCCTGCTGCAAGATTGGATTAGGCGATCCATTGAGAACTCTATAACCCTCAAAAATTCTAGTATTATCAGCGTGAATCACTTTCAACAATTTTTTTGGCGGCAAGCATATAATTATGACTGGATCAGCCTCTCCGCCCCAACATCAGCAGGGAAGTCCTACATACTTATCCATTGGATTGCTGAATATCTCAGTGACTCACCTAAAGGGATAATCGTCTACCTTGTCCCTACACGCGCCTTAATTCATCAGGTTCAGCAGGACATTGAACAATTGCTGAATGATGAGGGGATCGAAGGTGTGTCCATAACTACGCTTCCCATGCGATCTTCTCTAAATCCAACAGCAGCAAATGTGCTCGTGTTTACCCAGGAGCGTTTTCATATTCTGCTTGGCCAGCGTGGTCCTGAAATAAGCATAGACTTACTTGTTGTTGATGAAGCACAGAAGATCGGTGACAGCTATAGAGGAGTTCTTCTTCAGCAAGCCATTGAAACGGCAGTGCATCGGAACCCTCGTTGCAGAGTTATCTTCGCCAGTCTCATGACGCAGAATCCCAACATTCTTTTGGATGACGCCCCGGTTGAGGTTTCACGCATTCCTATCGGCCGTGAAGACACAATGGTAAATCAGAACCTCATTTGGGCTTCTCAGGCCCCGGGGAATCCTGAGGTTTGGGATGTTGAGCTGATTCTTGAATCCCAACCAATTACAATTGGGCAGATTCATTTGCCATCTCGTCCATCTCCTGAAAGCAAGCGCCTTCCATTTGTTGCCTTCTCATTGGGAAATCGAGCTGGAGGGAACGTCATCTATGTTAACGGAGCAGCTGAAGCAGAAAAGATGGCGAAGCAAGTTTTCGATCTTCTTGGTAATGAAGAGAACATCGGTTCCGACAAGGAAATTCAAGATCTAGTTGATCTGATTAAAAAGACTATACATCACCGATATTCACTTGCTGGTGTCCTCTTTCGTGGGGTTGCGTTCCATTATGGAAACATGCCACTGTTAATTCGCACGGAGATCGAGCGTCTTTTTCGAGCTAATAAAATTAAGTACCTAATCTGCACTTCCACCCTGATCGAGGGAGTGAATATGCCTTGCCAGAGTATCTTCCTTCGAGGCCCTACAAAAGGTCGTGGGAAGCCGATGACAGCCAGTGATTTCTGGAACCTTGCTGGCCGAGCTGGAAGATGGGGAAAAGAATTCCAGGGAAACGTTGTCTGTGTTGACGCAAGGCGCAGCAACGTTTGGAAGAATGGTGCGCCAAGCAATAAAGTGAGTTTTCAAATTACTAGGACAGCAGACGAAATTTTGGACCGAGCCGATGCGCTATTATCATTCATAGAAAATGGAACGCCCAGAACTATAGCAAAAAAAGAACCCAATCTAGAGTATGTTTTTTCTTATCTGATGTCTTGTCATATTCTCAACGGAAGCATTCTGGAGTCGGCTTGGACACGCCGATTTCCTGAGTTTGTTGTTCAAAAAGTCGCGGGGATAGTTCAAAGGGTAGTAGATAATCTCAAAACACCCTATGAAGTTATCCTCCGTAATCCAGGTATTAGCCCAATAGCAATGGACGGCTTACTTGACTATTTTGAGGATAGAACATTGAGAAGAGGAGAAGCCGTTGAAGGTCTTCTACCTGTGCTTCCAGAAAGCGAAGATGCTGTAGATGAATATTCTAAGATATTACACCGGATCAATAATCACCTTGGGGACATGTTTGGTCGCGGAAATCGCGTGCGTCAGTTGGCCTTGCTGATTGCAGATTGGATGCGAGGATATCCCCTTGCCCGTATCATTTCGAGTCGAGAGAAAAAATATGGCAGCGATGACATTGCTGGCATTATAAGAAATACCATGAAAGATGTGGAAGAAATTGCTCGCTTCCAAGCTCCGAAGTATCTGGCATGTTATGTCGATCTTCTCAGGGTCTACTTGGAACGCATTGATCGCCAAGACCTTGTGGATCGTCTATTTGAAATTAATATACTTTTGGAGTTCGGCGTATCTCAGATGACGCAGCTTTCCCTTATGGGTCTAGGTTTAAGCCGTTCTAGCGCTATCACTCTGTCCGAAATAATTACTGATGATTCTCTTGACGAAGTTGGCTGTCTTAAATGGCTTGAGGAAAATGAATGGATGACTCAAGATATGCCTGCACTTATAAAGCGGGAGATCGCCGATCTTTTGAAAGACCGAGGTATTAAAAATCAAAATATATAACGTCTGTCTCCCTTAATACCCTGTCTTTTTAAAGATCGTCAACCATCCCCTCCTTTCTGGACTTCTCTCTCTTTTTCCCTAAATTCCTGGAAGGCGAAATCTGGTCTTTGGCTGCGGGGTGGGCGCACTGCCGGAGTTCTATATTTAGGTCTTGCCGTCTTGGTCTTTGCGTCTTGGCGTCTTTGCGTGAAATAATTCTTGGCGTCTTTGCGTGAGATATTCCGGCGTTTGGGCGGGAGATGGGCAGATTATAAAAAAAACGGCAGCTTACAAAAAAAAGAGCGGGGGACCGGCCCCCGCTCTCTTCTGCCGATTGGATGGAAAGGTTAACGTCTCCGCGCGCCGCCAAATCCGCCAGCCGGAAAGTTGGCGCGATTCGCCATGCCGCCCATCACCGGTTGCCGGGCCGCCATATTCGGCTGGGGCATCGCCGCCCGCATGGTGGGCTGCTGCTGCGGCATGGGCCTCATGGTGGGCTGCTGTTGAGGCATGGGCCGCATCGCGGGCTGCTGTTGCGGCATGGGCTGGCGAGCCTGATACTGCGGTTGCGGCTGCCGTCCCTGGAAAACGGGGGCTTGACCCGGTCTGGCCCCTGCTTGCGCGCCGGGTTGCTGATAAGCGCCAGGCTGCCCCTGGCGGGCATAGTGCCCCTGCTGGCCTTGGGGACCTCTAACAGTGGTGGTGCCATTGGTTCCGGGATTGACCGGCGCAGGTCCGCCCGGGGTATTGCCGTTGCCGCCGGGGTGGTTCCCATGCCAGCCGCGGTTATTGGGATTACCGCCGTTGCCGGGGGTGTTGTTGCCGTGCCAGCCGGAGTTGCCGTTGCCGTGCCAGCCGCGGTTAGAGTCATGGCCGCCGGGCTGATTGCCGGCGTAGTGGGGGTTATGGCCCTGCCGGCCGTCAGCGGTCCGGTTGTTATGCTCCAGACGGTAAATATCCCGGCCGGCCTGGTTTTGCATCTGGTTAAGCCGTTGCCTTTCCCGAGGATCCAAGCGGCCGTCGGCCCGGAACCGGTCCTCCATCCGGTCAATGCGGGCCTGTTCCCGGTTCAGATAGCGGGCTTCGCCCCGGGTTAATTCCCCGGATTCGATCCCCCGCTGGATTTGCCGCTCTTGGTAGGCCTCCCGGCGCTCGATTTGAGCGCCAGAGGGTGCGCCGCCCCAGCCGTAGTGGTGAGGGCCACCCCCGCCGTGGTGATTCGGCCCACCCCCGCCGTGGTTGGGATGTCCGTTCCAACCATGGTGGTTAGGCCCGCCCCAGCCGTGGTGGTTAGGCCCGCCCCGGCCGTCAGCGGTCCGGCCATTATGCTCCAGGCGGTAGATGTCCCGGGACGCCTGATTCTGCATCTGGTTGAGCCGCTGCCGCTCCCTAGGATCCAGGCGGCCGTCGGCCATCATCCGCGCCTCGGCCCGGTTGATGCGCTCCTGCTCCCGGTTCAGGTAACGGGCTTCTCCCCGGGTTAATTCCCCGGATTCAATGCCCCGCCGGATGCGTTCCTGTTGGAAGTCCTCCCGGCGCTCAATCCGGGGATCATAAGTATTAACATCACCGTCAGCGGTCCGGCCGTTATGCTTCAGGCGGTAGATGTCCCGGGATGCGTGATTCTGCATCTGGTTGAGCCGCTGCCGCTCCCCGGGGGAGAGACGGCCATCGGCCTGCATCCGGTTCTCCGTCCGGTTGATGCGACCCTGCTGCCGGTCCAGATAGCGGGTTTCCCCCGGGGTTAGGGCCCCGGTGTCAACCCCCTGTTGGATGCGTTCCTCCTGGTTGGCCTCCCGTTGCTCAAAATAAGGGTTCTGAGAGGTGTTAACGCTCTGGGCTGCAGCCGGTGACCCGACCAGCAACAGGCTCCCCAGAACCAAACCTGACATGATAATGCTTGGGCTCCTTGGATACATCAGAAAATTCCTCCTGCCGAAAGTTTGAAAGATTCAGGCCTGATTTCCCGTGCATATACCCCAACCTGATGGCCGGGCCGGTAAACCGAAAAGTGTTTGAGGATTGGGGGCCATCCTCCGGACCCGCCCCCGGGCCCGCGTTAATGCTCTACCCTTTCTTCATGCCATGCATTTTTTAAATGGAATAATTGAAGAGGCGCCTTTTGCAAAATTAGACAGCAGGAAGAGGAGAAAGTTAATGGGGATAGAATTTTTTAGGGAAATCCGAGGAATTTTGGCATGGATTCTATTTTTTCGAACAAAATCGGTGTTCAGCCGCGGCTATTTAAGCACCGATAAACGCCGCGGCACCCTCCCGGTTTGACATCGCCCGGCAAATTGGGTTAAAATCACTCACTTATCTTTCACTAATCTTTATTCTCTTAACTGAAAACCATCTTTTAATGGAAGAAGCCTGGAAATTCGAAATTCAGCGCCAGGAGGCCCGCTCCCGGCGTCTCATTGTGGAAGGGCATATCATCCCCCCTTATCCCCGGCCTTACCACGACCCCCTGGTCTTCTACCTGGTGCTGGGTCCGGATTATCTCTCCCTGGAAGTGAGCCGGGACTTCGACGGGGACAACTTTTTGGCGTACCTTTCCCGTCTTTGGGGTCCGCCGGAGGAGGGACCCCGCATCCAGGTGGGGGGCCGCCAGGACGAAGAAGAAGGTGCGCTGCAACTGGTGGAGTTCCAATTTATGCCGGATTTGCGCCCGGAGATGCTGCAGCGCCTGGCCGGGCTTTTAGGCCACCCCCTGCCCGGCGTAACAGCCGTTTAGTTATTTCATTGCTAAAAAGTTTTTCGATTATTGCCTTGCCTCCCATTTAAAGCAAAACAAAGGAGGCAGGGAAACCTAAGAAGTTACTGAATATGGGGAAAACGGCTGCTAAAGTCCCCCCTCCCTTGAGGGGAGGGGGCTAGGGGGAGGGTGGCGACTTTAGTCCACGGGGTTCAAAGACGCCACCCCCTCCCTACCCTCCCCCCTCAAGGGGGAGGAGAAAAATAGCGACATCATGGCCTTTGGGCGGTTGCTACTATTTCGGAGTTATAGGAATAATCGATAAAGTTTTTTCCTATCTCGCCTCACCCTGCCCTCTCCCCCCTTGGGGGGAGAGGAGTAAAGGAAGAAACTGGGGGAGAGGGAATAAAGGAAGAAACTTTTGACACATTAGTTAATCCCATGGAGGAAGCATGATCCATCTGACGGAATATGATCCCGGGTTGGAAGGCATCTGGTGGGTCCAGGAAACGGGCATGAGCTGCAACGTCTACGTCCTGGATGAAGGCCGGGTCATGATCGACGCGGGCAATTACTACGGCATGCTCCACGAAATCAGCGACGAATTCGACCTCTCCCTCATGGAGCGCCTCTTCCTTACCCACTGCCACTTCGACCACGTGGGGGGCATGGGGGAACTCTTCGACTGGTGCAACCCCCAGGTCCTGGCCCACATGGAGACCCTGGGCCGCATCAATTTCCAGGGCGTGCCTTTCATGAAGATCATGGAAAAAGCAGGCAGGAAAGAAAAGGTGGTGCTGCTGAGGGGCGGCGAGAAGTTCCAGGCCGGCCCCCATCTCCTGGAGGTGATCGCCACCCCCGGCCATACCGGGGGGGACATCTGCCTTTACGAGCATCACAACCGCATTCTCTTCTCCGGGGACATGGTCTTTGTCTCCCCGCCCATGGAAAACTACCTAGCGGACGCGGACCAAAAATTGGGAGATATGAAAGAACTCATCGCCTCCCTGGGCCGCCTGCTGCCGTACCAGGTGGATTTCCTGCTGCCGGGCCACGGGCATCCCGCGTTCGCCGACGGCGCCGCCTATGTCCTCAACGCCTATCTGGAGACCCGCAAAGGCAAGGAAGAAGACGCCATCAATCCTTATCTGGACGCGGCCCGCATCCTGGGGGATGCGGGCCAGCCGGAACGGGCCCTGGAATGCTACAACATGGCCCTGCTGGCGGACCCGGCGAACATCGAGGCCCTGGTCTATAAAGGCGCGACCCTCACCGAATTGCAGCACTACGACGAAGCCCTGGAAACCTTTGACAAAATCCTGAAACACGCGCCCAACCTGGAAGAAGCAATAATGGGCAAAGGTTTTGCCCTCCTGGGTCTGGGCCGCACCGAAGAGGCCCTGAGCCTGCCGGGCTTTGCCGCGAAATTGAGACAGATGAGATAGAGCAGGGATTAGGGGTTAGGGATCAGGGGCCAGGGGCCAATACTCAGTGATCAGTGATCAGTGATCAGAAAAAGCATTGAATATACTGATCACTGGCAACTATAAATAGATATTTGAAGAGAAAGTTTGGTTGAACATGGAAATCTTTTTAGACAATTGGGAGAAAGGCCGCCGGGTGTCCCAGGTGGAGGGCCGGGCCCGGCCGGCTGCCGGAGACGCGGAAGAGGTGGAATTCACCCTCACCCTTTACGCGGACCAGATCTCCCTGAATATCCCCGCTTCCCCAGGTGGGCGGGAGTTCATCGCCCGTCTCACCGCAGTGCTGGGCGCTCCCAAAATGGAGCCCACCGTTAAATGCAGTTGCTCCTGGGGCGACGGGGTCATGGGTGCCATGTATCTGGTGCTCTGGGACCTGGTCCCGGAGAAGGCCACCCAGACCCTGGACGACCTGCGCGCCTTCCTGGGAGGCTCCTCAGACCGGTAGGATACCTTTTCATTTGCCGGACCGCGGCCCTTTCAGGTCTTTAGGAAGGGGGACCGTGAAGGAGATGCGGGTTCCCCTGCCCGGTTCGCTCCAGAGCCGCAGTTCGCTTCTCAACATCCGCACTCTTTCCTGCATGGAAGACAGGCCCAGGCCCCTACCGGTAACGTCTGCAGTTAAGGCCTGGCGCACGTCAAATCCCCAGCCGTTATCCTGCACCAGGAAGGAAACCCCTTTCCCGGTGCGTCTCACTACGCCTGAGACCTTGGCGGCCTGGGCGTGCTTGCCGATATTATTGAGGATTTCCTGAAAAATCCGGAAGATATTGATCTGGTCTTCCAGGGAAAAGAGTTCATCAATCTTATCTATTTTGAGAGAACACCGGCAGCCGGCAAAATACCTTTTAAATTCGTCAAACAGGTGCTTGAGCGACGCGGTGATGCCCAGGTCCTCCAGGATGTGGGGGCTCAAGTCCCGGGAGAGGCGGCGGACCGTATCGATCAGCCGATCCAAAGAGGAATGCATAAGGTCAAAATCGGCTTTAACCTGTTGGGGATGAGTGTTTCTCTGCAGATTTCTTTCAATGGCCCTGACCTCGAGTTTTAAGGAAAGCAATGACTGGCCCAGGACATCGTGCAAATCCCGGGAGATGCGTTGGCGCTCTTTCTCCTGGGCATTCAGGAGCTGAGAGGCCAGGTGGCGCAGGTTCTTTTCCGACTCTTGCAGACGTTCCTGGGTGGCTGCCAGGAACTCTTCCGCGGCCTTACGCTCGCTGATGTCGAAAAATACGCCGCTGACATAGTCAATCCTGCCATCCGGGGTGTAGACTATCTGGCCCCGGGAATGAATCCAGCGGATGCGGCCATCTTTAGCCCGGATGCGATATTCCCGGACATAGCCGCCGTCCTCCTTCAGGGCCTTGACAAAGACCTGCTTTGCCTTGTCGCGATCCTCTTCCAGAATAAGTTCCCACCACTTCAGGCGCCGGGAGTCGAATTCCTCTCGCTTATAACCCACGAATTCTTCGATTTTATCATCAAAAAAATCGATGGACCAATCGGCATAGCCTTTAAAGACCACCGCGGGAATGGTGTTAACCAGCAAGCGGTATTGCCGTTCGCTCTCCTTCAGGGCCTCTTCGGCCCGGATGCGGGCGCTGATGTCCACTCCCAGAGTCAGCAACAAGGGGGTGCCGTCAATATCGGCAAGGGGATAATTAAAAAGCTGGAATGTCCGGTCGCTTGTACCCCAGGTCCATTCCCATTCCTGAGGGCGGTTGGTCTCCAGAACTTGAAAAGAGCGGCAATCCGAACAGGGCTCGGTGCGGCCAAAGACCGCTTCATAACAACGTTTGCCCTCACTCTGGCCAAAAATCTCCTGGAAAACCCGGTTGGCAAAGCGGATGGTATAATCCGGGGCTTTAAGATAGACAAAGACCGGAAGGCTGTCCAGGAGTGAAAAAAGCCTTCTGTGTTCGGCCTCTAAGGCCTCATCCGCGCGGCGGCGATCCTCCACTTCCAGCCGCAATTGCAGGTTGCTTTGGGCCAGCTCTGCGGTACGGTTGACCACCTTCAGTTCCAGGTCGTGTTGGGCCTTTTGCAGGGCCTCTTCTGCCTGCGTCCGGCGGTCCACCTCTTGCTGCAACCTGGCCACGGCCTGCGCCAGTTCTGCAGTGCGGGCCTCAACCCGCGCCTCTAACTCGTCATGGGCCTGCCTGAGGGCTTCTTCTATCCGTTTACGCTCAGTGATGTCAAAGGTGAGGCCGCTGACATAGTCAACCCTACCCGCGGCGTCGCAGAATATCTGGCCCCGGCATTGAACCCAACGAATCTCTCCGTCTTTTCGGCGGATACGGTGTTCCCGCACATACGCGCGGTCGGTTTTTAAGGCGTCAATGAAAACTCTGGTGGCATAATCCAGGTCTTCCGGCAGGATGACGTCGCACCATTTAATGCGGCGGGAATCAAATTCTTCCTTGGAGTAGCCGGTCAGGACCTCAATCTTGTTATCAAAGCAATCCACGCTCCAATCTTCATATCCTTTAAACACCACCGCCGGAACCTGGTTGAGCAGCAACCGGAATTTTTCCTCGGTCTCTTTGAGGGCTGCAGCGCTGTGCTTCCGTTCGGCGGCATAACGGATGGCCCGGAGGAGTTGGTTGCCGTCCGCCTCCCCCTTGATCAAGAAGTCCTGGGCCCCCTGACGCACCGCGGTAATACCCAGGGTCTCATCGGCAAGGCCGGTCAATACTACGAAGGGCACCTGGGGACTCTGGGAATAGGCCTGAACAAAGGTGTCCAGGCCCTGGCTGTCCGGCAGCCCCAAGTCCAGGAGAACTATATCCGCCTCACCCCGGCCGAGGCGCTCCAGGCCATCGGCCAGCCGGGTCACCCAATCGATCTCAAATTGCTCCGGCCCGACTGCGGTAATCATCTCCCGGATCAGGTGGGCGTACTCGGGATTGTCCTCTACCAGGAGAATCTTGATGATTTCGGGGTTCATCGGTGTCACCTCCGCGGCAGCACCAACTACGGTCAGCTAAAAGAGCACCCGGCTCATACCCAGCCGTTTCTCTCAGTTAACTTCCCTGTCAACTGTCGGAGGTCGGCTTATTAAGCCGATTGATGATGGGGATGGTAAAGGAAAGGCGAGTCCCCTTGCCCTCTTCGCTCCAGAGATGAAGTTCGCCTCATGCGCAAAGATTCTTCAGGTCATGAGAGGCCATGTATCAGCCCGTGCCTGGCTTCTCTCAGCTCCTGACAATCCGGGTAGGATGCACTATTCCAATGGTGCTGGTTATGCGCCGCCGGATCAGTACTTATCCATGTATAGACGTCATAAGATACTACTTTAAAAAAAAAAATGAAAAGAATTTAACTTTACAAAAATTATCTACCCAGAAAATTATTATTCCTTTTTCCTGATAGTTACTATCAGGCTGTCATATTCTACAACAGAGGATCTCGCAGTGACCGAGTCAAGTTGCCAGCAAATGTGGAATATCGCCTGAGCCTTCTCCACCCCATCGTCCCCAGGGCGGGATGGCCTCGCCTCTGTATAGCGGACGGCAACTTTGACTGAACCAAACCCCGGAACCGGCTCAACCCCATCATTTTCTGATAAACGACTTCGCCCCTCAAATGAGGAGCGGCGATGCGCTCTATTCTTTTTTCGCACCAGCTTCGGGTTGGGTCAATACTATCCAAGGGAGGCACAGGGGTTGTTCAGGTGAGGCAAAGGAAAAACCGGTGGGTAGATAGGACCCAAAAGGGCATTGCAAACAGAGCTTGCCTTCGGCGCCGCAGAGGGCGATTAACTGCTCAGAGCCGCCGAGCATCCGGCGCAGTTCCGCCTGCAACCGCTGCACGTCTTCCAGTTGCGGCCGTTCGATTTCTTCGATCATAAGTCGTACGAGTTGGGCCATTTCCAGCAATAAAGGAGGCAGCCCCGCTTCAAATTGCTTTATCCGTTCCAAAAAATCCATGGTCTGTAAGCCGTAATGGGTCATGACCCTCCCTCTTCACTTCCGGCGCTGAGACTCCCAGAAAAGAGGATATGAGACATCATCCCCGCGCCCAAATATATTTTATACAAGGTATTCATCCATTTATTCGGTTTGGGAAGATATTCCAACTTAGGACGCCGCCCTTGCCCCCATTCCACCAGAAACTGGGTGAAAATGATCCACTGCATCAACTCTTCCGGTTCGTCCAACAGGGACGGAAAATAACGGAACTCGATGGTCTGCCGGTACCAGTAGGAATGGAGATTGAGACCGTGATAGCGGGTGGGATGCATCTTGCGATGCCGGGGCATGTCAGGATCGTTGAGATTCTCCGGAGAATACCAGATATTCTGGACCACCGGGGTCCCGCGCTTGGTATCATTCCGGTACCAGTCATAAAGGTCGATTTCCAGGGGGCGGCAGGTCTCGGCCTGGCGCCGCTCCTCCGGAAGCAGCCGGTAAATATAGCCTTCAAAAATAGAGACAGTCCTTAACAATTGAAAAAGCTGGGGCTCACCGTATTTTTCGGGATCCACTCCATGATGCACGTGGAAGCCGCAGGTTTCGTTGACTTGAATCTCGGGGAATTCTTTGAGCAGCAACAACGCGTCATAAACCTTGGCGAGTCCTTCGAGGCCGCTGAGAATGGGGCTCACCAGTTCGCTGCCCCCTGCGCCTTTGATGGTGTCGTCCAGAACAAAGGACCAAGCCGAGTACCGGGGTGCATCAGGAGAAAGGCCGTTCAAGGTGAGACCGTGGCGCTCAAATACCTGGGGCAGCAAAGTCCCGTCCGCGGTCCGGCTGGTGATCTTATAAGGCGGGATTATATCCCGGTCACCCGCAGAAATGGAATATTTCAACCCGAAGGTCTCAATCTCCACCCCAAAGGGGCGATCGGAGAAATACTGGAGCATGGGATAGCGGACCTTGAGACGCCGCTCCCATTCATCCGGGTCCAGCCCCCGCATTTTCCCGGCCTCTTGTGTCCTCCCGGCCACTTGTCCCCGGTTTACCTCCCGCGTATGTTTAGCAGCAATTTCTTCCATAAAAATACTGAAAATTAAGGGAATAGGCAAGGATATTCCGAGTTTCCGGACCCTTTGTCCTTAGTTTCTCATAGCTCTAAGAAAGCTTTTCTTCCATTTAAAAAAATCGACATTTTAAGAGAAATTGATGAATTCAAGAGCGGAAAAAAGAGGACTGAGAAGAGGGGGCAAAAGGCCGCGGCCTCAGTAAAAATAAAGGCGTTGGCCCACGCCAGTCCACCAATATGTTAACTATGCCTGGCTGTAAGAGCTTGATGGGAGACGGCAATATAATTAATTACTTGAAACGGCTTGCAGCCCTCAGGCGAGAGCTTTTGAATGCAGGACTACTACTGGTACTTCACTTCAAAAACCCGCTTGGCCACCACAAAGGTGTATTCGTAATAGGGCTGGCGCAGGTCGGTAATGGTCACCCCATAACGACGGTTGGAAGCATGGATCATTTTCCCTTCCCCGATATAGATACCGGCATGGCCGATGTACCGGCCACCCCGACGGAAGAAGAGCAGATCCCCGGGCAGCAGTTTAGAGAAATCCATATTGTGGGTCACGACCTTGCCCACCTGGGCCTGTTCGGCGCTGGAACGGGGCAGATCGATTTTGAAGCCTTTATAGATAAACTGCACAAAACCGGAACAATCCGTAGCCGAACCGGTGGCCAGAGAGCTCCCCCGGGCGTAAGGAGCATCCTTGTAATGACGCGCCTGGGTGAGAATCAATTCTGAGAAATTCCAAGGCTCGAAGCGATTATAATTACGTTCTGCGGAAGCGACCCTTTCTACTGGCGGCGGTGAAGAAATGCGGGGGGTGGATAATGGCGCTCCCGGTTTTTTGGGGCTTAGAGGCTCTAACAGAAAGCGGCCGTCCCGTTGAGGAGTGACCTTCATTAAGGGTGGAGTTTCCGAGACGCCGGCACCCGATTTTCTGGAGGTGCGTTCTTCACTGACACCGGAGACGTCGCCTCTTACCGGTTCAGTGGCTCTCCCGGCCGTATCCGTACTGCCGCTGCGGCTGCTTGATTTCTTTTTCTTGGTGCTCTTGCTTTGGGTTTTGGAAGAGGAACTTTTCTTTTTGTCGCCCTTGCTGCTGTCGCCCTTGGTGGGAACTGCTTGGGCCAGCATGGGGGATAGAATTAAGGCCAGGGTTAATACCGCGCCTGTGATTATCCGATTCGCCATCCAGAACCTCCTTTGTTATGGGACAATCCTGAAGGGAACTAAATCATTTAGCCCCAGTCTTCCGCCTGGCATTGCTCGTGCCGCCTCCTGCTATAGAGCCCGCCTTTTCAGTCTAAAAAATTTTGCCGAAAAATAGGTAGAAATACTTATGCCGAATTAGGTAGAAGTGCCTATTTGATTTTGCAGCACCTTAATAGAATATTAAAGGCTTGTCAATCCTTTTTTTCCTAAGATTTAGTTTAGGTCCTCACCATTTAAATAATATCAACAAGTTATCAAATAAATTTAATGGGGAAAAAGCGCGTGGGACGCGGTCTTCCCCCGGGCGCGGCGGGACAACTTGCGCGGGAATGGGCCCACAGCCTAGAAGGACCCTACTTTTTGAACCGGGAGATGGGAAGGGCAAAAATAAAGTGCAGGGGCCGCGTCGGCCCCTGCACTTTAAGGATCAGGTTAGCTTGATGCAGCCTTCTTCTTCTGGGCTTTAGGCAGCTTCTCCGGTCGGCCCACCAGCTCGATGATGGACAAGGGCGCGCCGTCCCCCAGGCGCAGACCTAAAGGAATGATGCGGGTATAGCCGCCGGGGCGTTCCAGATAGCGCTCCCGCAATTCTCCGAAAAGTTTGGCCACCACCTTTTTCGAGCGCACCACGGACAGGGACCGGCGCCGGGCGTGCAGATCTCCGCGTTTGGCCAGGGTGATGATCTGCTCCGCCCACTGGCGCACCTCTTTGGCCTTGGCCCGGGTGGTTTCCACCCGTTCATGTTCCAGAAGAGAAGTCACCAGATTGCGCAGCATGGCCTGGCGATGTTCGGTGGTCCGGGACAGACGCCGCCCGGCCTTCAAATGCCTCATGACAGAACCTCTTCTTTCCTCTCGGCGGACTGTTCCGGGGGTGTGAAGTTTTCCAGCTTCATCCCCAGGTGCAATCCCATTTCCGTGAGGATTTCTTTAATTTCATTTAGGGACTTGCGTCCGAAATTCTTGGTCTTCAGCATCTCCTGTTCGGTCTTCTGGACCAACTCACCGATAAAGCGGATATTGGCGTTCCGGAGACAGTTAGCCGCGCGCACGGACAGCTCCAGCTCATTAACGCTGCGGTAGAGGTTCTCGTTGAGCGCGGGCGCCTCTTCCAGGGGCCTTTCCTCTACCCCTTCCGCTTCCTCCTCGAAATTGATGAACAGGTTCAATTGTTCCTTCAGGATCTTGGCCCCATAAGCCACTGCGTTCTCCGGGGTCAGAGAGCCGTCGGTCCAAACCTCCAGGGTCAGCTTGTCGTAGTCCGTGCGCTGCCCCACCCGGGCCTGGGTCACCACGTAATTCACCTTGCGGATGGGGGAAAAACTGGCGTCCAGTGGGATGTAGCCCACGGGCTGGTCCTCGTCCTTATGCGCCTCTCCGGGGACGTAACCCTTGCCGGTCTTGGCCGTCATTTCCAGAATGAGCTCCCCATCCGGGGAGAGACTGGCAATATGATGTTCGGGGTTAAGGATTTCCACCGTGCCGTCGGTGATGATATCCCCGGCTTTCACTTCCCCTTTGCCCCGGGCTTCCAGGCGCAAGTTTTTAGCGCCGTCGGTGAGCAATTTCAGGCGCACCTGCTTCAAATTCAGGAGGATCTCGGTCACGTCCTCCAACACCCCCGGGAGCGCGGAAAATTCGTGATAAACGTCCTTGATGCGCACCGCGGTGATGGCCGCGCCCCTTAAAGAAGAAAGCAAGACCCGCCGCAGGGCGTTTCCCAGAGTAGTGCCGAAGCCCCTCTCCAGGGGTTCGCAGGCAAACTTCCCATAGAAGCGGTTATGGGTCTCCGTATCCACTTCCAGCCTTTTGGGCTTGATTAACTCGGTCCAATTCTTGTGGATCATGGCTCCTCAGAAAATACTACTGATAAATTTGGTGGCCGGTGGCCGGTTGGCCTCCCTTAACGGCGTCACTCTCCGGCATGGCCTAAGCCGCCGGGCCCAAGGATCATGATTCTACTTGGAGTACAGCTCCACGATAAGATGTTCTTGGATGGGCATGGTGATGTCCTCCCGGGTGGGCATCATGATGATTTTGCCCAACGCCTCTTCTTTGGTCAGGTCCACCCAGGCGGGGAGGCCGCGGCGGGCCACGGCTTCCAGGGCGTCCAGAATCACCGGCTTTTTACGGCTCTTTTCGGCCACCTGGATGACATCCCCTTTTCTCACCAAATAGGAAGGAATACTCACCTTCGCGCCGTTCACCGTGATCAGGCCGTGCCGCACCATCAGCCGGGCCTGGGCCCGGGAGTTGGCAAACCCCAAGCGGTAAGCGACGTTGTCCAGACGACGTTCCAGAAGCACTAGCAAATTGGTTCCGGTAACCCCTTTCTGCCGTTCGGCTTTCTCAAAATAACCTCGGAACTGTTTTTCCAACACGCCGTAAATACGTTTAACCTTTTGCTTTTCCCGGAGCTGCAAGCCGTAATCGGACAATTTTCCCCGGCGCTGGCCGTGCTGCCCCGGCGGGTAATGGCGCCGTTCAATGGCGCATTTGTCCGTATAACAGCGGTCTCCCTTGAGGTAGAGCTGTAAACCCTCCCGCCGGCACAGCCGGCAACTAGCTCCCAGATATCTGGCCAATTTCCTTCTCCTTTATGCGTTACACCCGGCGCCGTTTGGGCGGACGGCAACCATTGTGGGGGATGGGGCTGACGTCCCGGATCAGATTGACGCTCAGGCCCGCGGCCTGGAGCGCCCTCAGGGCCGCTTCCCGGCCCGCGCCGGGCCCTTTTACAAAGACATCCACGCTGCGCATGCCGTGCTCCACGGCCTTTTTGGCCGCGTCCTGGGCCGCCAGCTGGGCCGCAAAGGGGGTGCCTTTCCGGGAACCCTTGAAGCCCTGCACGCCCGCGGAGGACCAGGAGACCACGTTGCCCCCGGGATCGGTAATGGTTACCAGGGTGTTGTTAAAGGTGGCCTTGATATGGGCCACGCCCACGGGAATATTCTTACGTTCCTTTTTCTTCTTAGCGCGTGACGGTGCTCGGGCCATCACCCCTCCTTAAGCCTTCTTCCTTTTACCCACCACACTGCGCCGCGGGCCTTTGCGGGTGCGGGCGTTGGTGTGGGTGCGCTGGCCTCTGACCGGCAAACTGCGCCGGTGCCTAAGACCCCGGTAGCACCCCAAATCCATGAGACGCTTGATATTCATGGAGACTTCCCGACGCAGGTCGCCTTCCACTTTTAGAGTGGAATCGATCACCTGGCGGATGCGAGTGATCTCGCCGTCGTTCAAATCCCCGGTCTTCACGCCGCCGTCCACACCGGCTTCTTTCAGAACCTTGGTGGCGGTGGTGCGCCCAATGCCGAAAATATAGGTGAGCGCGATCTCAATCCTTTTATTACGGGGCAAATCTATACCCGCGATTCTGGCCAACTCCCTACCTCCCTTTAGCCCTGGCGCTGCTTATGCTTGGGATTCTCGCAGATCACCCGGACCACCCGCTTGCGGCGGATGATCTTGCATTTGGCGCAAATCCGTTTCACAGAAGGCCTTACTTTCATGGTTCTATCCTATCTGACCCGATAAACGATCCGGCCCCGGCTCAAGTCGTAGGGCGACAGTTCCACGATCACCTTGTCTCCGGGGAGGATCTTGATGTAATGCATGCGCATCTTCCCGGAAATATGAGCCAAAACTCGGTGTCCGTTGGCCAGCTCCACCCGGAACATGGCGTTGGGGAGCGGCTCGATCACTACCCCTTCAACTTCAATGGCGTCTTCTTTGGGCATCTATCGTGTCTTTATAATCATTTAAATATATTATTATAATCCCGCCTCGTCTCCAAAACAAGTGTCGTTACAAACGGCTTAACACCAGGACCCCTTTATCCGTCAGGGCCACGGTATGCTCAAAATGCGCGGCCAGGCTGCCGTCCTGGGTGACCGCGGTCCAGCCGTCCGTGAGAATCCGCACCCGCCAGGAACCGCTGGAGGTCATGGGCTCAATGGCCATGGTCATCCCCGCCTGGAGCACCGGCCCCCGGCCCGGGGGGCCGAAATTGGGGATCTGGGGGTCTTCGTGCAGAGAACGGCCGATGCCGTGCCCCACGAACTCCCGGATCACCGCAAACCCCTGGCCTTCCACCACGGTTTGCACCGCGTGGGAGATATTACTCAGCCTCGCCCCCACCTTAACCTCGGCGATGGCCGCGTCCAGGGACTGCCGGGTGGCCTCCATTAATTTCCGGGCTTGGGAACTCACCTCCCCCACCGGGAGGGTGAAGGCCGCGTCCCCGTAATAGCCGTCGCAGCGCACCCCGAAGTCCAGGCTTACCAGGTCCCCGTTTTTCAGACGACGGGGACCCGGAATGCCATGAACCACTTCTTCGTTCACGGAGACGCAAACGGACGCAGGATAGCCCCGGTAGCCCTTAAAGGCCGGTTCCACCTTATGCCGCCTGCAGCCTTCCTCCGCTATTTCATCCAGTTCCCGGGTTTCTACTCCGGGGCGGACACGCTCTTTCACTTCCTCCAGGATCTCCGCCACGATGCGGTTGGCCTTCTCCATTCTGGCGATTTCCTGGGGGGATTTCAGCAAAATCATAATACAGGGGGCAGGGGCCAGGGGTCAGGGGTGTGTATTTGTAATTTTATCCCCTGATCCTGATCCATGTTTCTTTTAACCATCTTCCAAATCGGCCAGAATCGGAACCGGTGGCTTTGCCAATCTCCACCCCCTGGTCCCTGACCCCTGCTGATACCTGACCCCTAAAGCCCTAGCGGCCGCAGGCGCAGCCGTGGCCTCCTGACACGATACCCACGATCTTGTTGAAGATGTCGTCAATGGAGCCCACGCCGGCAATGGGCCGCACCAGCCCCTGCTTGCTGTAGTAATCGATCAAGGGCGCGGTGGCCTGGTTATAAGTGGCCAGGCGGTTGCGCACCGTGGCTTCGTTGTCGTCGTCCCGCTGGTAGAGCTCGCCGCCGCACTTATCGCAAGTCCCTTCCTTTTTGGGAGGAGTGAACTTGATATGGAACATCTGGCCGCAGGCGGCGCTCTTGCAAGTGCGCCGCCCGGTAAGGCGGGTCACCAGGGCCTCTTCGTCCACATCAATGGAAACTACATGGTCGATCTTGGAGACCAGGCTGGCCAACACCTTGTCCAGAGCCTCGGCCTGGGGCACCGTGCGGGGAAAGCCGTCCAGGATGAAACCCTTCTTGCAATCCGACTGCGCCAGGCGGTCTTTGATAATGCCAATAACCACCTCATCGGGAACCAGTTTACCGGCATCCATGAATTCCTTGGCCTTGCGGCCCATCTCCGTGCCTTCCTTCACCGCGGCCCGAAGAATATCGCCGGTGGAAATCTGGGGAATCTGGAACTTGTCAATCAGCTTTTTGGCTTGCGTGCCTTTGCCCGCTCCCGGGCCACCCAACAGGATCAGATTCATATCTTCCTCCTTATCAAGATCAGCGCCGTACCCGGCCCATACGCTTTTTCATGAACCCCTCGTAATGGCGGGTGAGCATATGCGATTCAATCTGGGCCATGGTGTCCATGGCCACCCCCACCACGATCAACAGCGCGGTGCCCCCGAAATAGAAAGGCACGTTGAATTTCTGGATGAGGATGGAAGGCAGCACGCACACCGCGGACACGTAAATGGCCCCTCCCAGGGTGATGCGGGTGAGTATGCGGTCGATGTACTCGGCCGTGGGTTTGCCCGGGCGCAGCCCGGGGATAAACCCGCCCCATTTCTTTAAATTATCAGCCACATCCACGGGATTGAAGGTCACCGCGGTGTAAAAATAGCAGAAAAAGATAATCAGGCCCACGTAAACGAAATCGTGGAAAAAGTTGCCCGGAGAAATGGCCTCCGCGCCCCACTTGACCCATTCGTTCTGTACGAAACTGGCTACCGTCGCCGGGAACATTAACAACGAAGACGCGAAAATCGGGGGAATAACCCCGGAGGTGTTCACTTTCAGGGGCAGGTGCGTCGATTGCCCCCCGTACATGCGCCGCCCCACCAGGCGTTTGGCGTATTGTACCTGAATGCGCCGCTGGCCCCGCTCCACAAAGACGATGAAGGCCACCACCGCAATCATCAGGACCGTGATCACCAGCATCATAATGGGCATAATTTCGCCGGTCTTCATCAACTCGAAGGTCTTGATGATGGCGGAAGGGAGCCGGGCCACGATCCCCGCAAAGATGATAAGCGAAATGCCGTTGCCGATGCCCCGCTCGGTGATCATTTCCCCCAGCCACATGATAAACGCGGTGCCCGAGGTTAAGGTAAGCACCGTCATCAGGCGGAAGCTCCAGCCAGGGTGGAGCACCACCGCCATGCCGCCGGTTTCGCCGCTCATGCCTTCCAGACCGATGCTGATGCCGATGCCCTGAATGGCGGCGATGAGCACCGTGCCGTAGCGGGTGTATTGCTTGATCTTCTTGGTGCCGGCCTCGCCTTCCTTATACAGCCTCTCCAAGGCCGGAATCACCACCTTGAGGAGTTCCATGATAATGGCCGCGCTGATGTAAGGCATGATTCCCAGGGCAAAGACGCTCATGCGTTCCAGCGCGCCCCCGGAGAACATGTCGAAGAGGCCGAAAATAGTGCCCCGCTGCCGGGCGAAGAAGGCCATCAGCGCGTCGGGGTCGATGCCCGGAGTGGGAATGTGGCACCCCAGGCGATAGATCGCCAGCATCATCAGCGTAAAGAGAATGCGCTTCTTTAGCTCCGGGATCTTGGCGATATTGGCGAATCCGGCCACCTACAAGACCTCCACCCGGCCGCCCGCGGCCTCGACCCGGGCCTTGGCCTGGGCGCTCACAGCCTGAACTTTCACCACCAGGGGCACCTTCACTTCGCCCTGGCCCAGGAGCTTGATCCGCTGGCATTGAGGCTTCACCAGCCCCGCCCGGCTCAGAATTTCCACATCCACCACCGTGTCCGCGGCAAAGCGGTTCAGGTCCCGGACGTTGACGATGGACCAAGGTTTCCGGAAGATATTGGTGAAGCCCCGCTTGGGCATCCTCCGGGTCAGGGGCATCTGGCCGCCTTCAAAACCGGGTTTGGTGCCGCCGCCGGCCCGGGAATTCTGGCCCTTGTGGCCCCGGGCCGCGGTCTTGCCCCAGCCCGAGCCGGGACCCCGGCCCACCCGTTTCTTTTTATGTTTGGACCCCGGAGAGGGTTGCAGCTCGCTCAGTTGCATCTCATTCTCCTTCCGGGACTTCCCGCACCGCCAGCAAATGGCGCACTTGATTGACCATGCCGGTAATCGCCGGAGTCTCTTTGTGGCGCACGGTCTTATTGAGCTTAGTCAAGCCCAGGGTCTTCACCGTCTGCCGGTGAGCAGGCGGGCGACCTATAGGGCTCTTTATTAAGGTTATCTCGAGAATCATAGCTTATCCTTAAAAGCTTTCAGCTTTCAGCGGTCAGCTTTCAGCTTAAAATGTCTTTAAGCTGAGAGCTGACAGCTAACCGCTGACCGCTATTATCCAACCATTTCCGCCAGAGGCCGGTTCCTGCGGGTGGCCACCTCTTCGGGGCTGGCCAACTGCATCAGGGCCTCCATGGTGGCCTTCACCGCGTTATGGGGGTTGTGGGAGCCCAGGCACTTGGTGAGGATATTCTTGATGCCCGCCACTTCCACCACCGCGCGCACGGGGCCGCCCGCGATCACCCCGGTGCCGTCCGAGGCCGGTTTGAGCAAGACCCGGCCGGAGCCGAATTCGCCCACCACCTCATAGGGAATGGTGTTGTTGATGATGGGAATCTGAATCATCTCCTTTTTGGCCTTCTCCACCGCTTTGCGGATGGCTTCCGGCACTTCGTGGGCCTTACCCAGGCCCGCGCCCACCTTGCCCTGGCCGTCGCCCACCACCACAATGGCGCTGAAGCGGAAGCGCCGCCCGCCTTTGACTACTTTGGCGACGCGGTTGATGCTCACCACCTTGTCGGTTAATTGAATTTCTTGCGCCTCTGGTTCGAACAAGCTTACCTCCGGGTAGCTATCAGCTGTCAGCTTTCGGCTTTCAGCTAAAAAACTTAATCTTCTAAGTGGCTCCTAAGATCAACTTAGGACGGTTTCTTCCTGAATTTATCTTGCGTTTTACTTTGCGCCTTTGCGTCTTTGCGTGAGGCCAATCTTTAAAAAACTAGCCCGTTTTCCCGGCAACTGTCGGCCACGGCCTTCACCCGGCCGTGGTAGAGAAAGCCGTTGCGGTCAAAAACCACCTGAGAGATGCCCTTCTCTTTGGCCTTGGCGGCCAGAAGTTTGCCCACTTCCTTGGCGGTCTCGCTCTTCTTCAGGCCGGACAATTTATCCCGGATCTCTTTGCTCAAAGTGGATGCAGCCACCAGGGTGCGCCCCTGAATGTCGTCAACAACCTGGACATAGATGTGCCGGGCGCTCCGGAACACGGACAACCGGGGGCGTTCCCCGGTGCCGCTGATCTTTTTGCGGATGCGCCGTTTGCGGCTGAGGCGCGCGGTCATTCTGCGGTTCATATATATCTCCTTTAGCGCCCGCCGGCCTTGCCCACTTTGCGCCGCAGCACTTCGCCCAGGTTCTTGATGCCCTTGCCTTTATAAGCGTCAGGGGGTCTGATGCTGCGGATCACGGCCACGGTCTGCCCCAGTTGCTCCTTGTCAAACCCCTTTAGTTCGATGCGGTTGGCCTTCTCCACCTGCGCGGTGATGCCCTTGGGCAAAGGAAACTCCACCGGCTTGGAGTAGCCCACGCTGAAGACCAGGGTATTGCCTTTCGCTTCCACTTTGTAGCCGGTGCCCGCGAGTTCCAGCACCCTGGTAAAGCCCTGGGACACGCCGGTGACCATGTTGCCCACCAGGGTCCGGGCCAGGCCCCAATAGGAGCGGGTCAGGCGGGAATCATCTTGGGGCTTGACCAGGATTTCGCTTTTGCCGATCTCCAGGTCCACCCGGGGCGGCATCACCTGGTCCAGTTTCCCCTGGGGGCCGGTGACCAGCACCTTGCCTTCTGCCAGTTGCACCTTCACCCCTGAGGGCAAAGGAATAGGTTTCTTGCCGATGCGGCTCATAGTCTTAACCCTTACCAGATCTCGCAGAGCACTTCGCCGCCCACCTGCATTTTGCGGGCCTGGCGGTCGGTGACCACGCCTTTGGAAGTGGAGATCACCGCCACCCCCAAACCGCCCTGGACTTTGGGCAGCTCCTCGGAGCCGGCATAGACCCGGCGCCCCGGCTTGCTTACCCTTTGTATCCCCTGGATGAGCGGTGTTTGGTGTTCGCCGTATTTGAGGTACACCCTCAGGATGCCCTGGCGATTGTCTTTGATCACCTTGTAATTCTTGATAAAGCCCTCGTCTTTAAAGATGCGGGCCAGGCTGATCTTCATGCGGGACGCCGGAATGTCCACCTTGTCGAACCGGGCGTGGCCGGCATTGCGAATCCGGGTCAACATATCGGCGATGGGGTCGGTCATGCTCATACTTAATTCCTCGGTTCTACCAACTGGATTTGATCACCCCGGGGATTTCTCCCTTCAGGGCCATGTTGCGGAAGCAGATGCGGCAGATGCCGAACCGCCGCAAAAAGGCCCGGGGCCGACCGCAAACCGGACAGCGATTATATTTCTGCACCGGAAACTTGGGGGTGCGCTGCGCCTTGGCGATTAATGATTTTTTAGCCATCCTCTATCTCCGGAAAGGTAAACCCAATAATTTCAACAAATATTTCCCCTCTTCATCGTTGGGGACGGTGGTGATGATGGAAATGTTCATGCCTTTGACTTTATCGATCTTGTCGTAGTCGATCTCCGGGAAGATAATCTGCTCTTTAATGCCCAGGGTGTAATTGCCCCGGCCGTCAAAAGCCTTGTCCGACACCCCCCGGAAGTCCCGCACCCGGGGCAGCACCACGTTCACCAGCTTGTCCAGGAAGTGGTACATGCGGTCCCGGCGCAGGGTCACCATGCAGCCGATGGGCATGCCTTCCCGCAGCTTGAACGCGGCGATGGAGCGCCGGGCCCGGGTCACCACCGCTTTCTGGCCGGTGATTGCGGCCAGCTCCTGCGCGGCGGACTCCAGCAGTTTGATATTCTGGATCGCTTCGCCCAAGCCCATGTTGATGACGATCTTCTCCACCCGGGGCACCTGCATGGGGCTCCGGTACTTGAACTCCTGCATCATCTTGGGCACGCATTCCTGCCGGTAAAATTCCCGCAGCCGGGCCGGAATCTTTTCGGCCTTGGCCGCAGCCTTGGGCTTGGCCTCGGCTTCGGGCTTGGCCTCTACCTCGGCTTTGCCCTTGCCCTTGGGCTTGGGGGCTTTCTCTTTTTTGGGTTTTTCCTGTTCAGCCATCTATCAGTTCCTTACACTTCATGCAGACGCGGGCTTTTTTTCCTTCCGCGGTTTTAGTGAGACGGAAACGGGTGGCGGTGGTGCATTTGGGGCAGATGAGCATCACCTTGGACACCGGCAGCGCCGCCTCTTTCTCCACGATCCCCCCCTGGCCGGTGGTGGGGCTGGGCCGGGTATGGCGCTTGATCATGTTCACCTTTTCCACCAGCACCTGGTTCTTTTCCCGGAAGACTTTCAGGACCTTGCCGGTCTTGCCCCCTTCCTTGCCGCTGATCACTTCCACCAGGTCGTTCTTTTTCAGGCGGATGCGCACCGGCTCCGGTTTCGGTTTCGCAGCTCTGGGCATTACAGCACCTCCGGAGCCAGGGAGATGATCTTCATAAACCTTTTGGCCCGCAGTTCCCGGGCCACCGGCCCGAAGATGCGGGTGCCGATGGGATCGCCCTGGGGATTGATCAGCACTGCGGAGTTGTCGTCGAATTTGATATAGGAGCCGTCGGGCCGGGGGGTCTCTTTCACCGTGCGCACCACCACCGCGCGCATCACGTCACCCTTTTTCACCTTGGAGTGGGGCAGGGCCTCTTTCACGGAGACCACGATGATGTCCCCCACCCGGGCATAGCGCCGCCTGGTGCCGCCCAGGACCCGGATGCAGTTGACCCTTTTCGCTCCGGAATTGTCCGCCACCGTTAGATTAGTATGAACCTGGATCATGATTATTTCCTCAGGCGCTCCCGGTCTTACTGGGCCTTTTCCAGGATCTGCTTGATGCGCCAGTTCTTGTCCCTGCTCAAGGGGCGGGTCTCTTCGATGAGCACCTTGTCCCCCACCTGGCAGGCGTTGGCCGCGTCGTGGGCCTTGATCTTCACCCGCCGGCGCACGATCTTATGATAAAGGGGATGGGGAATCAGCCGCTTCACTTCCACCACCACGGTCTTGTCCATCTTGTCGCTGACCACCACCCCGATCCTGGTCTTGCGCACGCCCCGCTTTTTTTCCATATTTCCTAACCTTTAGTTGTCAGTTGCCAGTTGCCAGTTTTTCGTGGTCAGAATTAAAATGTTTTTCCCTGACCCCTGGCCCCTGATCCCTGCCTTATTGCTTCTCCCCGGTTTTCTCCCGAAGAACGGTCTTGAGCCGAGCCAGGTCTTTCCGGGCCTGGCCCAACCGCGCGGTGTTGTCCAACTGTTGGCTGCTATGCTGAAAATTCAAGTTAAAGAGCTCTTCGGACAGCTCTTTCACCTTAGCTCCCAATTCCTCCAGGGTCAGGTCCCACAAATCCGCAGCCTTCATGACGTGGCCTCCGCTTCCGCGGCTTCAGCGGGCGCGGCCTCAGCCGGCGCCAGCTCCGGCTCCTTCATAATGACCTTGGCCCACTTCGACTCGGACAAGGGCTTGATGTCGGGCCGTTCCACGAATTTCACGGGAATGGGCAGCTTGTGCCCGGCCAGGCGCAGGGCCTCTTTGGCCACTTCCCGTTCCACCCCCGCCATCTCGTAGAGGATGAGGCCGGGACGGATTACCGCCACCCAACCTTCGGGGCTGCCTTTGCCTTTGCCCATGCGGGTTTCCGCGGGCTTCTTGGTGAAGGGCTTATCCGGGAAGATGCGGATCCAGACCTTGCCGCCGCGCTTCACGTGGCGGGTAATGGCGATCCGGGCCGCTTCGATCTGCTGGGCTGTAATCCAGCCGCAGCCCTGGGCCTCCAGACCGTAGTCGCCGAAGGCGATAAAATTCCCCCGGCTGGCCTTACCCCGGCGGCGACCTTTCATCACCTTGCGGTGTTTAACTCGTTTCGGTGCAAGCATTGCTCTATCCTTGATTCCCCACTCTTTTTAAAGGGGGACTTAATTACTTCAGAAGCCCATCCGTTCTTCCGCGCTCAACACCTCGCCGTGGAAGATCCAGGTCTTCACCCCGATTATCCCGTAGGTGGTGCGGGCCTCGGCGAAACCGTAATCAATGTGGGCCCGTAAAGTGTGCAGCGGCACCCTACCCTCCCGGTACCATTCCTGCCTGGCAATCTCCGCGCCGGCCAGGCGGCCTTTGCAGCGGATCTTGATGCCCTTGGCCCCGAATTTTAAGGCCTGGCCCACCGACTTCTTCATGGCCCGGCGGAAAGAGACCCGGCGCTCCAGTTGCTGGGCGATGTTTTCCGCCACCAACTGGGCGTTGATCTCGGGCTTGCGCACTTCCTGGACGTCGATGATCAGCTCCCGGCCCACCACTTTTTGTAAGCGGCGGCGCAGGTCCTCGATCTTTTTCCCCTTCTGGCCGATGACCATGCCCGGCCGGGAGGTGTGAATCTTGATGGTCACCTTGTTGGCCGCGCGCTTGATATCCAGCCCGGCAATGCCCGACCCTTTAAGTTCCCGGTCGTCCTTGAGAAACTCCCGGATACGGCGGTCCTCCAGGACCAGGGCCGGATAATCTTTCCTGGCAAACCAAATGGAATCCCATTTGCGATAAATCCCCAGGCGGAACCCGATGGGATGTACTTTCTGGCCCAAGCTGCCTCCTAAAACCGTTTTCCGTTTTTCGTTAAAAGAAAGAAGTTATCAATAAGTTATGTTCAAAACCCGTTATTATTTCTTTTTCGGCTGCGGTGTTTTTGCCTTCCCAGTCTTTTCGTCCAAGACCACGGTGATATGGCTGCTTCTCTTCAAAATCCGGTTGACCCGGCCCATGGCCCGGGGCATGAAACGTTTCAAAACGGGACCGCCATCCACCTGGATACCTTTAATGAACAGGGTGTCCACGTCCACCTGGGGCCGCTGCTCGGCGTTGGCCACCGCGGCCTCCAATACCTTGCGCAACACCCGGGCCCCTCGCTGGGGCAGGAACCGGAGCAGGGCCAGGGCCTCATCCGCCATTTTGCCGGATATCTCCCGGGCCACCAGCCGCACCTTAAACGGGGAGATGCGGATAAACCGGGCGCGAGCCTTGATCTCCATTATTTCTTACCCACTTTCGTCTTGCGGTCCCCGGCGTGGCCCCCGAACTGGCGGGTGGGCGCGAACTCTCCCAATTTATGCCCCACCATGTTCTCGGTGACGTAAACCGGGATGAATTTCTTGCCGTTATGGACCGCCAGGGTGATGCCGATAAAATCCGGGGTGATGGTGGAACGCCTGGACCAGGTCTTGATCACCCGGCGGTCCTGGGCCTCCTTGGCCTGCAACACCTTGGCCTGGAGGCTGTCCTGCACGTAAGGTCCCTTTTTCAGTGAACGGGCCACGGTTTCTCCCTCTATTTCTTCGACCGGTGCTTGATGATATAGCGATCGCTGTCCTTGGGTTTCCGGGTCTTATAACCCTTGGTGGGCACGCCCCAGGGCGTCACCGGATGGCGGCCGCCGGAGCTTTTACCTTCACCGCCGCCCATGGGATGGTCCACCGGGTTCATGGCCACGCCCCGCACCCGGGGGCGCTTGCCCTGCCAGCGGCGGCGTCCCGCCTTGCCCAGGGAGATGTTCTCCTGCAACACGTTCCCTAACTGGCCGATGGTGGCCCGGCAGTCCAAAGAGACGACCCGCACCTCGCCTGAAGGCAGTTTCAGATGGGCCTGATTACCTTCTTTGGCCATCAACTGGATCGAGGCGCCCGCGGCCCGGGCCATTTGCCCGCCCTTGCCGGGCTTCAGCTCCACGTTGTGCACCAGGGAGCCGGCCGGAATATTTCTCAAAGGCAGGGAATTCCCCGGTTTGATGTCCGCTGCCGCGGAAGAGACCACCGTGTCCCCCACTTGCAATTCCTGGGGGGCCAGGATGTAGCGCTTCTCCCCGTCCAGGTAATGAAGCAGGGCGATGCGCACCGTGCGGTTGGGGTCGTATTCGATGGAAGCCACTTTGGCGGGCACTTCCAGTTTGTTCCGCTTGAAATCGATGATCCGGTAGCGCCGTTTGTGCCCCCCGCCCCGGTGCCGGGTGGTGACCCGGCCGTAGCTGTTCCGTCCCCCCGACTTTTTCAGGGGTCTGACCAGACTCTTCTCCGGTTCGCTGCGGGTAATTTCGGCAAAATCCGAAGCCGTCTGGAACCGCCGCCCGGGGGAAGTCGGTTTTCGTGAAATTAGAGGCATTTCTCTTTGTCCTCAGTGAATTTCCTAAATCTTTTCTATTAGTGATCAGTAATCGGTGATCAGTAATCAGTGGTTTAAGCTGCTATTTGTAACTGATTACTGATCACTGATTACTGATTACTGACTGCTCCCTTACATACCCTCGAACCCGGCGATTTTTTCGCCTGGGGCCAGGGTGACGATGGCCTTCTTCCAATCCGGCCGCGTCCCTTCGGTGCGGCCCAGGCGTTTCGTTTTACCCTTCATCTGGATGGTGTTCACCGCCAGGACCTTGACTTTAAAGAGTTCTTCCACGGCCTTGCGAATTTCGATCTTGTTGGCCTTCACCGCCACCCGGAAGGTCACCTTGTTACCCGCCTCTTTTAACTGGTGGGTCTTTTCCGTGATGATGGAGCCTTTAATCAGGTTGTGGTACGCCTTCATGGGGCCAACCTCGCTTCGATCTGCGCCAAAGACGTCTTGAGCATCACCAGGTGCTCGTGGCGCAGGATGTCATAGACGTTCAGCCCCGCGGGCAGCATCACCTGGACGTGCGGCACGTTCCGGGCCGAAAGCTCCAGGGCTTGATTCGCCTCCGGCGCAACAATCAGGGCCTTGGCCACCTCCAGGTTGCGCAGCACCTGGACAAAATCCTTGGTTTTGGGAGTGGTGTGGGGGTATTCGTCCAGCACCAGCAATTGCCCGGCCTGGAGCTTGCTGCTCAGGGCCATTTTCAGGGCCAGGCGTCGCACTTTCTTGGGCAGGGTATAGGCGTAGCTCCGGGGTTTGGGACCGAAGATAATGCCGCCGCCCCGCCAGATGGGAGACCGGTTGCTGCCCACCCGGGCCCGGCCGGTGCCTTTCTGCCGCCAGGGTTTCTTGCCGCCGCCCCGGACTTCGCCCCGGCTCTTGGTGCTTGCGGTGCCCGCGCGGCGGCAGGCCCGTTGCCAGGTCACCACCTCATGGAGCACGTGGCCCCTCACCGGCACTCCGAAGATCTCCTCCTGGAGTTCCACCTCTCCCACTTTTTCTTTATTTATATTAAGCACATCTATAGTCGGCATAGCATCACCCGGCTTTGTGGATCAGCACCAGGCCCTGCCGGGGGCCGGGCACTGCGCCCTTGATCAGCAGCAGGTTTTCTTCCGGACGCACATCCACCACTTCCAGATTTTTCATGGTCACCCGGGCGTTGCCCATCTGCCCCGGCAGCTTCTTCCCCTTGACCACCCGGGAAGGATAAGCGCTGGCGCCGATGGACCCCGGGGCCCGGTGAGACATGGACCCGTGGGTCCTGGGGCCCACGGTGAAGTTCCAACGTTTCACCGTACCGGCAAAACCCTTGCCCTTGCTGGTGCCGATGACGTTCACCCGGTCGCCGATGTTAAACTGCTCCAGCGTTATCTCCTGTCCGACCTCGTATTCGCCGGGCGCGTCCAGACGGAGCTCCCGGAGGTAACGAAAGCCGCTCTTGGAGCCGTGCTTCTCAAAATGGCCTTTAAGGGGCTTATTGACCTTGCCCAGGGAGCGGCGTTCGAAGCCCAACTGCAAGGCATCATAGCCTTCCTTAGCGCCGCCCTTCACCTGGGCCACAAAGCAGGGGCCGGCTTCGATCACCGTCACCGCCACTGAGAGCCCTTCCGGGTCGAAGATGCGGGTCATGCCCAATTTTTTCCCGATAATGCCGCCAGGCATTTTTTTCTCCAGTAGTCAGTAGTCAGTTGCCAGTTGCCAGTTTTCGATTTTCATCAAGTCAGGGCCAGTTCCAGTCTTTTCTTTTACTGGCCACTGACTACTGGCTACTGGCTACTAAACTTTAATCTCCACGTCCACCCCCGCGGCCAGGTCCAGTTTGCTGATGGCGTCCATGGTCTGTTGGGTGGGCTCCAGGATATCCATAAGCCGCTTATAGGTGCGGATCTCGAACTGCTCCCGGGATTTTTTGTCGATGTGCGGAGAGCGCAATACGCAGTATTTATTGATCTCCGTGGGCAGCGGGATGGGACCGGCCACCCTGGCCCCGGTGGACCGGGCGGTCTCCACGATCTCCACCACCGATTTATCCAGCAGCTTGTGGTCGTAAGATCGCAACCTGATGCGAATCTTGGGTGTAATCATCTATTCCGTCCTATTCCACGATCTCGCTCACCACGCCGGCGCCGACGGTGCGGCCGCCTTCCCGGATGGCGAAGCGCAGTTCCTTCTCCAGGGCCACGGGCGTGATCAGGTGCACCGTCATGGAGACGTTGTCCCCGGGCATCACCATCTCCACCCCTTCAGGCAGCGTCACCACCCCGGTGACGTCCGTGGTGCGCAGATAAAACTGGGGCCGGTAACCCGAGAAAAACGGGGTGTGCCGCCCGCCTTCCTCTTTGGTCAAGATGTACACTTCGGCCTTGAACTTGGTGTGCGGCGTAATGGAGGCGGGCTGGGCCACCACCTGGCCCCGCTCCACTTCGTCCTTCTTGATGCCCCGGAGCAGCAGACCCACGTTGTCGCCGGCTTGCCCCTGGTCCAGGGTCTTCCTAAACATCTCCACCCCGGTGCACACCGTCTTCTGGGTGGGCGCAAAACCCACGATCTCCACTTCATCGCCGACCTTCACCAATCCCCGCTCCATGCGGCCGGTAACCACCGTGCCCCGGCCGGAGATGGTGAACACGTCTTCGATGGGCATCAGGAAGGGTTTTTCAATGGCCCTGACCGGCTCCGGAATGTAGCTGTCCAAGGCGTCCATCAACTCGAAGATGGGCTTTACTTCCTCGGCGTTGAAGTCATCCGCTTCCAGGGCCTTCAGCGCCGAACCCTTGATGATGGGAATGTCGTCCCCGGGGAAATCGTACTTGGACAGCAGTTCCCGGAGCTCCAGCTCCACCAGCTCGATCAGGTCCGGGTCGTCCACCAGGTCCACTTTGTTCAAAAAGACCACGATGTAGGGGACGCCCACCTGCCGGGCCAGGAGGATATGTTCCCGGGTCTGGGGCATGGGCCCGTCGTCCGCGCCCACCACCAGAATGGCCCCGTCCATCTGGGCCGCGCCGGTGATCATGTTCTTGATATAGTCCGCGTGCCCCGGGCAGTCCACGTGCGCATAATGGCGTTTGTCGGTCTCGTATTCCACGTGGGCCAGGGCGATGGTGATGCCCCGCTCTTTCTCTTCCGGAGCCTTGTCGATCTGGTCGAAGGGCACAAACTGGGCCAGCCCCTTCTTGGCCAAATGCTTGGTAATGGCCGCGGTCAGGGTCGTCTTCCCATGGTCGATGTGACCAATGGTACCCACGTTCACGTGCGGTTTCTTGCGCTCAAACTTCTTCTTGGCCATTAGGACTTCCTCCTGAACTTAAGGGGTCATGCCCGGGCTTGACGCCGGCCCAAAATTTCCTCCGACAGATTGGCGGAGACAGGCTCATAATGATCAAACTGCATGGTAAAAGTGGCCCGGCCCTGGGTGGCGCTCCTGAGCACCGTGGCGTAGCCGAACATGGTGGCCAGGGGCACCTGGGCCTGAACTATCTGGGTCGCCCCCCGGGTTTCCATACCGGTCACCCGGCCCCGGCGGGCGTTGACTTCGCCCATGACTTCGCCCACAAACTCCTCCGGAGTCACCACCTCCAGAGACATGATAGGCTCCAGCAACACGGGCTTGGCCTTTTTGGCCGCTTCCTTAAAACCCATGGAACCGGCGATGTGAAAGGCCCTTTCCGAAGAATCCACTTCATGGTAGGAGCCGAACACCAGGGCCACTTCCAGGTCCACCATGGGATAGCCCATGATGCCGGTGGCCGCGGCTTCCTTGACTCCCTTTTCCACCGCAGGAATATATTCCTTGGGCACCACACCGCCCACAATTTTGTTCTCGAAAACCACGCCGCTCCCCGGCTCCAGGGGCTTGATCTCCAGGACTACGTGGCCGTATTGGCCCCGGCCCCCGGTCTGGCGGACAAACTTGGTCTCCTGGGTGGCGGCTTGGGTAACGGTCTCCCGGTAGGCCACCTGGGGTTTCCCCACCTGGGCGTCCACCTTGAATTCCCGCATCAGCCGGTCGACGATGATCTCCAGGTGCAACTCCCCCATGCCGGAAATAATGGTCTGGGCGGTCTCGGTGTCGGTGTGCACCCTAAAAGAAGGATCTTCCGCGGCGATCTTGCCCAGGGCCTGCCCCAGGCGGTCCTGGTCGGCTTTGGTTTTTGGCTCAATGGCGATGTCGATCACCGGTTGAGGAATGTGCAGGGTCTCCAGGATCACGGGGTGGCGCTCATCCGCCAGGGTGTCGCCGGTGGTGGTGTTCTTCAACCCCACCGCGGCCACAATGTCCCCGGCGTAGGCCGCGTCGATCTCTTCCCGCTTATTGGCGTGCATCTTGAGTAAGCGGCCGATGCGCTCCTTGACGCCCTTGGTGCTGTTCAAAACCGCGGAACCGGAGGACAGAACCCCGGAATAAACCCGAATGAAAGTGAGGTGGCCGATGAAGGGATCGGTCAAAATCTTGAAAGCCAGCGCGGCCAAAGGCGCGTCGTCCGCCGCGGGCCGCTCCACCACGTGGCCGCCGGCATCGATCCCCTCAATCGCGGGAATATCCAACGGCGACGGCAGATAATCCAAGACCGCGTCTAACACCGGCTGAATGCCTTTATTTTTGAATGCCGAACCGCAGAGCACCGGCACCGCCTGCAACTGGATGGTGGCCCTTCTGAGCGCGGCCTTTAAATCCTCGAGGGGCACCGGTTCATCCTGCAAATAAAGCTCCATCACGCCTTCGTCCAGCTCCGCGATCTTTTCCACCAAGCGGCTCCGGTATTCCTGGGCCAGTTCCTGGTAATCCGCGGGAATCTCCCCGGCCGCGAAATCGGTCCCCAAGGCGGCCTCATCATAGATCAGGGCCTGCATGGCCAGGAGATCGATGATGCCCTTAAAGCGCGCTTCTTCCCCTAATGGCAGTTGCACCAGCACCGGGTTGGCTTTGAGGCGCTCCCGCATCATCTTTTCGCATCGGAAGTAGTCGGCCCCCACCCGGTCCATCTTGTTGATAAAGGCCAGCCGGGGCACGCCGTAGCGGTCGGCCTGGCGCCAGACCGTCTCGGATTGGGGCTCCACCCCGGCCACCGCGTCGAAGACCGCCACCACTCCATCCAGCACCCTTAAGGAACGTTCCACCTCGATGGTGAAATCCACGTGCCCCGGGGTGTCGATGATGTTGATGCGATGGTCCCGCCAGTAGCAGGTGGTAGCCGCGGAAGTAATGGTGATGCCCCGTTCCTGTTCCTGGGCCATCCAATCCATCACGGCCTGCCCTTCGTGGACCTCTCCCATCTTATGGGTCACCCCGGTGTAGAAGAGGATGCGCTCCGTGGTTGTCGTCTTTCCGGCGTCGATGTGGGCCATAAACCCAATATTCCGCACCCGGGTTAGGGGAGTTTTACGTGACACAAAAAATTACCAACGATAATGGGCGAAGGCCTTGTTGGCTTCCGCCATCTTATGCGTATCTTCCCTTTTCTTAATGGTGGCGCCCTTATTCTGGGCCGCGTCTAAAAATTCTCCGGCCAATTTGGCCCCCATGGACTTTTCGCCCCGGGCCTGGGAGTAAGCGATGATCCAGCGGATGGCCAAGGAGATGCGCCGGTCGGCCCGCACTTCCACGGGCACCTGGTAAGTCGCGCCCCCCACCCGCCGGGATTTCACCTCGATCAAGGGCTTGACGTTATCCATGGCCTGGTGGAAGACCTTCAAAGGCTCATCCTGGGATTTCTGGCCGACGATATCCAGGGCCTGGTAAAAGATGCGCTGGGCCACGGATTTTTTCCCTTTCTTCATCAAACCGTTGATGAACCGGCTCACCAGCGTATCGTTATATTTCAGGTCCGGCAAAACGCTTCTCTTAACCACTCCGCCTTTTCTAGGCATTTCTTCCTACCTTTACTGAGTTATCAATCGCCAACAGCCAGCCTTCCTCTGACTACTGGCCACTGGCTACTGACTACTGATTACTTGGGCCGCTTGGCCCCGTATTTGGACCGGCCCCGGCGGCGGTCCGTGACCCCGGAGGCGTCCAGGGTGCCCCGCACCACGTGGTAACGCACCCCCGGCAGGTCCTTCACCCGGCCGCCCCGGATGAGGACAACGGAGTGCTCCTGCAAATTATGCCCCACGCCGGGAATGTAGGTGGTCACCTCGATGCCGTTGGTGAGACGCACCCGGGCCACTTTCCGCAGCGCGGAGTTGGGTTTTTTGGGCGTGGTGGTATAGACCCTCACGCATACCCCCCGTTTCTGGGGGCAGCTTTGCAAAGCCGGAGACGCCGTGCGTTTGCGCATCTTCTCCCGGCCTTTGCGAATCAACTGACTGATGGTGGGCATAGCGGCTCCTGCCAAACCCCCGTAGGGGAATATTCAAATCTAATTATTTTAGAAAATTATTCCAGTACCTGTCAACCTTTTATTGTCCAGGATTGGCCGCGGTTTCCACCACAGTCTCCGGCAAAGCCTCCGCGGGCCGCGGCAGCTCTTCTTCCCCGGTGATCTTCATCTCCAGTTCCCGGTATTGGTCCAAACCGGTGCCCGCGGGAATCAGCCGCCCCATGATCACGTTTTCCTTGAGGCCCCGGAGGAAGTCGATCTTACCCAGGACCGCGGCGTCGGCCAGGACCTTGGTGGTCTCCTGGAAGGAAGCCGCGGAGATCCAGCTCTCGGTGGTCAGTGAGGCCTTGGTGATCCCCAGCAACATGGGTTCACCGGTGGCCGGGCGCTTGCCTTGGGCCATCACCTCTTCGTTCCTTTCCTCGAAGACCCACTTTTCCACCTGCTCGCCCATGAGGAAATCGGTGTCCCCGGGGTCCACCACCTTGATGCGCCGGAGCATCTGGCGGACGATGACCTCAATGTGCTTGTCGTTGATCTTCACGCCCTGGAGGCGGTAGACCTCCTGGACTTCGTCCACCAGGTAGCGGGCCAGTTCTTTGAGGCCGCTGATGTTCAGGATATCGTGGGGGTTGGCGGAGCCGTCCATCAAGGCTTCTCCGGCCCGGACATAGTCCCCTTCCTGAACGGCCACGTGCTTGCCCTTGGGAATCAGGTATTCCTTGGGTTTGCCCACTTCCGGGGTAACCACGATCTTGCGTTTGCCTTTGATGTGGCGGCCGAAAGAGACCACGCCGCTGATCTCGCTGATGATGGCCGTCTCTTTGGGTTTGCGCACCTCGAAGAGCTCCGCCACCCGAGGCAGACCGCCGGTGATGTCCTTGGTTTTAGTGGTCTCCCGGGGAATCTTGGCGATGACGTCACCCGGAGCCACTTCATCCCCTTCCGAGATCATGAGAATGGCACCCACGGGCATGAAGTAGCGGGCTGAGGCCGGTGAACCCGGGATGCGCGCGGTCTGGCCGGACTCATCTTTGATGGAAATACGGGGTTTGAGTTCCTGGTCCCTGGACTCGACGATGAGGCGGGAGGCCTTCTGGGTCACCGGGTCCACCCGTTCCTGGACGGTGATATTGTCCAGGATGTCGCCGAACTTGATGCGGCCGCCCACTTCCGTGAGGATGGCGTTGGTGAAAGGGTCCCATTCAGCCAACACCCGGCCCGCTTCCACTTCCTGGCCTTCTTTCACCTTGACGTGGGCCCCGTAGGTCAAAGGATAGCGTTCCCGCTCGATGCCTTTTTCGCTCAACAGGACCAGCTCGGCCTGGCGGCTTAAGTTCACCAGTTCTCCATAGCGGTCCACCACGGACTTCATATTATCGAAACGCACCCGGCCTTTGCCCCGGGCCACGTGATAGGACTGTTCCGCCCGCCGGGACGCGGTGCCGCCGATGTGGAAGGTGCGCATGGTCAACTGGGTGCCAGGCTCGCCGATGGATTGGGCCGCCAGGATACCGATGGCTTCGCCGATGGACACGCCGGTCCCGTGGCCCAAATCCCGGCCATAGCACTTGGCGCATACCCCCCAACGGGCCTCGCAGGTGAGGACCGAGCGGATCTGCACCTTTTCCAGACCCGCGTCTTCGATGCGGGCCGACGCGTCTTCATCGATCTCTTCGTTGGCCTCCACCAGCACTTCGCCGGTGTGGGGGTCGACAATGTCTTCCAGGGCCACCCGGCCCAGGACCCGGTCGCCCACCCGCTCGATGATTTCGCCGCCTTCCACCAGGGGAGTGACATAGATGCCGTCGATGGTGCCGCAGTCTTCTTCGGTGATCACCGCATCTTGGGCCACGTCCACCAGACGCCGGGTCAGATAACCGGAGTTCGCGGTTTTCAGCGCGGTATCCGCCAGACCTTTGCGCGCGCCGTGCGTGGAGCTGAAGTACTGCAACACGGTGAGGCCTTCCCGGAAGTTGGCGGTGATGGGGGTTTCGATGATTTCCCCGGAGGGTTTGGCCATCAGGCCCCGCATGCCGGCCAACTGGCGCATCTGGTCTTTGCTGCCCCGGGCGCCGGAATCGGCCATCATGAAGACCGGATTGAAACTGGAGATTTCTTCCTGGTGCACTTCTTTGGTTTCCGGGTCTTCCACGCTGATCACTTCCCGGGCCATCTCCGCCATCATCTCCGCGGCGATCTCGTCCGTGGCCTTGGCCCAGATGTCCACCACCTTGTTGTATTTTTCCCCTTCGGTGATGAGACCTTCCTGGTACTGTTCCTCCACCTGGCTCACTTCGGCCTGGGATTCCTTGAGAATCTCCGTCTTCCGTTTGGGCACGATCATGTCTTTCATGCTGATGGAGATGCCCGCCTTGGTGGCGTATCGGTAACCCAAGTCTTTCAAGCGGTCCGCCAGAAGCACGGTCTGCTTGATGCCGCACTTGCGGTAACAGGAGGCGATGAGTTTGCGGATCTCTTTTTTGGTCATGGTGCCGTTCACCAGATCAAAGCTAAGACCCTCGGGCATAATTTCGCTGAGGATCACCCGGCCCACCGTGGTCTGATAAATCTTGCCGTTGATGCGCACCGGGATTCTGGCCTGGAGGTCGACTTCGCCCTGGTCGAAGGCCACCCGCACCTCTTCGGGAGAAGCATAGGGGATGGGCTTTTCCCCGTCCCGGGCCACCCGCTCCCCTTTGACCAGGGGCTTTTCCCGGGTGAGGTAGTAGAGCCCCAGGACGATATCCTGGGTGGGTACGATGATGGGATCGCCGTTGGCCGGGGACAGGATGTTGTTGGTGGCCATCATCAAGGCCCGGGCCTCGATCTGGGATTCGATGGATAACGGCACATGCACCGCCATCTGGTCGCCGTCGAAGTCGGCGTTGAACGCGGTACACACCAGGGGATGGAGCTGAATGGCCTTGCCTTCGATGAGCAGAGGCTCAAAGGCTTGAATGCCCAAGCGGTGCAAGGTGGGGGCCCGGTTGAGCATCACCGGGTGTTCCCGCACCACTTCGTCCAGGATATCCCAAACCTCCGGGGTTTCCCGGTCCACCAGGCGCTTGGCCACCTTAATGGTGGTGGCGTGGCCCTGGGCCACCAGACGGTGAAAGATAAAGGGCTTGAAGAGCTCCAGGGCCATCTGCTTGGGCAGTCCGCACTGGTGCAACCGTAATTCCGGACCGATGACGATGACCGACCGGCCGGAATAGTCCACACGTTTACCCAGCAGGTTCTGGCGGAAACGGCCCTGTTTGCCTTTGAGCATGTCGGACAGGGATTTTAAGGCCCGCTTGTTGGGACCGGTGATGGTCCGGCCCCGGCGGCCGTTCTCGAAAAGGACGTCCACCGCTTCCTGGAGCATGCGTTTTTCATTGCGGATGATGATGTCCGGCGCGTTGAGTTCCAGGAGCCTTTTTAGGCGGTTGTTGCGGTTGATCACCCGCCGGTAGAGGTCGTTCAAGTCGGAGGTGGCGAAACGGCCGCCGTCCAGATGCACCAGAGGCCTGAGATCGGGGGGCAACACCGGAATCACTTCCATGACCATCCATTCCGGCCGTTGTCCCGAATCCCTGAACGCATCGATGATCTTCAGGCGTTTGCCCAGCTTTTTCCGCTTGGCGTCGGAGCTGGTCTTGGCCATCTCCAGGCGCACTTCCGCAGACAAGGTGTCCAGGTCCACCACCCGGAGCATCTCCCGGACGGCTTCCGCGCCCATGCCCGCGTTAAACCGGTCCCCGTACTCCTCCCGGCACTGCCGGTATTTTTCCTCGGACAGCAGCGACCCTTTCACCAGGGGCGTGTCCCCGCCGTCCACCACCACGAAAGCCTCGAAGTAGAGAATTTTTTCCAGCTCTTTTAAAGTGAGGTCCAGGAGATTCCCGATCTTGCTGGGGAGGCTTTTTAGAAACCAGATATGCACCACCGGGCAGGCGAGTTCAATGTGGCCCATGCGCTCCCGGCGCACCTTGCTCTGGATAACCTCCACCCCGCATTTTTCGCAGGTAATGCCCCGGTGCTTCATGCGCTTGTATTTGCCGCAGTTACATTCGTAGTCTTTGGCGGGACCGAAAATCTTGGCGCAAAACAAGCCGTCCCGCTCCGGCTTGAAGGTGCGGTAGTTGATGGTCTCCGGTTTCTTCACTTCCCCGTGGGACCAGGAACGGATCATCTCGGGGGACGCCAAAGCCAGGCGCACCGCCTCGATGCTGATCGGGTCTTCAGGACGGGCAAACAGGCTGTTCAAGTCTTCCAAAGCCACTTCCCGCATTTTTTCCATAAAGCTCTATTCCTTTGTGGTGTCCTTTTTCAGGAGTTCCACGTTCAATGCCAAGCTCTTAAGTTCCCTCACCAACACGTTGAAGGATTCCGGCAGGCCCGCTTCCAGGTCGTATTCACCTTTGAAGACCTTCTCGTACATGCGGGTGCGGCCGGCCACGTCGTCTGATTTCACGGTGAGAAATTCCTGGAGGGTATAAGCCGCGCCGTAGGCTTCCAGGGCCCAGACTTCCATTTCGCCCAAACGCTGGCCGCCGAATTGGGCCTTGCCTCCCAGGGGCTGCTGCGTCACTAATGAATAAGGGCCGATGGACCGGGCGTGAATCTTGTCCGCCACCAGGTGGTGGAGTTTCATCATGTACATCACTCCCACCGTCACTTCCCGGTCAAAAGGCTCGCCGTTGCGGCCGTCATATAATCTGCATTGGCCTCCCAGGGGCAGCCCCGCGTCTTCCAGGCAGGTCCGCACTTCCGCTTCCGTGGCCCCGTCGAACACCGGGGAAGCCATGGGGATGCCGTCTTTGTAATGATTTTCCCAGAAATGGCGCAGCTCTTCGAAGGACAGGGCGTCGATCTCCGCCTCCAGGTCCGGTCCTTTAAAAATCCGCTTCATCCGGGCCTTGATGGCTTCCAGGCTGTAGAACCGGTCGATCATTTCCCCCACCTGTTTGCCCAGGGTATGGGAGGCCCAACCCAAGTGCGTTTCCATGACCTGGCCCACGTTCATACGGGAGGGAACCCCCAGGGGGTTGAGGACGATGTCCACCGGGGTACCGTCGCCGAAATAGGGCATATCCTCTTCCGGCAGAATCCGGGACACCACGCCTTTGTTGCCGTGACGGCCGGCCATTTTATCGCCCACGGCCAGCTTGCGCTTCATGGCCACGAAGACCTTGACCTTCTTGATCACGCCGGGAGGCAGTTCATCCACCTTGCGCAACCGCCCCAGCTTGGCCTCGAAGACCATGTTCACCAGGTGCAACTGTTCCTGGAAACGGTCCAGCAAGGAGTCCACTTGGTCCTCCAGGCCGGATTCCTGGAAAGATACGTGCCGCCAGAATTCCAGGGGCTGTTTGGCCGCCATCTCCGGGGGCACCGGGGCCCCTTTCTCCAGGAGAGTCGTGCCGTGGCGCTCGTCGTCCAGGGCCTCTTCCACCTTTTTCCCCACCACCAGCTCCGCCAGCTTCTGGCGATAGCTCTGGGTGATGATGGCGATTTCGTCCGCCTGGTCTTTCTGGAGTTTGGCCACCGCTTCATCTTCGATGGAACGGCTGCGGTCGTCTTTTTCCACGCCTTTTCTAGAGAAGACCCGGGCGTCGATGACCACGCCTTCGATCCCCGGGGGCACCCTCAGGGAAGTGTCCTTCACGTCCCCGGCCTTTTCCCCGAAGATGGCCCGGAGCAGCTTTTCTTCCGGCGTGAGCTGGGTTTCGCCTTTAGGAGTAATTTTTCCCACCAGGATGTCGCCGGGGCGTACTTCCGCGCCCACCCGGATGATGCCGCTGTCGTCCAGATTACGCAGGGCTTCTTCCCCCACGTTGGGGATGTCCCGGGTGATCTCTTCTTTGCCCAGCTTGGTGTCCCGGGCCATGACTTCAAATTCTTCGATGTGGATGGAGGTGAAGACGTCTTCCTTCATCAGGCGTTCGGAAACCAGGATGGAGTCCTCAAAGTTGTAGCCGCCCCAGGGCATGAAGGCCACCACCACGTTCTTACCCAGGGCCAATTCCCCGGTGGCCGTGGCCGGCCCGTCCGCGATGATCTGGCCCCTTTCCACCCAATCCCCTTGATTGACGATGGGCCGCTGGTTGAAGCAGGTATTCTGGTTGGTGCGCTGGAACTTCACCAGCTTGTAGATGTCCACCGGCGAGCCGTCCCCGCCCCGGGCGGGCTCAGCGGCTCTAATGACAATGCGGCTGGAGTCCACGTCCTCCACCACGCCGCTGCGGCGGGCCACCACCGTGACTCCGGAATCCCGGGCCACCACTCCCTCCATGCCCGTGCCCACGATGGGGGCGCTGCTGGTCAAAAGCGGCACCGCCTGGCGCTGCATGTTCGAGCCCATCAAGGCCCGGTTGGCGTCGTCATGCTCCAGAAAGGGAATCAAGGACGCGGCCACCGAGACCAACTGGTTGGGGGAGACGTCCATGTAATTCACTTTGGAGGGATGGATGATAAGGAACTCGCCGCCCTGCCGGGCTTCCACCGTCTCCGAAAGAAACCGGCCATCCTCGTCAATGGGGGAATTGGCCTGGGCGATGATGCTCTCCCCTTCTTCCAGGGCGCTCAAATATCTCACTTCCCGGGTTACCCGGCCGTTTTCCACCACCCGGTAGGGGGTTTCGATGAACCCGAACTCGTTCACCCGGGCGAAGGTGCTCAAAGAGACGATGAGACCGATGTTGGGACCTTCCGGGGTCTCAATGGGGCAGATGCGGCCGTAGTGGGTGGGGTGCACGTCCCGGACCTCGAACCCGGCCCGCTCCCGGGTCAGACCCCCAGGCCCCAATGCGGAAAGACGCCGCTTGTGGGTGATCTCGCTCAAAGGGTTGGTCTGGTCCATGAACTGGGAAAGCTGGGAGGTCCCGAAAAACTCCTTGATCACCGCCTGCACCGGCTTGGCGTTGATCAAATCATGAGGCATCAGGGTATCCAGGTCCTGGATGGCCATGCGCTCTTTGATGGCCCGCTCCATGCGCACCAAGCCAACCCGGAACTGGTTCTCCAACAGCTCGCCCACGGCCCGGACCCGGCGGTTCCCCAGGTGGTCGATGTCGTCCACCGGGCCTTCCCGGTCCTTCTGGTAGATGAGTTCCCTGACCGCCAGGAGGATGTCCTCGGGCACCAGGGTGGTCTGGGTCAGGGGCAGGTCTTGGCCTCCCTGGGGTCTGAGCTTCAGATTCAGTTTCAGACGGCCCACCGGCGAGAGGTCATAGTACTCGGGGTTGAAAAACAGGTTCTTGAAGAAGGTCCCCGCGACTTCGGGGTTGGGCCGGTTGCTGGGGCGCAGCCGCCGGTAAATCTCCAGGATGGCCTCCCCCATGTTGGCGGTTTTGTCGGCTACCAGAGTGTTGCGCAGGCAGGGGCTGACATTGACGCCGTCGATGTACAGGAGGTCCAGTTCCTTCACGCCCCGGGTCTGGAGCAACTCTACTTTCTCCGGGGAAAGCACCTCGTTGCAGAGCACCAGTGCGTCCCCGGTCTCCGGGTCCAGAATGTCGTGGGCCACTACCTTGCCTGCCAGGTCCCCGGGGGAACCCACCAGGTATTCCACCTTGGCTTTTTTGAGCCTGGCGATGACCGCGGGGGTGATCCGCTTCATTTTCTTGTGGATCACGTCCCCGGTTTTCGGGTCCAGGATGTCCTCCGTGGCGGTCTTGTCCACCAGGAGTTCCGGGATGAACTTGCGGCGGACCGTGTCCGCCTCCAGATAGATCTTTTCCGTTTTATAGAAGAAGTTGAGCAGCTGTTCAGTAGTGTATCCCAAAGCCTTCAGCAGGATGGTGGCCGGAAACTTGCGCCGCCGGTCGATACGCACGTAAAGGATGTCCTTAGGGTCGAACTCGAAGTCGATCCAGGACCCCCGCAAGGGAATGAGGCGCGCGGAGTAAATGATCTTGCCGCTGGAGTGGATCTTGGCCCGGTCATGATCGATGAACAGTCCCGGGGAGCGGTGCAACTGGCTCACCACCACCCGTTCCGTGCCGTTGATGATGAAAGTGCCATGTTCGGTCATCAAGGGCAGGGTGCCGAAATAAATTTCCTGCTCCTTGATGTCCCGGATGGCTTGAGCATGGGCATCGGGGCCCACTTCATAGACCACCAGGCGCACCCGGATCTTCATGGGCACCTCGTAGGTCATGCCCCGCTGCAGGCACTCGTCCACGTCGTACTTGGGGTCTCCCAGACTATAGTCCACGAACTCCAGCGAACACGCGCCGCTGAAGTCCCGGATGGGGAAAACGCTTCTAAATACCCCCTGGAGCCCGAAATCCTGGCGCTCCACGGGCGGTAGGTCTTTCTGCAAGAAGCGGTGATAGGACTCCTTCTGCATCTCAATGAGATTGGAGATGTCCACGATCCGCTCGATCTTGCCGAAGCCCTTGCGATACACCCTTAAAGGCGATAATGCTTTGGCCATGCGTACTCCTTAAATTAATGGCCGAAACTCAGGGGACTACTTAACTTCGATGGTCGCCCCCTGGGCTTCCAACTTCTTCTTGACTTCCTCGGCTTCCGCCTTGGAGATCGCTTCCTTCAACACCGTGGGGGCGTTTTCCACCGCTTCCTTGGCTTCTTTCAAGCCCAGGTTGGTGACGGCCCGCACTTCCTTGATCACCTGAATCTTGTTGGGTCCGCAAGCGGTCAGGACCACGTCGAACTCGGTCTTTTCTTCTTCCGCGGGGGCGGCAGCCGCAGCCGGCGCGGCTCCCACCGCCGCCACCGCCATGGGCGCGGCCGCGGTTACCCCGAACTTGTCTTCCAACTCCTTGATGAGCTGGGAGAGCTCCAATACCGTCATGTTGGCCAGGTAGTCGACTACCTCAGCACGGGAAAGGGCCATTTCTTTTCCTCCTTGTCTTCGCTAAACGAATCTTTATCTAAGTTGAAGCAGGCGCCGCTTGCGGCAGCAGCTGCAAGTTTGGGCTTATTCAGCCGGAGCTTCTTCGGAACCGCTTTCAGAGGCAGCCGGAGCCTCAGGAGCCGCGACCGGCTCGGGCGCCGGGGCCGCAGCCGCGGGCTCGGATGCCTCTTTCTTATCTTTTATGGCCACCAGGACGTTCAGCAGGTTGCGGATAATTCCCGCCAACACCGTCACCAGGTTCCGGGGCACGCCTTGGAGCACTCCCAGGAACTGGGCCAGCAGCACTTCCCGATCTGGCAGTTTGCTGAGTGCGTCCACTTCCTGGGCCGTCAACACCTGCCCGGCGAGCACTCCGACCTTAAGTTTGAATTGGGGTTTTTCCTGCGCGAACTTGATAAGCACTTTGGCCAGGGCCACCGGGTCCCCGTAACCGAAGGTCACCGCGTTGGGCCCGACAAGTTGGGATTTCAGGGAGGCCATGGGGGAATCTTCGCCCGCGGCCCGCTCCAGCAAGGTGTTCTTCACCACCCGCAGCTCGCCGTCGGCCTCCCGAACCTGCCGCCGGAGGCGGGTGATCTCTTCCACTTTCAGGCCGGTGAAATCCGCCAGAATATTGAACTGGGACCGCCCGATGCGCTCCTGGAGCTCTTGAACGATTTCCGCTTTCTCTAACTTGCGCACTCCATCCTCCTTAAAGCAAGCGTATCAGGTTCTTGACATCCGCGGGGTCCACCGGGATGCCCGGCCCCATGGTGGTGGACAGGTGGATGCCCTTCAGATAGGTCCCTTTGCTGGTGGCGGGCTTCAGGCGCATCAGGGTGTCCATTAGGGCCGCCAGGTTTTGCAGGAGTTTTTCCGCGCCGAAAGAGACCTTGCCCACCGGCGCATGCACCACTCCGGCCCGGTCCACCCGGAATTCCACTTTGCCGCCCTTGAGTTCGTTCACGGCCTTGGCCACGTCAAAGGTCACGGTGCCCACCTTGACGTTGGGCATCAGCCCCCGGGGGCCTAGAATTTTCCCGATTTTCCCCACCTGGCCCATGATGTCCGGGGTGGCCACGGCTTTATCAAACTCCAGCCAGCCGCCCTGGATCTTGGCGATGAGGTCCTCAGCCCCCACGTAATCGGCCCCCGCGTCCAGGGCCTCCTTTTCCTTTTCCCCTTTGGCGAATACCAGGACCCGGACGGTTTTACCCAAGCCGTGGGGCAGGACCACCGCGCCCCGGACCATCTGGTCCGCGTGCCGGGGGTTGACCCCCAGGGCCACCGCGGTATCCAGGGTCTCGTCAAACTTGGTTCTGGCCGTTTCCAGGGCCAGAGCCACCGCCTCGGTATAGGGGTAGCGGTGGGCCGGGGTTATCTTGGCGGCCACCTCCCGATATCGCTTGCCATGTTTGGCCATCGGTGTCTCCCTTTTTTTGAGTTGCCAGTAGTCAGTTGCCAGTTGCCAGTTTTCGGTTTTCGGTTTTCGGTTTTCGGTGAAAAGATTTATTTGTAATGCTTTTCACTGATTACTGATTACTGATCACTGGCTACTGACTACTACTCCACAATTTCAATGCCCATGCTGCGGGCGGTGCCGGCGATGCTGTTCATGGCCATTTCCAGGTCCACGGTGTTCAAATCCGGCATTTTCAGCTTGGCGATGTCCGCCAGTTGCGCCCGGGTGATTTTGCCCGCCTTCTCCCGGCCCGGCTCTTTGGCGCCCTTGGCCAGCTGCGCGGCCTGCTTCACCAATACCGCGGCGGGGGGCGTCTTGGTGATGAAGGTGAAGGAACGGTCGGCATAGACGGTGATCAACACCGGAATGATGGTCCCTTCCTGCCCCGCGGTCTTGGCGTTATAGCTCTTGCAAAACTCCATGATGTTCACCCCGTGCTGGCCCAAGGCCGGGCCGATGGGGGGCGAAGGGTTGGCCTGCCCCGCGGGGATTTGGAGTTTGATTTGGGCGATAACTTTCTTTGCCATTTATTAGCTCCTGAGCTGTCAGCTGTCAGCTTTCAGCTTTCAGCAAAAAAACTTTTTTTAACCGTTAATGACTAAGGTCTGGGCAGAATGTATCGAATAACAAGGTTCATACCTAGACCACTTTCACCATCAGGCAATCGTAGAATTTCATCACCATAGCGACATTTTAAATTGCTATACATAACTCCGCAGCAAACAACGATTCTGTTGTCTTTCCCTGTTTTTCCGCCTGAATCTTCATGTAAATCTCCAGATCTAACATCAAGAAAAGGCTGGTTTTTAGTTTTAGCATCTTTAAATTGTCTATTTAATTCTTTCTGAAAATCTACGGCATCAGGCATATAGGGCCTTTAGCTGAAAGCTGACCGCTGAAAGCTAATAGCTGAAAGCTAATAGCTGACCGCTAAATTTTCTCAATCTGCGTAAATTCCAATTCCACCGGCGTGGGCCGTCCGAAGACGCTGATCATCACCCGCACCCGGCCCCGGTCCGGCCGCACCTCGTCCACCACCCCGGTGAAATTGGCAAACGGCCCGTCGTTTACCTGCACCTTGTCGCCCTGCTCAAACCTGATCTTGGGCTTGGGCCGGAGCACGCCTTCCTGCATCTGGGCGATGATTTTTTGCGCGTCCTCTTCGGGGATGGCCACCGGCTCGTCCTTGCTGCCCACAAACCCGGTGACCTTGGGGGTATCCTTCACCAAATGCCAGGACTCGTCCGTGAGCTCCATGCGCACCAGCACGTACCCGGGATAAAACTTCCGGTGCGAGAGCTTGCGCTCTCCCTTGACCATCTCTTCCACGGTTTCCGTGGGCACCAGCACCTCTGAGACCAGGTGTTCCAGGCCCCGGGACTTAGCCCGCTCTTTGATGGCCTCTTTCACCTTCTGTTCAAAGCCGGAATAAGTGTGGATGATGTACCACTTCTGCACTGCTTAAGTCCCTTGTTTCAGTGGATAATCTGGCGCACCAGCCGGGAAAGGCCGAAGTCGATCAGACCCAGAAAGACGGAAATAATGATCACCAGAATCAGGACCACCCCGGTGCCGCCCAGAGTTTCTTTGCGGCCCGGCCAGCTCACCTTCTTCAGTTCCTGCCAGGCCTCTTTGACAAACTCCACGCTGCTGGACCAATACTGCCTCACCGGCGGCAGCTTGCTGATCAAGGACGCGCGGGGTTTGGCGGGTTTGATCTTGACCACCTGGCCTTTGCCGGAGTTCTGGCCTGCTTCTTTGGGAGACTTCGGGGTCTTAGCTTTCTTCATGATACGGGGCTCTTTCTCTTGCTTCCGGTCGGTACCGCGTCGAATCTCTCCGGCCGGGAAGCTTACCCGGAAGAGGCGATATTTCCTCAATCCTTTTTAAGTTAAGATCACCGGCGTTGATTTCAATAGGGGAGATCTGGCGACACGGGCAAGTGCGGCTCACCCGGAAGGACCCCCGCTGGTCCACCCTTTTTACCCCATAACTGGCAGGCCAGGAGGGATTCGAACCCCCAACATCCGGTTTTGGAGACCGGCGCTCTAACCGTTCGAGCTACTGGCCTGTTTCTCTCCTACTTCGTCTCTTTGTGCAGGGTGTGGGTCCGGCAAAACGCACAATACTTCTTAAAGTTCAGCCGATCAGGTGTCCGCCGCTTATTCTTGGTGGTCGTATAATTCCGGCGTTTACACTCGCTGCAGGATAAGGTGATAATATCTCGCATAATTTATTCCACGATCTCGCTCACCACGCCGGCGCCGACGGTGCGGCCGCCTTCCCGGATGGCGAAGCGCAGTTCCTTCTCCAGGGCCACGGGCGTGATCAGGTGCACCGTCATGGAGACGTTGTCCCCGGGCATCACCATCTCCACGCCCTCAGGCAGCGTCACCACCCCGGTGACGTCCGTGGTGCGCAGATAAAACTGAGGCCGGTACCCCGAGAAAAACGGGGTGTGCCGCCCGCCTTCCTCTTTGGTGAGGATGTACACTTCGGCCTTGAACTTGGTGTGCGGCGTAATGGATGCGGGCTGGGCCACCACCTGGCCCCGCTCCACTTCGTCCTTCTTGATGCCCCGGAGCAGCAGACCCACGTTGTCGCCCGCCTGCCCCTGGTCCAGGGTCTTCCTAAACATCTCCACCCCGGTGCACACCGTCTTCTGGGTGGGGGCAAAACCCACGATCTCCACTTCATCGCCGACCTTCACCAATCCCCGCTCCATGCGGCCGGTAACCACCGTGCCCCGGCCGGAGATGGTGAACACGTCTTCGATGGGCATCAAAAACGGCTTCTCAATGGCCCTGACCGGCTCCGGAATGTAGCTGTCCAAGGCGTCCATCAGCTCGAAGATGGGCTTTACTTCCTCGGCGTTGAAGTCATCCGCTTCCAGGGCCTTCAGCGCCGAACCCTTGATGATGGGAATGTCGTCCCCGGGGAAGTCGTACTTGGACAGCAGTTCCCGGAGTTCCAGCTCCACCAGCTCGATGAGGTCCGGGTCGTCCACCAGGTCCACTTTGTTCAAAAAGACCACGATGTAGGGGACGCCCACCTGACGGGCCAAGAGGATATGCTCCCGGGTCTGGGGCATGGGCCCGTCGTCCGCGCCCACCACCAGAATGGCCCCGTCCATCTGGGCCGCGCCGGTGATCATGTTCTTGATATAGTCCGCGTGCCCCGGGCAGTCCACGTGCGCATAATGGCGCTTGTCGGTCTCGTATTCCACGTGGGCCAGAGCGATGGTGATGCCCCGTTCTTTCTCTTCCGGGGCCTTGTCGATCTGGTCGAAGGGCACAAACTGGGCCAGCCCCTTCTTGGCCAAATGCTTGGTAATGGCCGCGGTCAGGGTCGTCTTCCCATGGTCGATGTGACCAATGGTGCCCACGTTCACGTGCGGTTTCTTGCGCTCAAACTTCTTCTTGGCCATCTCTTTTTCTCCGCCTCAGGTTGACCCTAAACCCGCTTTCTCAGCAAGGCCGGGTAAGACTTCGGTTCCCGGCAACTCAAATCCGGGTTTTTACCTGACATTCGCCGGCTGCCCGCCTGCGATTTAACTTATGCCTCATCATTCATGGAGCCCACGACCGGGATCGAACCGGTGAACCTCTTCCTTACCAAGGAAGTGCTCTACCTACTGAGCTACGTGGGCCCTTTTCTGGAGCGGGAAACGGGACTCGAACCCGCAACCCTCAGCTTGGAAGGCTGATGCTCTAGCCATTGAGCTATTCCCGCCGTTTCCCGCGTCTTCAAGGAAAATGGTGGAGAGGGGAGGATTCGAACCTCCGAAGGCTGCGCCAACGGGTTTACAGCCCGTCCCCTTTGGCCGCTCGGGAACCTCTCCTTAACAAAAAATTAACCTAAAGATTTTCCCCTTGGAGCTGGCGATGGGACTCGAACCCGCAACCTGCTGATTACAAATCAGCCGCTCTACCATTGAGCTACGCCAGCCTCGGCACGCCATTTCATCAACGCGCAACTGCCCAAATTTTAACTTTATAAGTGTATTGGAGCTAAAAACGATTGTCAATATTTTTTCAAAAAAATCTCCAGTCCCGATTTTTCTCCTTTCGTTTGACAGAACCATAGGTTAGCTGGCATATTGAAAGGAAAAGTGAGATGTGAGCAGTGAGCTGTGAGCAGTAAAACCAAAACCCGTCATTACCTTCTTTTTTTCTGCTTACTTCTCACTGCTTACTGCTCACTCCAGCCCCCCAACAAGACAAAAAGTTTCAAAGTTCCCAAAAAACGCCGTCCAAGGAGACTGTAAATGAACCCCGCGCTTTCCCGCCTGTTGCGGCAACTTCCGGCAGTGGACGAGTTGTTGCGTCAATCCCGCCTGCAACCTTGGCTGGAGCGCTTGCCCCGGTCCTGGGCCGCAGCCGCACTGCGCCAGGTGCTGGAGGCCCGGCGGCAATCCTGGCGCGCCTGCCCGCCCGGGGAGTTGCCCCAGAAATTGGATAAAGACGCCTTATTCCAGGATCTCCAGGAGGCCCTGGACGCGGCTGGACAAAAGGCGCTCCGCCGGGTGATCAACGCCACCGGGGTGATTATTCACACCAATCTGGGGCGCTCGCCTTTGGCCGTGGAGGCCCTGGAACAGATGCTGGAAGTGGCGGCCCATTACTCCACCCTGGAATACGATCTCCGCAAAGGCGAACGGGGCTCCCGCCAGGACCTTCTGGAAGGGCTGCTTAAGGAACTCACCGGGTGCGAGGCCGCGTTGGTGGTGAACAACAACGCCGGCGCAGTGTTGCTGGCCCTGAACACCATGGCCCAAGGCCGGGAGGTGATCATCTCCCGGGGCCAGTTAATAGAAATCGGCGGCTCCTTCCGGCTGCCGGAGATCATGGCCGCCAGCGGCGCGCTGATGAAAGAAGTGGGCACCACCAACAAGACCCATTTGCGGGATTACGAGAACGCCGTCACCTCCGAGACCGCGGCCATCCTCAAGGTTCACCCCAGCAACTTCCGTATCATCGGCTTCACCCAAGAAGTGGCCTTGCCGGATTTGGTGGCGCTGGCCCGGCGTTACAGCCTCCCGGTCCTGGAAGACCTGGGCAGCGGCTGCCTGGTGGATCTCAGCCGCTATGGTTTGGAGAAAGAACCTACGGTCCAGGAGAGCCTGGCTGCCGGGGCTGACCTAGTCCTTTTCAGCGGCGACAAGCTTCTGGGTGGCCCTCAGGCCGGATTTGCCCTGGGCTCCCGGGAGTTGGTGGACAGGTTGCGCCGGAATCCCCTGACCCGGGCCCTGCGCCCGGACAAGCTGACCCTGGCGGGACTGGAAGCCACCCTCCGCCTTTATCTCGAGGAGCCCCAGGCCGCGGCTGCGATTCCCACCCTGCATCTCCTCACCCGGCCCCTGGCCGACTTGGAGCGCCAGGCCCGCAACCTGGGCCGAAGCTTAAAACGGCGTTTTGGGGAGAAGATCAAAGTGGAAATCCGCGCCAGCGAAGGCCGGGTGGGCGGCGGCGCGCTGCCCGGGGCCGGCCTCCCCAGCCGGGCCCTGGCCTTGGAAATACCTCCCTTGGCGCCCCATGAATTGGAAGCCAGGCTCCGCCGGACCCATCCCCCCGTCATCGCCCGCCTGGAACACGGGTCCCTGCTTCTGGATTTGCGCGCCATCCAGCCGGATGAGCATCCCACGCTTTTAGACGCGTTGGGGGAAGTGATAGAACCTTAGCGCTTTCCATCCCGGAAGCAAGGTTAACAAATACCCCAAAGTTATTAACACGGGAAGAATTAAGGGAAGCTAAAAGAAGTTGGCGGGGGCGGGAAAGAACTTCCCCTGGCCCCCTTCCAACCAAGATAATAAGGTATATCCCCTAACGCGAGCAGCCTCATGCGGTTAGGGGAAAACCTTATCAAAACAGACGCTGGCCGCGCCGTCTTCTGTCCTCGGGGACAAGACAGTTTTGCAGGCGGATGGTGACCCGATCCATCGCCTTCTCACTCACGCCATGGCGCTCACAGGCAGCACCCAGACACTCCTTGGGAACTTGTGGCCGGTTTACCGCTCCAGCGCTAAACCTCTTCCCCATCCCCCCGCAGCGGCTTGGGAATAAATCCTTATCCCGGCCTTCCTGGGCAATGGTCAGGCGGGTGACCCGACTCATCATCGAGTCCTCCGGCCACCCCCTCACGACCGCTTCCTGCCGGGTGCTGCTTAAGGAGCAGCAGGCGTTTTTCGACAGCCAGTTACTTCACTAAATCTTTCAGTTGTTTGCCCGGCTTAAATTTCACTACCTTGGTGGCAGGTATCTTAATGGGTTTGCCGGTCTGGGGATTCCGGCCTTCCCGGGCCTTCCGCTGGGACACCGCGAAGGTGCCGAACCCGGCCAGGGCCAAACGGCCTTCTTTTTTCAGGGTATTAGAAACAGTGCGAATTAAAGAATTAATGGCCTTTTCCGCATCAACCTTCCTTAGTTGGGCCTCTCCCGCCACTTGCGCGATCAATTCTGCTTTAGTCATGTTTTGGTCTCCATTTCTCCTGGTTTGCGGTTAATTACTTATCCCGTTCCACCCAACCATGACCACCTTGCAAATGGTATCCCTTGGCCCATCCCCCCTTTTAGTTCAATTTTGCTTACTGCGGAATAAATTACGAGCAGTCCACCGCGCTGCCCGAATCCCGCGGGTTTGCGGTTACTTGATAGCACAGTTTCCCCGGCCCTGACAACAAAATTTTAACAAATTGTTTCGCTTCTTCCCTCTAAAACCTTGGGCACGGTGGAACCGACCGCCGATAACAACTGGATTATTTTGAAATTAACGGGAATTACCAAGCTTACATCCGGCCCTCAGCCGGAAGAAAAAATTTTCGGACCGGCTGTTTCTCTCTACTTCGCTGGCGGGCCTGCTAACGGGCTACCTGTCGCAGTAAACCGAGCGTCACCGCGCCGAATCCCAAATGGGGAATGGTTACGGACCAAAAAAGAGGCCAGCGTCCCGCCTCCCCCAAGGACGTGCAAAGGCCGAAAAAGAGCCAATACCCGAACATCAAACCTAACCCCACGGTGACCATAACCGGGATATTGATCATCCCTGCCCGCAAAGTCAGGGCCAGTCCCAGGACCACCAGAATCAGGGGGGTGATGGAGAGGGAGATGCGGCGGTAGAGGTCCAGCCGGTAGGAAGTGGATTTGTAGCCGTCCCGCTCCAGGCGCTTGATATAGTTGGCAAGCTCGGTCACGTCCATTTCGCTGACTTTTTTCTCCAATCCGGCGAAGTCTTCCGGCTTTTCCGTGAGAACCACGTCCCGTTCCTGGAATTTTTCCCCGAACTCTTCTTTCCCGGGCTCAAAGGTCTGGATCAAACCCTGATAAAACCGCCAGTGGTCTCCCTGCCATTGGGCCCGGGCCGCGGCCATTATCTGGATCAGGTTGAAATTCTTATCGAAGAGATAAATCTTGACTCCTTCCAGGGTCTGAATATCTTTCCGGAACAGGAGGATGTTATAGATGACCCGGTCCCCCTTGTACCAAAAATGTTGCATACTCAAGAGACTGGGGGGCGGTTTCTTCTCCACCTTGGTATCCCAAAAAAGCAGCAGCAGCCCCTGGGTCCAGGGCACAATATAGAGCTTCAAAGAAAGAAGCAGCACCGCGGCTATAAAGGCGATCATCAGGGCCGGGCGGGTGAGGCGCAGGATATCCAGGCCCGAAGTGCGGATGGCCATGGTTTCATGGCTCCGGGACATGAGGCCGAAGGTGAGCATTACTCCCAGAAGCACCGCGGGGGGCAGCGTTTCCGCCACCGAGAACGGCACTTTGAGAAGAAAATAATAGAGGAGATCGCTGATACCCAGCCTGGCCCGGACCAGGCGGTCGATCTTTTCGAAAAAATCCACCACCAGAAACACGGAGATGAAGGTGGCCAGGCTGAGGCTGCTGAGCTTGAGAAACTCCCGGGCCACATAGCCTTCCAGAATGCGGGGCCGCTTTGAAGGGAAGTATTCCATTACTTTGTCATATATCAGAAAAAGTTTTTAGTTTTTAGTTTTTAGTTTTTGGTCTTCGGATTGAATTGCCAATTTGCCTCAAAAAGCTATCCTTTATAACACATTGATAATTTATATTTTTTTAACTAAAAACTAAAAACCAAAAACTAAAAACTGTGCGTATAGGTTTCCACCTCTCCATAGCCGGGTCTCTGCTGCGGGCCGTCCAGCAGGCCCAGATCCTGGGCTGCCAGGCGTTGCAGATTTTTGTCCAGAATCCCCGGGCCTGGAAGTGGCGGGATATTCCCGCCGCGGAGATAGACGCGTTCGCGGCCGCGAGGCGGCTCGCGGGCCTCGGGCCTTTGGCCGTGCATCTTACTTATCTGCCCAACCTGGCTTCCGTGAATGCATCCTTGTACCAAAAATCCAGAGAGCGCTTAATCCGGGAACTGGCCCTGGCCCGGATTCTTACGGCCGATTACCTCATCTGCCATCCGGGCCACGCCCCGTTTGCACCAGAGAGTTTTGAGCGGGTGGCCCGGACCCTGGCGGCCGCGGTGGACCAGATACCGCCTCCACCCCTGGTTCTTCTGGAAAATACCGCGGGCCAGGGGCAGGAGTTGGGCTGGAACCAGGAACAGTTGGGTCTGATTATGCGGCTTGCCGGAGTGCCTTTAGGGCTCTGCCTGGATACCTCCCACGCGTTCGGCGCGGGCTATGACCTGCGCCACCCCGCAGGCGTGTCCCGGCTGCTGGCGGAAACCGCGCAGGGGCCCGGCCTGGAGAGCATCAAAATCATCCACCTCAATGACTCCCAAGCGCCCCTGGGCTCCCGCCGGGACCGCCACGCGCATTTAGGGCAGGGAACCATCGGCCTGGAGGGATTTCGCAACCTCTTCTCCCACCCCTGGCTGCACCCTGACGCCGCGATCATGGAGACCCCGAAGAAGCACCAGGGCGATGAATGGCGGAATTTGCTTACTGCCAGAAGTTTGCTCTCAACCAAAATGCTTACGGGTTAGCAATAGCTCACCAGGCGGTAAAAAATTTGGCCGGTTTTTTGGGAACCGGCCAAAATGGAAAAGGTCCGAGAGAGCTGCCCTTATAAAGTCATTAGATTCTCCTGCCTCACCTCTTGGAAGAAGATGATGAAGAGGACGTCGACGGACGCGAAGAAGAGGAGGACGACGACGAACTTGAAGAAGAACTGCTGCTGCTCGATGGCCGGCTGGAAGATGAACTGGAAGAAGAACTGCTGGTGGTGGACGGCCTGGAGTAGGAAGACGAGCTGGATGATGAACTGGAAGAAGGGCGATATGAAGACGAACTGCTAGACGAGCTTGGGCTCGAGGTAGTCGTTGGTTGTCTGGTGGTCGTCGAGGAAGTGGAAGGACTCCGGAAAGTAGAGGTTGAACTGCTGGATGTACTGGGGCTCCGCAAAGTCGACGGGGAACTACTGGTGGAACTGGGGGTCCTTACCGTAGAAGGTGAACTGGACGTACTGGGCGTCCGGGTAGTTGTCGAGGAAGTGGAGGGACTCCGCAAGGTTGAGGTTGAACTGCTGGACGTACTGGGGCTCCGCAAAGTCGACGGGGAACTGCTGGTGGAACTGGGAGTCCTTACCGTAGAAGGTGAACTGGACGTACTGGGCGTCCGGGTAGTTGTCGACGAAGTAGAAGGACTCCGTAAAGTTGAGGTTGAACTGCTGGACGTACTGGGGCTACGCAAAGTCGACGGGGAACTGCTGGTGGAACTGGGAGTCCTTACCGTAGAAGGTGAACTGGACGTACTGGGCGTCCGGGTAGTTGTCGAGGAAGTAGAAGGACTCCGTAAAGCTGGGGTTGAACTGCTGGACGTACTGGGGCTACGCAAAGTCGACGGGGAGCTGCTGGTGGAACTGGGGGTCCTTACCGAAGTAGGTGAGCTGGACGAACCGGGGCTCTGGGTAGTTGTCGGTTGCCTGGTGGTTGTCGAGGACGTGGCCGGGCTCCGCAAAGTCGACGAGGAGCTGCTGGTGGAACTGGGAGTCCTTACCGTAGAAGGTGAACTGGACGTACTGGGCGTCCGGGTGGTTGTCGAGGAAGTGGAGGGACTCTGCAAAGTTGAGGATGAACTGCTGGACGTACTGGGGCTACGCAAAGTCGACGGGGAGCTGCTGGTGGAACTGGGGGTCCTTACCGAAGTAGGTGCGCTGGACGAACCGGGGCTCTGGGTAGTTGTTGCCTGCCTGGTGGTTGTCGAGGACGTGGCCGGGCTCCGCAAAGTCGAAGATGAACTGGGGCTCTGGGAAGAGGGAGAAGAGGTTGCCTCCCTCAAGGTTCTTTTGGGCGCCGGGCCGGTGGTGTCCGGCTTTTGCACTTGCTGGGCTCCCGGCGTCGTCTTCCCGGTGGTATCGACTACTTTAGGAGAAGGAACAGGCGGCGCCGCGGGTTGCTTCAACTTTTCGGGTTGGTTAAGGGTGCTTCCCGGCCCGCCGTCAAAGCGCTGTCCCTCATAGGTGCCGCGGCCTCCGGGACCCTGTCCGGCAACTCCCTGCAATTGCTGCCGGGCCGAACCCGGCTGGACTTTTTGCGGTTCAGCCGTCTGACCGAGCTTCTCCTTCAAGGTGCGAGGCGGTTGGGCCGGAGAGGGGCCTTTGGCTGCGGGCTTATCGCTGCCGACGGCCCCGGAGCCGGTTTTTGGAGGTTGGTGGATGTCCAGCGTCTTTGTAAAAGAATCTCTCTCCACAACCTTCAAAACTCTTTCATAATCTTCAGGACGGCCCCGCAAAGGATTGGTTTTTTCGTATTCCTTAATGCTGTCTCCCAAACTAATCTTCTGGAGACCAGGGGGTGCTGGGGAAATGGTCCCGGTAGCCGTGGTGTTGCTTCCGCTCACCTCATAACCAGGGGTTTGTTTCCCTTTCACCAAGAACTCTTTTGTGCCGTACCTTGCTTGTTCCTTTAATTGCTCTTTTACCTGTGCTTCGGAACCCAGTTCCGCGCGCACCACTTTGCCGGTATAGCGATCATAAATGATCGTCCCGCGTTTTGTTTCTCCCTTGGGAACCTGCTTTTCCAAGTCAGAAACGGCAACTTCCATTTTATGTTCCATTGACCATCTTGACGGTACTACAGGGCCGTTTTTCACTTTGCCCTCGCCGTCGAAGGCAATGGGTTCTACACCCGGGGAGCCCCACTTGGGGATCTTAATGGGCGTCCCGGCATTGCGAAGCTCTTGCTCCATGCGCAAGTGCCCGGTCTCCACCCGCTTGCCGATGGTTTCGGTGTCACTCGGCGCCGCGTATTTCAGGCCCTGGACCACTGCCTTAATCTCTTCGGACTTTACCGGACGCGGCTGCTCCTTCAACCGATCTCGCTGAAAAGCGGCGATGGCGCCGGCAAAGGATTTGGCGGTCAGAAGAGTCTTATCGCTTTTCGCCGGTCCCGTCATATCCGGGTCTTGAAAATATTCTAATCCCAGTTTATGGCCCAAAGGCGCCATTAAAGAATCCTTAGCATGACCCAAAAATGGCGCGTAACCCGCGTGGGAAACGGTGTCGCCCAGGTAATGCAAGTACTGTCCGAAATAGATCTTGGAGGTGGTGGGATCCTTCTCGTTGCGGGCCCGATTATAAAGTTCGAGGAGGCGGCCCTGAACGGCATTCTGGTCCGACCAGGGGGGAGTCATGGCATGCCACTGCGTCCCACGCTCAGAGTAAATGGGGGCCTTCTTCGTCCCGGGTTCGGGTAGGGGCGAGGTCTCGGCGTTTTCATCTACGCTTTGCGCAGACCGGGCGATCAGGAGGGCGTCGGCCTCCTTAACACCTGAGAGCCGCAGCATGGAATAGGTGCCATAGTAGTGCATGTCCAGCTCATAGGCGCCGGCGGCGCCAGGCGCCAGGAGAGCTGCTGCCAGCAGGCCGAAAAGCCAGAATTTAGCCAGATGGTTTTTGGGTTCAAGAGGTCTCATTTTTCCTCCCATTCCCTTAGACGACGGGATGTTTGCTGATGTTAGGAACAGATCCTTTGCTGAATAGCCCTTCCCTAAAGAAACTATTTTATCTCTCCAAATCCGGAGGTCAAAAGATTCGCCGCGTTATCAGACACCTGTTGAATAGCCTGCTCAATTGTGGTGGAGAACAGCTTGGCAGCCGCCCTTCCATCTGCTTGTTGGGAAACGGAGCCATTACCAGTAATGGCTGCCTTTTGAATCAAATTTAAATTCTGCCCATCGAACGCTTCCATCAGCACGCTCAAAGTGTAGTTGCCCTTGGCGGTTGGGAAAAAAGCTCCTGCAAATTCAACAGTTAAGCTGCTGTTTATCAAGGTGAATTTGATTACCCGATCAACCTCTCCTTCCTTAAGGTCCAGATCCGCTACCACAACTTCGTTATATGCGGTGTCAGCGCTTCTTAGCAAAGCTTGCGAGAGTGAATCCCCCATGGGATAATGATAGATATGGACGAACCCGGGGCCGAAGGGTTTACTTGGCTTGGCACTCACCACAAGATCTTGGATCTCTGGGGTAAATACCACGGCTACCCGGTAAGGATATTTTTTGGCAATATATGCACTGGGGGTAATTGTGGGGGTCAAGGTTACTTGATGCTCGCACGCTGAGAGCAAAATTATTATTAATATGAAAAATAAATGTTTTATTAAGTGGCGATTAGTCATCATTTAACTCCTCTTGAAATAGGTGGGCCCCAATTCATCCTATTTATTCTTGGAGGATGACGAAAATGAAGATGATGTTGATGAAATAGAGGAGAAAACTGCAGTAGAAATTGGCAATGGATACAACCTGGAAGATGTAACCATGTGCATTAGTGAACCTGATGGCGCAGCCGGGGTGCCGCAAAAGGTCTTTTTTTCTAAATAATTAATACATTATAGTAGGAAAAAAGTCAAGATCTTTCCCTTGTATAAAGTTCAACAATTCCATGGGGCCGATTAGTGAATTAGTGAAATGTTGAGATGGATTTTAATAAGAACCGTCTTGGCCACAAGCCTTGTCATGAGATTGAGAAAACATTTCATGAAAATCGGTCAACTCCACTCCATTGGCGGCCAGCGCCTCTTTTAGCCTGGGGCTGAGGAGTGCGGCCAGTTCTTCCCGGCGCTGGTAGGACGGCCCCCATTTCAGTAATTCCGGGGCGCTGTAAAGCGCGGGATGCAGGTAAATTTCCGTAACCCCTGGCTGAAGATGGGGTACCAGACCCAGTAGATATTCTTCTGTCATACGCCCGTCGTTTAAGAGGCCAAAGAGATGGTCGTTATAGATCAAGCCCGCGGCCTCGGCCAGTCGCCGGGCCCGGCGGCTGAGCCAGGCGAAGATCAAGCCCTGGGCTATTTTGGGGAAGAAACCGTGGGAGTCGAGCCGTAACGCGGTGCGCCAATCCTCCCAGGGCAGGCGCAGCGCGGGAATGGCGTATTCCTGGGCCAGTTCCGCCACTATGGGGAAGATGGAGGGGTGCAGGTGCAGATTGACGTGGCTATTCAAAAACCAGATTTTCAGGCCCCAGGACAGGGCCTTTTCGATTTGGGCCGCGAGTTCGCGTCTGATCTCCGCCAGCAGCTCCTGCCGCCAATAATAGCGCCAGCCTACCTGCACGGGATTATTCAAAAAACGGCCCTGGGCGTCCACCAAATGGGGAATATCATGGGGTGGGAGCACGGACCGGCCCTGGATCAGGGTGAGATGCACCCCCAGGCAGAGCTCCGGCATTTCCCGGGCCAGGGCCACGGCCTGTTCCACCGCGGGGCCGGTGACCATCAGGCTGGCGCACCGCAAGAGTCCCCGGCGGTGCGCCAGGGCCACCGCGCCGTTTAAGGCCGGGGACAACCCAAAATCATCAGCAGTGAAGATGACGATCTTTTCCAGACCCATATAAGGGGTTGGGGGAGGGGGTTTGGGGGAGGGGGCAGGGGTCCGTGACCCCTGGCCCCCTCCCCCAATCTTTCTTCTCACCCCCGCACCCAATGGCGTCCTTCCAGGAGCGCGGCTAACGACAGGAAGTTATAGGGGTGGAGCAGGGTTCCCAGACCTTTGAGCCATTTTCCCTGTTGCCAGGCCTTGAGCCCGTCCGCCAGGGACACGGCCATGTATTGGAAGACGCTGGGGTCCCGGTAGCAGTCGATGACGCAGGCCGCACAGTTGTCCCTGACCGGGGTCAGTTGGTGAATTTCTTCCAGGGGACCCATGGTCTCCCCCAGGAAATGGCAGCGGGAGACCTGGAGGTGCCAATCCACAAAGAAATATTTATAGCCCGCCAGGCAGGGAAAGCGCACGGGCCGGCCCCGGAGCTGGCGTTGCAGTTCGTCCAGACCCAGGGTGGGATTAAGGATGCTCAAAGGCGAGTCTTTTTTTAACTCTTTAATCTGGGTAAACCACCGGTCCAATTCTTGAGGGGTGAAGTCCACGGAATAATGCTCGGCAAACCCCAGATAGGAAGAATTGAGCCGGTTTAAGGGGTAGGAGAAGGTAACCCGGCGGAATCCCAGGTCCTGCAAAAAGTCCATCATTAATCGCAGATCGCCCAGCATCCGGCTTAAAGTCACCGAAGCCACCGGGGCCAGGCCGGCCTGCCGCAGGAGAGGAATCATCTCCCGGATGTGGGAGGTGAGGCCCGGCAGTCCCCGGTGCTCGTCATGCTCCCTGGCAGAGGCCGCGTCCAGGGAGATAATCAGGGTGTGCAGGTCCAGGGCTTTGAGCGCCTGAATGAGGGTGGGGGTAAGCAGGGCCCCGTTGGTGCACAGGATCATCTTCAGACCCAGATGCCTCCCCAGGTCCAGGGCTGGAAGCAGGTCTGAATAAAGCAGGGGTTCGCCGCCGGTGATGGAGAGGTAATGGACCCCGGCTTTCTTTAAGGCATGGAGTCCCTGAAAGAGCCGTCCAGGGTCGGCCTCCACCCGGTCTCTAGGGGCCACCCGGGGGAAGCTGCAGAAACGGCAGCGGGCATTACAGGCATTTGTGACGGCAATCTGGCAAAAGCCCGGGCCGCCTTGCACAACTAGATGAATCAGTTCTTTCAGGGTCATGGACAACTGCGGCAGGTCCCCTTCTTATCCTCAGACGTCTGACGCCGTTTAAACATAAAGCTGAGAAATTCCCGGCCCTCTTTAAGCAGCCGCCGCCGTTCCTCCGGGTCCTTAAGCATCACCTTGGCAGCCCGGGCCATGTACCGGGGCCGGAAATAGAAGCGGCGGTAAAACCGGGGCACAGCCTCAAAGATTTCGGCCGCGGCTAGGCCGGGATAATCCACCACGCACTGCTGGTAGCCGGTCTGGCCGTTGACCAGGCTTTCGGCCTGCATATAGCCCTTTTCCCGGCAATAATCGTAAAACTCGGTGCCTGGGTAAGGAGTCGCTAGAGAGACCTGGATGGTGTCCGGGTCCAATTCACAGGCAAAACGGATGGAAGCCTCGATGCTTTTCTTGGTCTCGCCGGGGAGCCCCACCATGAAGGTGCCGTGCACTTGGATGCCCAGTTCCCGGCACCATTTGACCAGGCGACGGCCCAAATCCAGGGTGGCCCCTTTGCGGATATTTTGCAACACCTGGGGGTCCCCGGTCTCAAAACCCACCACCAGCAGGCGCAGGCCCCCTTCCTTCATGGCCTTCAGGGTTTCATAAGAAGTGTTGACCCGGGCGGTGGCGGACCAGGTGAATTTCAGATTCCGAAATTCTTTGCTGAGCTGCCGGGCCCGTTCCCCCGCGGCGGTGAAGGTGTCGTCATCGAAAAATATCTCCGCGGCCTGGGGGAAGAGTTCCAGGGAACGGCGCACTTCCGCCACCACGTTGGCGACGCTCCGCACCCGGAAGCGCCGGCCGGTGAAGGTCTGGGGCCAGAGGCAATAGACGCAATGAGCCGGGCAGCCCCGGCCCGTGTAAAAAGAAACGTAGGGATAGCGGAGATAGGGAATATTATAATGCTCCATGACCAGGTCCCGGTGATAGATCTCGGTGACCATGGGCAGCGCGTCCAGGTCCTCAATCCAGGGGCGGTCCGGATTATGTTTGATCTTGCCGTTCTGCCGGTAGCTGATGCCCTGAATTTCCGCAAAAGGGCGGCCTTGGGCCACCTCCAGGAGGGAATAATCGAACTCCCGGCGGGCCACGAAGTCCACCTGGGGCCCGGCGGCCAGGGATTCCCCCGGCAGGACGCTCACCTGGGGGCCCACCAGGCCCGCCAGCAGCTTGGGGTTTTCTTCCTTCAAGCGGCTAATGGTCGCCAGGTCATGCTGAAAAGAAGGGCTGGTGGTGAACAGGACCGCGAGGTCAAAATCCCGGGCCATGGCCGCCACCCGGGACACCGTCAGATTCTCCGGGGGCGCGTCCACCACCCGGCTTTCGGGAATGAGGCCCGCGGGGTAACAGAGCCAGGTGGGATACCAAAAGGAGGTCACTTCCCGGGTGGCCTGGTAGCGGGAGCCCGCGCCGCCGTCAAAGTCTTGAAAAGATGGGGGGTTAAGCAACAGGGTGCGTTTCATCAATTACCTCTTAAGAATGCCAACAACTAAACAATAGGCGGATATTAACCAAGACGCCCAGGTTTGTCCAGGGAAAGAAGGTATGGGAAGTTTCCCCATGTCCCATCAGGGGATGCATTAGCTGCCGGCTTAACCGCCGGATTTAGGCCTAAAACTTGCGGTAGGCTCTTCCTCGGGGTCTGACTGCGTTAATGTTGATTGTGTGGTTATCGTCGTCAATTTCATAGAAGATGCGCCAATTACCCACTCTGGATTTCCGCTCCGCCTCTTGGCTCATCTCCACAGGATCAGATATGCGGAGGTCCATCGGGTCTTTGGCCAATTCTTTCGGCCTCTTATATATGCGATTTATAGTGGTTCGATCCAGTCCCTTGATAGTCTTGGCGGCGTTTTTGTCAATGTGGAGGGTATAGCTCATAGGCCAAGTTCTTTTTCCAATTCTTCCAGGGTAATAAATTCACCCCGTTTAATGGCCTCCTTCCCTTTCCTAATGGCCGCCCAATCTTCTTCAGTTAGGGGTTCCCGGTCATGTTCCTCATACCGATAATAGAGCATATCCAGAAACTCTCTCAATAAATCAGCGTCCGGGCCTTGAGCCACGGCCTTGAACTTGCCCACCAAATCTTTATCTATCCCGTTTCCCATGGGCTGCCTCTCCGAAAAAACCTTAAGGCTATTTTAAATATGCCTGGAGAATTTTGCAATTTGAATAAATAATTCCGGTATTTCTATTCGGGCTTTCTCATCCCGGTCAGGCCGAGTAAAATCTAACAAACGAACTTTTGCACTTGTTCCAAGATGGTTATTATTGGAGAAGAAAGAATTTTGCCTGGGATATCCTTTGAATGAAAACCGAAGATGGGAATTAAAATGGCCAGAGAAGCAACGGAAGTCACCCTCAGTCTGGAGGGTTTGCACTGCGCGGCTTGCGTGGCTAGGGTGGAACGGGCCCTGGCCGGGGTGCCGGGCGTGGAGCAGGCCCTGGTCAACCTGGCCACCCGCCAGGCCAAGGTCAGGTATGACGCGCGGCAGGTCGGGGTGAAAAACCTCCAGGCCGCGGTCCAGGAGGCAGGTTATAACGTGACGGGCTGGGCTATGGAAGCCCCTCCTCCCCTTTCTCCGGAAATCGAGGCCCAAAACCTCAAGCGGCGCTTTCTCCTGGCCCTGATCCTGAGCCTGCCCGTCTTTTTAGGGGGCATGTTCCCGCCCCTGCCGGTGTGGCTGGGGGTGAAGCCTGCCCATCTGGCTTATCTGCTGCTGGTCTTCACTACCCCGGTGTTGTTCTATTCCGGCGCGCCCTTTTTCCGGGGAGCGCTGCGCGCGGCCCGGCACTTTGCCGCCAACATGGACACCCTGGTGGCCCTGGGCACCAGCGCGGCCTACTTTTATTCTGCCTGGGTTACCATTTGGCCGGAAACCGTGATTGCCCCCGGTAAACACCCGGACCTCTATTTCGACACCACGGCCATGATCATCACTTTTATCCTCTTGGGCCGCTGGCTGGAGGCCCGCACCAGGGGGCGCGCCTCCCAGGCCATCCGCCGCCTCTTCGCCTTAGCCCCACCCAGCGCCCGCATCCGCCGGGAAGGGGTGGAACTGGAGGTGCCCCTGGAGCAGGTGCTGGTGGACGACCTGGTGCTCGTCCGCCCCGGCGAGAAGATCCCGGTGGACGGAGTGGTGGTGGAAGGCGCGTCCAGCGTGGATGAATCCATGCTCACCGGCGAGAGCGTGCCGGTGGCCAAGGAGCCGGACGCGGAGGTCTGGGGCGCAACCATCAATCAGCGGGGGTTTTTGGTCTATAAAGCCACCCGGGTGGGCCGGGACATGGTGCTCTCCCAGATCATCCGGTTAGTGGAAGAAGCCCAGACCAGCAAGGCCCCCATTCAGCGCCTGGCGGACCGGGTCGCGGGGATTTTCGTGCCCGTGGTCATGGCCCTGGCCGGTCTTACCTTCCTGGGCTGGCTTATTTGGGGCCCGGCCCCGGCCCTCACCCCGGCCCTGGTGAGCATGGTGGCGGTGCTCATCATCGCCTGCCCCTGCGCCATGGGCCTGGCCACCCCCACCGCAGTGATGGTGGGCTCGGGCCGAGGCGCGGAAATGGGTATTCTCATCAGAGGCGGCGAGCCCCTGGAGCGGGCTTACCGTCTTACCGCGGTGGTTTTCGATAAAACCGGCACCCTCACCCAGGGCCGCCCCCAGATTACCGACATCCTCACCTGGGAGGGCTGGCCTGAAGAGCAGGTATTGGCCTGGGCCGCGGCCGTGGAAGCCAAATCGGAACACCCCCTGGCAGAGGCCGTAACCCATGCCGCGGCCCACCGGCAATTAGCGCTACCGGCAGTGGCGGATTTTCAGGCAGTCCCCGGCTTGGGGGTCAAGGCCCGGATTGAAGGCCAGGAAGTCCTCTTGGGCAATTTTGCCTTCTTATGCCAGGAAAAAATTCCCCATCAGGAACTGGCCGCTTTCCATGAACGCCTGGCCCGGGAAGGCAAGACTACCATCTTTTTGGCGGCCGGAGGCAGGCCGGTGGGGGTGCTCGCGGCCGCGGACACTCTGAAACCCGGGGCCGCGGACACAGTGGCCGCGATTAAAGGCATGGCCTTGAAGGTCGTTCTGCTCAGCGGCGACAACCGCCTGGCCGTGGAGGCCGTGGCCAAAAGCGTGGGCATCTCCGAGGTATTGGCCGAAGTGCTCCCCCGCGACAAGGCCCAGAAAGTCTCGGAATTGCAGGGTGCCGGAGAGATTGTGGCCATGGTGGGAGACGGCATCAACGACGCGCCGGCCCTGGCCCAGGCGGACGTGGGCATCGCGCTGGGCACCGGCGCGGACGTGGCCGCGGAAGCCGCGGACCTGACCCTCATCCGGGATGATTTGAGCCTCATCCCCCAGGCCATTCACCTCTCTAAGAAGATGATGCGCATCATCCGCCAGAACCTCTTCTGGGCTTTTTGTTACAACGTGGTGGCCATCCCCGCGGCCTCCCTGGGGCTGCTCAACCCGGCCATCGCCGCCCTGGCCATGGCCCTGAGTTCGGTGTCCGTGGTGACGAACAGTTTGCGGTTGAGACGTTTTGGAAGCAAAGAGAGTGGGGATTAAGGAAGATTATTGCATGAACTGGCTAAAATAATTATGATTCTGGCAGGTGGACAATGGCATGGATAAAGTTGACAAAATAGGGCGTGAGATTAAAAAGCTCACCCCTTCTGAACTTTCTGCGTTTCGCAAATGGTTTCGAGACTTTGATGCCGAAGCCTGGGACCGCCAGATCGAAGAGGACCTGCGGGCCGGGAAATTAGATGGTTTGGCTAATCAAGCTCTTAAAGAATGCGGATTATAGCTAGTCTCCCCTTATATTATTCGGAGCGAGAAAACAATTACCTTCTCGTAGGGGCGGGTTTAAAACCCGCCCCTACATCAAGGCTCGCTGGCGCAATTAATTTTCTCCTCCCCTTAATAACTTACTTCACTGATCGAAAACCCTGCGACAAAAGCCCCCTTGCCTAGCGCAAAAACTCTCCTTATTTTGGGAGAAAAGTCTTTTAACTTCTTAAACCTGAGAATACCAGGAGAGAAAAATCATGCAAAAAAAGCTGATTCCCCTAATTCTGGCGCTTTTGGCCGCGCTCTGCCTCACTGCGTCCGCGCAAAAGTATCCTCCCCCTACAACCTCTGGCGGTTCGGGGGAGGCCCTGTTAAATTTGGACAACACCGTGGCGGTGCACGGCTACGATCCCACGGCCTATTTCACCGAGAAACGCGCCATTAAGGGCAATAAGGGGATTAATGAAAGGCTGGGGAGCGCCACCTATTATTTCCGTTCCCGGGCCAGCCGCTACGAATTTCTGAGCAATGCGCCCCAATACCAGCCCCAGTTCGGCGGCTACTGCGCCACCTCCATGGCCAACGGGCGTCTGGAGGATATCAATCCCCATATTTTTGCGGTCTACAACGGCAAACTTTATCTGTTCCGGGATGCGGAAGCCCAGGCGCGGTTCTGGGCCAACCCGGAGAGGATCATTCATGAGGCCAGGGCCAATTATTTTGAACTGGCGAGGCAGAAACGGGAGAGGTACTGAAGAATCCTTGCGGTTTTACGGCCAAAGCAATAGAGTGGAGACAGGTTTCTCACCCAAAACGGAGGGCGGCGCGGTGACTAAAAATATTTTGGTGGCACTGGGGCTGGCCGCGGCAATCATTATTGCGGCTCTCTATTTTTTCTATTGGGAAGGCCCGCCGGCCAAGGCCCCGGAGAAGCCGAAGCCGCCTGAGGTTACCTCCCAGGTCCCGCCTGCGCCTGAGGAAAAGCCTGGGGAAAAACCCGCGCCTGCGCCTGCTACTGCTCCAGCTCCAACTCCTGCGCCCACGCCGGCTCCTGAGGCGAAACCCCAGCCTCTTCCCGGCCAGCCCCCGGCTCCCCCGGAAAAGCCGGCAGCCAAACCGGAGCCTGCGCCGCCCGCAGTAAAAGAAGCCCTGCCGCCCCTGGAACCGAAAAAAGGATCGGGGCTGCTGGCAGGCAGTTACAAGAATTACGCCTCCGCGGCCAAGATGATGGAAAAACTGAAAAAGCAAGGACAGCCCGCGTTCATCCGCAAGGAAAATGACAAATATCAGGTGTGGGTGGGCCCTTTCTCCACCCCGGAGGAGGCCCAGGCCGCAGCCCAGGCGCTCAAAGGAAAAGTAAAAATTCCTGCCAAAGTCCACGAGATCGAGACGCCGGTGCCTAAGTAAAGGATTTTTGGTTTTTGGTTTTTGGTTTTGAGTAAAGGAATAGCGTTAGCAAGCGGAAGCGAGCCGCCGGGCCTGCCCCACTTCTTTGCCCCACTGCGCCTCTCTTTTCACTCCACCTGGTTTGAATCTCCTGCACCGATGCTTAATTTTATTAACCAGCTAAAATGATCTTCACGCGAGGTGGGTCATGCGCATATTTTCGCTGCTGATTATTATCGCACTGTTGGCGGGCTGTTCCGTGGGCATGGCCTTGTATGGCCATTCCGAGCCGGATTTGCGCAATATCCAGGTGGGGAAGGACCGGAAAGAGGTGGAATCTTATCTGGGAAAGCCGGAAAAGACGAAGAAGAAGGATGACCTGACCATTTGCGTCTATAAATATCAGGTGGGCAACGAACCCGCGCCGGCCCGGGCCGGGATGCACGCCATCCTGGACGTGGGCACCCTGGGCCTCTGGGAATTCATCGGCACCCCCATTGAACTGATCAAAGGCAGCACCCGGCGGCTCACGGTCATCTATGGGCCGGACAATAGGGCCGTGGAGATCAAAAAAGGGGCTAAGCTTTGAGCGTTCAGAAGCTTGGCCCCTCCGATAACATCGGGGGTCAGGGGAAACTGATTTTTTTCACTAATCCCTAACCCCTGACCCCTAATCCCTCAATATCCTACCCCTCTCCTTCCACCAACAGCTTATACAGATTCAGATAAGCGGACGCGGACCTTTCCCAGGAAAAGTCCTGGGACATGGCGTTTTCCACGATTTTGCGCCACTGTTTTTGGTTCTTGAAGGCTTTCAGGGCGGCGTTGATAACCGCGGCGAAGGCCTCGGGATTGTAGTCGGTGAAGAGAAAGCCTGTGCCCGTGCCCACAGCCGGGTCCGCCTGGACCACGGTGTCGGCCAACCCGCCGGTGGCCCGGACAATGGGGATGGTGCCGTACTTCAGGGAATACATCTGGTTGAGGCCGCAGGGTTCGAACCGGGAGGGCATGAGGAACATGTCCGCGCCGGCTTCCATGAGGTGGGCCAGCGCGTTGTCGAACGCGATCTTTACTCCTAATTTGCCGGGGTATTTGGAGGCTTCCTGGGCCAGCCAGCGGTGGTATTTTTCTTCGCCGGTGCCGAGGATGACCACCATCAAGTCCTGTTTCAGCAGTTCGGGGAGCACCGCGGCCACCAGATCGAAGCCTTTTTGATCGGCCAGGCGGGAGATCATGGCCAGGATGGGGGCCTGGGAGAGTTTGGGGTCCAGGTTAAAGGCCTCCATCAGCGCGGCCTTGTTCTTGGCCTTGCCCGCGAGCTTGGTCTTGCTGAAGGTGGCCGGAATGAGGCGGTCTTTCTCCGGGCTCCAATCCTGATAATCCACCCCGTTCAAAATACCATGCAAGGCCGAGGCCCGGGCCCGCAGCAGACCGTCCAGACCGTAGCCGAACTCCGGAGTCTGGATCTCTTTGCTGTAGCCGACGCTGACGGTGGTGATGGCGTCCGTGAAAACAATCCCCCCTTTAAGCAGGTTGATCTGGTCGTAATACTCCAAGCCGTCAATACTGAACAGGGACCAATCCAGTCCCAGGAGGGGAAATTTCTCTTTATAAAAAAGCCCCTGGTAAGCCAGGTTATGGATGGTGAGCACGGTCTTGGCCTGATTGATGATTTCCGCGTCCTGCCAGCGGTGGCGCAGATAAACCGGCACCAGGCAAGACTGCCAGTCGTGGCAATGGATCACGTCCGGCTGGAAGTCCAGGTTCTGGCATACCGGCAAGACGGTGGAGCAGAAAAAGGAAAAACGCTCCAGGTTGTCGAAATAGTCGCCTTTGGGGGTGCCATAGAGTTGGGAGCGCTCAAAAAATTCATCCCGCTCCACGAAATAAAAAGGATAGTCACCGGATTCCGGAGTCTTCACATCAAAGGACAGAGGGGCGCCCCCCACATGCCCTTCCAGGTTTTCGGCCACCGTGGTCATGGGAATCTTGCCCTGCTTGACCATGCCGTAATAAGGCATGAGGACCTTGACGTCCGCGCCCAGCGCTTTCAGGGCGTTAGGCAGCGCGCCCGCCACATCGGCCAATCCTCCGGTCTTGGCAAAAGGCACCGCTTCCGAGACCACAAACAATACCCGCAAGTTCCGCGCCATAGCCCCCTCCTTAAATGCAGGGGTTAGGGGTCAGGGGTCAGGGATCAGTACTTTGTTCCCGCATCTCCCTAACTCCTATTCCCTAATCCCCGCTCAATACGGTTTTAGGTTAAGAATATATCGATTAATTAGGCGGTTAAGTTTAGATTCTGCTGCGATAAAAAGAAAACTAATCTAAGTTTCTGAGGTTATATGGGAGGGGAAAGCCGGGCCGAGGATTATAAGATATGGATTTTTTTCTCCTAACCCTAATCTCTGACCCCTGGCCCCTGCCCCCTGCCCCCTGACCCCTGATCCCTAACCCCTAATACTTATACACCAGATCGATGTCCGCGGCCACGAAGCCTTTTTCCCCTTCGGTGAGGGTGAATTCAAAGATATAGTCCCGGCTGGGCAGATTCTCCGGGTTGACCCCCGAAGGCAGGTCCTTTTCCATGAAAAATACGGAAGTATAAGGGGATTCTTCCAGGCGGGTGTCGGTGACCCACACCTTGCCGAAGCCGTGCATGAAGCGGAAGAAGCCGTAGGACCGGTCCAGGAAGTACTTGGTGCACACCCCCCGCACCCGACTGCCCGACTCTCCCCAGGGAGGCGCGCCGGCAAAGGGAGGCGTGGTGGGAAGTAGTCCGGGAATCAGGTAGCCGGGGATGAAGAGGTCCACTTCCCGGCGCAGCCGCGCGGAGACATTGGCAAAGGCCACCAATTCCACGCGGCAGCCCTTATTTTGCACCATGGTCACCACGCTGCAAAAATCGCCGTCACCCGTGAACAGATAGATTAGGTCCAGGCGGTCCGACTGGGAGATGATGTCCAGGGCCATCTCCATGTCCAGGTTGGCCTTGCCGTAAGTGCGGCCGGAATCATCCGTATACCACCTGATGGGCTTTTCTATTACTTTGAAACCCAGGTCCCGGAGGGTAAGGATAAAGTTCAGGGTGTTCTTGTAGTTGGGGTCGGAGTTGGCCCGCTCTTCGTCGATGGCCACGTAAGCATTGAGGCGCATCACTTCATCGCCGTCCCAGGCGGCCAGGCGGCGGATAACTTCATAGCGCATGCCGTAGCCACCGCTGCGCATGATGTTCATGGAATCCACATATATTCCCACTCTACGATTATTCACCGTTCTCAGGCTCCTTTACTGAACTAAAATAAACATCGGGGCGTTGCTCTAAACCGTCATGGAAGCAATTCTATCTGAACAGTCTTCCTGTCGATATGCGGGTTTTTAAAAAATCGGCCCTTCCCCGGGTCTGGGAAGGAAGGGCGCGGCATCGGTAAGGACTCTTCCCTCATTATCCAGCCGGGTTTGCAAAAACACGGGTAGATGCGGCAGGCCTGCAGCGAATTCAGGTCCCAGCCATTGTAACGAGAGCAAGTTTCGGTCTTCCAGCCGGGTGGCCACTTCCCAGGCGGAAGGCCAATTAAAGTCATCCGCCCCAGCCAGATGAAAGCCGTAAAGGTCCAGAAAACTGGGGATAAACGCGGCATAAGCCTCCACCCTGGGGAAGACCGCGCTCAGGGTGCAATTAAGGTCAGGCAGCAGCCGGCCCCAGGGTCCGGCAGTCCCTGATTGCAGGGCCGCCAAGCCACCCGGCGCGAGATTTTGTTGGACCAGCTCGTAAAACTCCTTGGTGAAGAGCATTAAGGCCGGGCCCTCTTCCAGGGGTTCCGTCAGGTCCAGGATAATGACGTCGAAATTACCGTCGGACTGTGCTGAAAGCCAGGCGCGGCCGTCCGCGAACACCAATTCTGCCCGGGGATCGTCAAAAGCCCCTTGATGAAACTCAGGCAGCCACTCGCGGCAGACTTCCACCAACTCCTGGTCGATGTCCACCATCACTGCCGCTTCCACTACGGGATGGCGCAGGACCTCCCTTAAGGTCGCGCCTTCTCCGCCGCCCAGCACCAGCACCCGCCGGGGCTCGGGATGCGCCAACAGCGCCGGGTGGACCAGGGCCTCATGATAGATAAATTCATCTTTTTGCGCGGACTGCAATCTGCCATCCAAAAGCAGTACTTTCCCCCATTGGCGACTGAGGAAAATCTCATAGTCCTGGAACTGAGTCTTCCCGGAGACCAGGACTTTCTGCTTCTCATAAGCCACCAGATCGGCAGGGCTGGATGAGTCCAGAAACCAATTCCCCGGCGGCCAGGATGGAGACGACAAATCGCTCATATTCTGCAATCGGATTAGAATGATTTTGCAGATTATAAACGAAAAAAATAAGAGAAAAAGCATTTTAGCGGGAGGCAAGGTGAAGGGGAGTTGAAGTTTCTTAAATTATTCTAGAAAAAGCTGGAATAAATATTATCAGGGCATTAACGGATGCGCTTGGCGGAAGGAGCAGAAGATGTGGCGCAACCGCCAGCGGCTGGCCGCATCTTACCCTTCGCCCCGCCATCAATTTTCATTAGTTCTTGATCCGGGCAATTCTGTTAGAATGGGCCGAGTTTGCTTTCCGGAGGCGAAATGCGGGAAGTTTGGCGCATGTGGCATTATTCCACCATGGTGGTCCTGACCGTGCTCACGGCCGGGATTTTCGCGGCCATTCTCATCCCCTTCAAAGGCATCCCCTTGATTCCGGGATTGACGGAACTGCGGCCCGCGAACGTCATCCCCGTGGTCTTCGGCTTGCTTTTCGGACCCGCGGGGGCCTGGGGCGCAGCCTTAGGCAACCTCATCGGCGATTTTTTCGGCACCCTGGGACCGGGCAGTTTCTTCGGTTTTTGGGGAAATTTCCTGGCCGCGTACCTGCCTTATAAAATGTGGCGCGACCGGCCTTTGGGATACATCCGGGGACACCTGCCCCGCTTCATTCTGGCCGTGTTTCTGGGGGCCATGAGTTGCGCCCTGGTGGTGGGTTTCGGCCTGGAAGCCTTGAAACTCCTGCCTTTCGGCGTTATTGCGGTGGCGGTCTTTTTTAATAACGCGGTCATTGCCCTGATTTTGGGGCCGTTTCTCCTGGCCCTGCTGGAACCCCGGGTGAGCCGTTGGGACCTGTCCTGGACCGAGTTGATGGACCCGGAGGACCGCACTCCCAGTGCCGCGCCCCGCCTGGGACTGGCCCTGGCCTGGATGGGCGCAGGGGGCGGTTTCTTGGTGGGATTAGCGGTGGGCCTGGGCCTGGTGAGCCTCCCCGGCCTGCCTTCCCTGGCCGCGCTGCTGGCGCCATTTGTGGCGATTATGCTAATCGGGTGTCTGTTGCTTTAGAAAATATTTATCTCACGCAAAGTCGCCAAGACGCAAAGAAAGACGCAAAATTATATAAGTATTGCGTCCTTGCGCCTTTGCGAGAAAAATCCTTGGAGACCCGCAGATAATCAAAATCACCGATCTCTATTTTCGGTACAAAAAGGCCGCCACCCCGGTTTTTCGCGGTCTGAACCTGGAGATCGCGCCGGGGGAGAGGGTCGCGGTCCTGGGCCCCAGCGAGGCCGGGAAATCCACCCTGGCCCTCTGCCTGGGGGGACTGATCCCCCGGATGATCAAGGGGGAATTTCAGGGGCAGGTGGAAGTGGCGGGCAGCCTCACCCACCTCTGCCGCCCCCGGGAGCTGGCGGACCGGGTGGGTCTCTTATTCCAGGATTTCGAGGCCCAGCTCTTTTGCACCCGGGTGGACCAGGAAGTGGCCTTTGGTCCCGAAAACCTGGGCCTGGACCGGGGTGAGATTCTGCAACGAATATCACGCGCCCTCTCACGGGTGGGCCTGGAGGCTCCGATGACCAAAGACCCAGCCACCCTCTCCGGCGGCCAGAAGCAACTCCTGGCCCTGGCCGGGGTCCTGGCCCTGGAACCCCGCGTCCTGATTTTGGATGAACCCACCACCGACCTCGACCCCTTAAGGGTGGAAGAACTTATGGCGGCTTTAGGCCGCCTCAGCCAGGATAATCACCTAACCTTAATCCTGCTGGGCGCGGACCTGCGTCTGGCCCGGCATTGCTCCCGGATTATCCTCCTTGATCACGGGGAAGTGGCGGCGGACGGCAGGCGTGAGCAGGTGTTGCGGCAGGTGGAGACTTTCCGCGTCTTGGGGCTGCGGCCCCTGGAACTCCCGGCTCTCTTTCACGATCTGGGGCAAACGGTCCTGCCTTTAACTTTGGAAGAAGCCGAGTCCCAGGGCCGGAGCCTGGGTTGGGAGCGCGCCGGGGTAGCCGCCCAAGAGCCCATTACGCCGCCTCCACCCTCTCCTGCCCCGGAACTTTTGGCCCTGCGCCGGGTGACCTTCGGGTATCCGGGTTCTTCTCCCATATTTCAGGATTTTTCGTTCAGTCTGCGACAAGGCGAACTGACCGCGATCCTGGGCCCCAACGGCGGCGGCAAGACCACCCTGGTGAAACTGCTCCGGGGCCTGCTCAAGCCTCAGGCGGGCGAGGTCTGGACCGCGCCGGGAGATCAGCCCCTGCGGGTGGGATTTGTCTTTCAGAATCCCGATTATCAATTGTTTTCAGAGCAGGTCTGGGAGGAAGTGGCCTTCGGTCCCAGGCAACTGGGACTGGACGAAACAGAAGTCACTAAAAGAGTGGAGCAGGCCCTGGCTCGGGTCCACTTGATGGAGCGGGCCGGGGAGGACCCCTTCTCCCTCACTAAGGGACAGCGCCAACGCCTGGCCGTGGCCGGGGTCCTGGCTTTGACTCCCCAGGTGATTATACTGGATGAGCCCACCACCGGCCTGGACCACCGGGAGCAGGAAGACATGCTGGAGTTGATCCGGGAGTTGCACAGCCAGGGCCACACCATCGTCATGGTCACCCACTCCATGTGGGCCGCGGCCAATTATGCCCAGCGGCTGGTGGTTCTGAAAGACGGGAAAATTATTCTGGACGGCCCACCCCGAGAGGTCCTGGCCCAGGAAGAAATATTGTCTTCCTGCCGCCTGAAGCCCCCGGCGATTGTGCAATTCAGCTGGCGGTTGGGGTTCATGGCCTTGACCACGAAAGAGTTTAGTCAGGGTCTTGAAAAAACTGATAAAAGATAAAGAATATCTTTCAACTTTCTGTTTTCTTGAGATATTATCTTTCTTATTCCTGATGTTCCACCAAATATTAAAATTCCTAAATTCCAATTCAGAGGAGGGTTTAATTCCACTAGTATATCTTCGAAAGTTTTAGGCTCAGGACAAAGAGCTTTAAGCGCCTAAACAGACGGGAGGTGATAGGGAGGTCCCATAATTTCCCATCTTTTATGTTCCCTGGAGATCCCAGTCTTAGGAGGTGATCCATGAGCATTAAACTTTTGGCCGTTAAATTTAATCACGACCCCAATTCCCATCATCAGGACGCCCTTAACATCCGCCGCAATGCCAGTGAGGAAATCCAGGTGCCGGAATGGGTCCGAGGAATGACCCAGCCGGAAGACTCTCTGGCAGCCTACGCCCTCAAAGAAATCACCGGAAACATTATAACCATCCAGGCAAAATTCGAACGGCTCGACCCTCTGATTAACCAAGTATATATAAAAGCAACTAATCCTCCCCCCCAACCTCTCCCCCAAAGTTTCTGGAAATGGCTCCTCCAAATCATAGAAAAATATCCTTGGATTAAATATTACCTATACTGGCTATGGTTCATCGGCTTTGGGAAAAATGCGATGGGAGAGGTGAAAGAGACCCTGGTCACCTTCGACCCTTCCGGAGAGAGCGATTATGCCCCTTTTGAGTTGCATTACCATTTTCTGCAGCAACGGGGGATAGGAAGACATCTCATAGAATGGCACTGGCAGTATCGCCTGCAACCCAATGCTCCTTGGACTTCCTTTGATATTAGCAAGCACCTGATATTTACCGTGCTCCAAGCCCCGACTGAGCCCTGGAACCAACAGCCTTACCCCGACTTGCATAATCCATGGGTCGAAGTACTTGATCGGGCCTGCCAATGGGCCGCATTTCAAAACAACCCTACTTCCACAGCTGGCGCCGTCACCCAATATGTCAACGAAAAGCTCGGCCTAACTTATGACACCGCACAGGGGGCTTCAGTTTATACAGACGCTAACAATCATTTCCTTCTATCTGATTTTCTGAACTATCTGAAAAACGGCACCGGGAAAGGCAATGTAGTCAACTGCATGGACTGCGCCACCATCGTCACCACCTTTGCCAATGCCCTGGGGTGCGACCTGATGGCCTCCCGGATGGGGTGGTACTTTGCCCTTACTGACATCAAAGCCATCGGCTCTTCTGTCTGGGACCGCCCCTTTGGTAACGGTTTCCGCTACCACGAAGTAGCTTGGACCGGGACTGGCGGAGCCAACGACCCCATCTTCGATGCTTGTCTAAGGGTGGACGGTGATGACAACCCTTGGAGTTCTCCCTACTCGGAATTACTCCCGAAAAATATGCCTTTCACCACCCTGGCCAATCCCACGCTTCCCCTGGCTATTCCTTTCACTGCCAACAGTTATCGGGAACGGCTCTGCACCAACACGGAAGGCGGTATTCTGCAATGCAAACCAGATGGTCCCTGGCCAGGCACTTATAACGGCCGCAGGAGGGTAACATGATTTCCCTGTCCCGCTCAAACCATAGGAACGAAGTTAAAAAGAGATACGGATTTGAAGCCTGGGGCGGTAAGATCAAGGGGCCGGAAGCAGGCCTGACCCGTAATTTTCTGATTCCCTGGCGATATCTCCAGCCTTTTAAGGTGGAACGGAAAGAAGTGACGCCGGTTTCACTCCGGGAGGGCCGGGAGCTGACTTTTATTTTTGCCTCCCCCGAGACCCCAAAAGATGAGCGCCTCCTCATCAGGGTCTGGGAGTGTGACGGGGTGGAATCGGCCCACGAAGCACTTATCGACGTGGTGATGACCTTTATGGCCGCCAGTTTGCCTTCTTGCTCCTCGCTAGATTTGGAGATCGGGGATGTCTGCTTTGGGAGCCACGGTGAGCGCCAGGTGGCCATGATTTTCGCCCGCAATAACCTGCTAATAGACATCCGCAGCATAGGGCTGCGCAAACTGGCGGTATCTTCGTATGCAGACAAGTTGGATAAACTTATTGAGGGTGATCTCAGCGACCTCTTAGGCAAAAAACCAAAGAAAGGTAGGCCAATTATCTTTGAAGTTCAGCTATCCAGCGATACTGCCAAAGTTGACGGAGAGATTGTGGTAAAGGTCACTGCGGCCGATCTCTACATAAATGACTTCATGGTGATCTTGCTGGGGACAGGAGGCACTTTCCTGCAGCGGGAGAAAGATTTCGTTTTTTTGGCCAAAACTCCTGGCAGCCACTCTCTGCGGATAATCGCGGTTAACGAAGAAGGACAGGTGGGGCAGCAGGAGCGCACCATCCAAATTACTTAGGCCATTCTAGATATGTTTATGGCATTTGAAGGAAACGATTGATGTGGGTCGCGGCAATACAACTCAATTCCACCCCGGATATGGAGCATAACCTAACCCGGGCCCGAGCCCTGATCGAGGAGGCCGCGTCCCGGAGCGCGCGGCTCGTCGCCCTGCCGGAGCATTTTGCCTATCTGGGGCCGGAGGACCAAAAGCCGCCGTCCGCCCAACCTCTCGACGGCCCCTTGGTCAGTAACTTCCGGGAACTGGCCCGGAAATTGAGGATCTTCCTGCTCCTCGGCTCCTTCCCGGAGATTACCGCGGGAAGTCCCCGCCCCTTTAACACCAGCGTACTTCTCTCTCCCCAGGGAGACATTCTTGCCGCGTACCGCAAGATGCACCTCTTCGACGTGGACCTGGCCAAAGGGCCAACATATAAGGAATCCCGGGTAATCCAGGCCGGTGAAGAATTGGTTGCAACCCCTCTTCCGGGCACGCCCTTCACCGCGGGCCTGGCCATCTGCTACGACCTGCGCTTCCCGGAACTCTTCCGGGCTTTAACCGCCCGAGGGGCCGACCTTCTCCTCCTGCCCGCGGCCTTTACCCTCACCACCGGCCGGGACCACTGGGAGGTCCTGGTCCGGGCCCGGGCCATCGAAAACCTGGCCTACGTCGTCGCCCCGGCCCAATGGGGCCAGCACTCCCCGGGCCGCCGCAGCTACGGCCGCTCGCTGATCATTGACCCTTGGGGCCTCATTCTGGCCCAGGCTGCGGACGGCGAAGGCATCATCTACGCCCAACTCGACCACGAGCGCCTGCACAAGCTGCGCCGGGAATTGCCGTGTTTGCAGCATCGCCGCTTGACGTGAAATTGCCCTGCCACTTCATGCTATGAACCGCTCGCCCAGACGCCAGAGCACTTTCCACCTGCTTGCCCGCACCTCCTGGTCATCAAAATCTTGACGCCGCCAGAGGATCAGATTTCGTTCTCCCGGGAAAATAGGCCAGGGCCGAAAAGGCTGCAAACCGTATCGGGGGACTTTGATCCAGGTCCGGACGTAGCCGTGCCCCCGCAACTGCTGCCTTTCGCATCCATGGAGATCCTCTTGGAGCACCAGCTTGGGGCGCATGGAAGCTAGGAATTCCTCCCAGCGGCAATCCGGTTCCACTCTCTGACAGACTACCGCCGCACAATAAATATCTTTCAGCTCCTCCACCCAGGTATTGGGAAAGACTTTCACCGCCTTCCAGAACTCTTGAGGTTGGCCCTGGTAATATCTCTCCAGCAACTTCGCCATACAATCCCGGTCCAAAAAAATATCGGTGGAGAACAGATCGATGTGCGAAACCCGGTCGATCCCTACGTAGAAGGCGAGATTTAAGGCGGCCATGAGCCGGAGGTGATTGTCAACCCGGTTAAGCTGAAAGCCACAACCCAGGCTGACGATAGAAGTGTGCCCATACAGGCGGAGGAAGGCTACGGCAGGTTTTTCATGGTCATGCGTGTTGTGGGCCAAAGCTGCTGACATCAGGCTCATAAGGCTCCCTCCCGACGTATGCGGCAGCCATAATTGCTTGATTATCCACGTAACTTTAAAATAATATCCCGTTATCCGCCGTCAATTTGGAAATAATTTTTCCCAGAATGGCATTAAATTGGCAATTGCCTCCCTTTGCGGGAAATAAAAAAAGGCGGGGGGAAAATCCTCCCGCCTTTTATATTTCGGGGTCAGGCTGCGTTTAGCGCGCCGTGGCCTTGGCCAGTTTTTCCCGGAGTTGCTGACAGTTGCGGCACAAAGGCGTTTCCGGCATGATTTCCAGCCTTCTGGGCTCGATGGACTGGCCGCAGTTTTCGCAGAGGCCGTAGCTGCCGTTTTCCAGCCGTTGCAGAGCTTCTTCGATGGCCTCCAGTTCCTGGCGTTTGGGGCCCAGGAGGGTGAGCTGGGTCTCCGCCAGGAGGCTGACGGAGGCCTGGTCCTCTTCATCCCGGGCGGTGGCCAGCATCTCCTGGTAGCCGTCGCCGATGCTGCTTTTCAACTGCTGCTTTACTTCCAGCCAGAGGCGCTGTTTCCGGGACAGCAGCCGTTCTTTTACTTCTGCCTGACGTTCGGTGCTCAGTCCTGCCATTCTTCATCCTCCCTCGAGTCGGTTGCCATGGCCACAGGGCTGGGCTGCACGGATTATTCCAGAAAATCCTCCAACGCCGCTTTGCGGGTGGGGTGTTTGAGGCGTTTCAGGGCCTTTTTCTCGATCTGACGGATGCGTTCCCGGGAGACCTTGAAGGCCTTGCCGATTTCCTCCAGAGTATGTTCCACTTCCTCGCCCACGCCGAAGCGCATCTTCATGATCTTCTCTTCCCGGGGGGTCAGGGTGGTGAGAATGGTGTCCGTCTTTTCAGTGAGCTGAGACTCCAGGATGGCCTCGTAAGGAGAGACCGCCTTGTCGTTACGGATGAAGTCCCCCAACCGGTCTCCTTCGTCCCCCACCGGGGTTTCCAACGAGATCAGCTCATCAGACAGGTTGGTGACCATGAGGATTTTATCCTCCGGCACCCCGGAGCGCGCCGCGATCTCCTTCAAGTTCGGTTCCCGGCCCAGTTCCTTCAACAGGTCATAAAAGGCCCGGTAGCAGCGGTTCCGGATCTCCTGCAAGTGCACAGGGATACGGATGGTCCGGGTCTTGTCGTAGATGGCCCGGGTGATAGTCTGCCGGATCCACCAGGACGCGAAAGTGCTCAGACGGTAGCCGGTGGTGTAGTCATACCGGGTCACGGCCTTCATCAGGCCCAGGTTGCCTTCCTGGATGAGGTCGGAGAAGCTCAGGCCCCGGTGCAGGTACTTTTTGGCGATGGACACCACCAGGCGCAGGTTCGCCTTGATCATCTGGTCCCGAGCCAGGGTGACTTCATCCTCCATGGCCTGGATGCGCCGGGACAGATCCTTGATCTCCGCGGCTTCGGGGTAATGGCGTTCGAGCCACTGCAACTTCTTATGGATATCCTTAAAGAGCTTTTCCTTGGCCTGGGCGCTCTTCTCCGGCGCCTGGAACCAGTCCTGAATCTTCTTTTGCAGGTAACGGATCTCTTCCTGGTCGGTCTCTACACGGGACACCAACTGGAAGATAGTCTCCTGGCCTTCTTTGATGATCCGGCCCAGATTCCGTTCTTCTTCCGGGGAAAGGATGGAATAACGCAGCATTTCCCGGAAATACGCGGCCACCAAGCCCTCGTGTTCGGGAATTTCCTGGGCTTCCAGGCCCTCTTCCAGGTCTTCTTCCGCCTCTTCCCCGAGCCCCAGGGTCGGGGCGAGATCGCCATCCAAAGCTTCTTCTGGCAAAACTTCGTAGGTTTCCCGGTAAGTTAGCGAATCATCTTCCTCTTCGGGCACGAAAAGCTGAAACTGGTCAAAGGGGATGATCTGATCATTCCCGCCGCCAAGGTTAATGATCTTCTTAAAGTATTCTTTTTCCATGAACTTGGGTCCCGTGGCTCCCCGCCACCATTGAAATTTAAACTTTTAATGTACCCTCTTATAGATTGCTGTCAAGAAAAAAAGTTAATTTTTTTCTTTAACTTTTTACTCAGCGAGGTTTATATCGGCATTTTTTTTAATAATTTAAATATAATTACACCTTATATCCTTGTCAAGGAGATACCTGGAAGATATCTTGACCATAATCATCGCGCGCGAGTATCATGGCCCCAACTTTCTAGGAGGTGGCGCCTGTGCCTCACCGTTTCCTTGCCGACCTGCAGGAGGGGGATGTTATCCACCAGTTCTTGCTGGTGCGCCGGGTGGAAACCCGCACCGATAAAACCGGCAAACCCTATCTGTCCCTGGTCTTGGGGGACCGCACCCGGGACCTGGAGGCCCGGGTCTGGAGCGACGTCCTGGCCAAGTGCCCCGGCCCGTTTAACGTGGGCGACTACGTGGGGGTGCAGGCAATGGTGAGCAGTTATAAAGGGGAAAGCCAGCTCAGCATCCAATACATCAATACGGTGGAGGCCCTGCGGGGGCTGGGCCGGGAGCTGAAGGAATTCGACCCCGAAGTGCTGCACCGGGCCACCTCCTATGACCGGGAGCAGTTGTGGCGGGAACTCTGGGAACTGGCGGAGGCCAACCTGAAGCCGCCCCTGAAGGATCTAGTATTGGCTCTTTTGGGCAAATATCAGGAAGAATTACTGGTCTGTCCCGCAGCCCGGGTCTATCATCATCCTTATCTGGGCGGCCTGCTGGAGCACACCTGGTCCGTGGCCCGGCATGCGCTCCAGTCTTTAAAGGTTTATCAGGACCTGCATCCGGACTTGGTCCTGGCCGGGGCCATCCTCCACGATCTGGGTAAAGTCAAGGAACTGGCCAATCCCCAGGCCCCGGACATCACCGTGGCCGGCGCGCTTTTAGGCCACATCGTCCTGGGCTGGGAAATGGTGCGGGAAGAGGCCCGGGCTTTAGACTTCCCCGACCCCGGCCTGCTCCTGGAACTGGAGCACATTATCCTCTCCCATCACGGCAGCCAGGAATTTGGCTCGCCCATCCCCCCCAAGACCCGGGAAGCCATGCTAGTTTACTACCTGGACGACCTGGACGCCAAGCTGAAGATGATGGACATGCACCTGGAAAGCGATAGCACCGCGGGGGATTTTACCAGTTATCACCGGGTCTTACAGCGAGGGCTGTACAAAGGGGGAGAGCGGTTGGAAGAAGAGACAGGCCAGTCTGCGAAATCCGAAAAATAACCAAGGATTCCCGTAATGTGAACTTGACATCTTTAAAGTTTCATCTTACTTTAGGAAGCAGGTGAAAGGCGAGGCTGCAACGGCAGATAGGGCCTGGCCCAGCGCAAGTTATCCTATACAGGAGGGCAATTATGTTTAATAAGATTTTGGTTCCGTTGGATGGTTCTGAACTGGCTGCTAAGGTCCTCCCCAAAGTCACGGAAATGGCCAAGACCTTTAAAGCCCAAGTGACGGTGATGCATGTCTGCTATACGCCCGCGATCGGCGAAGCCAGCCCGGGGGCCATAAAAGCCGCGGCGGCCGGCGAGCAGAAATGGTGCGCCACCTTCCTGGGGAAAGTTGCCGCCGACCTTAAAGCCCAAGGAGTGGACGTCAATACTGTATGCGCCGAAGGAGTGCCGGCCCGGGAAATCATCGCTTACGCCGATAAGAACAACATGGACCTCGTTTGCATGGCTACCCACGGCACCGGCGAAGTGGCCTGGGTCCTGGGCAGCACCGCGGAAAAAGTGGTCACCCACGCCACGGTGCCGGTGTTGCTCTTTAGAGTGATCGAATTCAAGCCGCCCTTGCTGAAGGAAGTATATTTCGCCACGCCCGGCGTAGGTTGATAGTTCTGCTTTAAAAAAAATTAAAGTTATTGGGGGACCCGCTGGTTGCGCTCTGTGGGTCCCTATTTTTTCCTCACGCAAAGACGCAAAGACACAAAGTTTAAACTGCTTTGCGTCTTGGCGCCTTGGCGTCTTTGCGTGAGCCTGCTTTTATCCTTTCCTCGCCATGTTCAATGCCCCGCCTACGGCCAGCATGCGCCGCTGTCGCGCCGACAGGTCCACTCTCACCCAGATTTGCTGGCCGTCCACTTTCAGGGGCAACCTCTCCGCACCGTCCATGAGGAGTTTGCGCACTCCGGGGAGTTCCAGGGTCTTGCCCAGGTCCAGGAGATCGTAGTCGGCAGGATTTTCGAAGGTTAAGGGCAAAATGCCGAAGTTGATAAGGTTGGCCAAGTGGATGCGGGCGAAGCTCTTCACCAGCTTCAGCCGCACCCCCAGGAAGCGGGGCGCCAGAGCCGCATGCTCCCTGGATGATCCCTGACCGTAGTTTTCGCCGCCGATAACGGCCCCTTCCCCCCGGCCCTGGACCCGGTCAGGAAAATCCTGATCCAACCGGGTAAAGGCAAAGCGGCTGATGGCCGGAAGGTTGCTCCTTAGCGGCAGAATCTGGCTGCCCGCGGGCAGGATGTCGTCGGTGGTGACGTTGTCTCCGGCCTTGAGCCAGACCTCGCCGCACCAGGAGTCGGGTAGGCCGGATAACCTGGGAAAAGCCACGATGTTGGGGCCGCGCATGACCTCCACCTTCCGGCCCTCCGCGGGCGGCAGCGGGGCTATGAGGCTCCTGCCGTTCACCAGGAAATACCGGGGCGGGGCCACCCGGGGATAATCCCCCAGCTTCCGGGGGTCAATGATCTCCCCGGCAATGGCCGCGGCCACTGCGGTCTCTGGGCTGGCCAGATAGACCTTATCGTCTTTGGTGCCGCTTCTGGCGGGGAAATTCCGGGTGAAGGTGCGCACGCTCACCGCACCGGTGGCCGGAGCCTGGCCCATGCCGATGCATCCCCAACAGCCCGGCGGCATGACCCGCACCCCGGCTTTGAGCAGCGTCAAGAGGCCGCCGGAGAGGTCCAGATTTTCCAATACTTGCAAGGAGCCGGGATTGATTTCCATGGATACCCGGGGGTGGACCCGACGGTTCTGCAAGGCCCGGGCAATGACCATCAGGTCCCGGAAAGAGGAGTTGGCGCAGGAGCCGATGAGCACCTGGTCCACGGGCGTGCCCGCCACTTCTTTAACCGCAGTCACGTTGTCCGGAGAGCCTGGCCCGGCAATCCGGGGTTCGAGAGCCCCCAAATCAATCTTTTCTTCTTGGGCATAACGAGGCCTTCCTGCGGCCTTTAGCGGCCGGTAATCTTCAGCCCGCCCCTGAAGCGCCAGAAAGCGCTGCGTCTGGGCATCAGCGGGGAAGATGGAGGTGGTGGCTCCCAGCTCTGTCCCCATGTTGGTGATGGAGGCCCGGTCCGGCACCGCCAGGTGGCCGACGCCGGGACCGAAGAACTCCAGGATCTTCCCTCGCCCGCCTTTCACCGTCAGGCGCCGGAGAAGCTCCAGAATCACGTCTTTGGCCGACACCCAGGACTGGAAACGCCCCTCCAGGCGCACGCCCATGATCTCCGGCATCACCAGATAGAAGGGCTGTCCGGCCATGGCCAGGGCCACGTCCAGGCCCCCGGCCCCGAAGGAGAGCACGCCCGCGCCTCCCGCGGTGGGTGTGTGGCTGTCCGAGCCGATCAAAGTCTTCCCTGGAATACCGAACCGCTCCAGGTGCACCTGGTGGCAGATGCCCATACCCGGCGGCGAGAAATAGAGGCCGTATTTGGCGGCAATGGTCTTTAAAAACCGGTGGTCGTCGGCGTTGCGGTAATCCGTCTGCAACAGGTTGTGATCCACGTAACTCACCGACAATTCGGTCCTGACCCTTTCTACCCCCATGGCCTCGAACTCCAGGTAGGCCAGGGTACCGGTCGCGTCCTGGGTCAGGGTCTGATCAATCTTCAAGGCCACTTCCGCTCCCGGGACCAACTCCCCAGACACCAGGTGCGCGGCCATTATTTGTTCAACGATGGTTTTTGCCATGACTTATCCCTTCGAGAAAAATATTATTTCACGCCAAGACGCAAAGGCGCAAAGGCGCAAGATATTTTTATTATTGCGTCTTTGCGACTTGGCGTCTTTGCGTGAGAATTTATTTAATTAACCCCTCTTTCAGCCGCAATACCTCTTCCCGCAGTCCCAGGGTGACGGCGTCCATCTCCGACGCGCCGGGGTCGATCTCCAGTCCCCGGGTTTGCAGCTCCTCCCAGGGATGCCCCCGTCCGAAGACTATCCTGATGGGATGGGACCGGGGCAGGGTCTGGCCGGTGGGCCAGGCTTCATAAGAGCCATGAATATATACCGGGACCAATTTCACCGCCAGTTCTTTGGCCAGGATGGCCGCGCCTTTCTTAAAACGGCCCACCTCGCCGCCGGGACTCCGGGAACCTTCGGGAAAGACACAGAGGATCTGGCCTTTCCTGAGAATATAAGACGCCGCTTGCATGGCGGCCACCACGTTGCGGGAGGAGTCTACGGGGATGACCCGGATGAGCTTGCTGACGGTCCGGACCACCGGCATATCAAAATATCGGCTGTAGCCCAGGGAAAAGAGGTGATTGCGAAGGTGGTTTGGCACCGCATAAGCGATGAGAAACCCGTCCAGGAAACTGGTGTGGTTGGGGCAGATGACATACCCTTGCGGCGCCAGCTTTTCTGCGCCATAGACCCGGAGGTCGAACATCCATTGAAACCAAGCCCCCAATGCAAGCGACAACCCCTGGGTTGACATCCTGGCTGCGAGTCCACCTTCGATGCCGAGACGCTGAAGCAGGTCCGGCGGCGGGTCGGTCCTGAGAATAGCATCCCAGGCCTCGACTTCCTCAAATTCTCTAGCAACTTCGGGATTTTTCTCTTCGATAAAGCGGATAAGCTCTCTGACCGTGAAAATCCCAGTAAATTCTTCGTCCCTGATTTTTATATTAAACCGGCTTTCCAGGGCCGCCAGCAACTGCACCAGGGCCAGGGAGTCCATGCCCAAGTCTAGCTCCAGATGGTCGTCCAGGGAGATGCGGGAGTCTTCGATCTGCCTGGCCAAAACCTCCACCAAGATCTCGCCCACCGGGGAAAGCGTTTCTTCCAGGGCCGGTTTTTTCTTTTCGTACTTTTGGCCTGCCCGCTCCAGGTAAAGCCGCTGGCCTTCGTGGATTTTGATTTTCCCTAGGCGGGTCTTGGGGAGCTCTTCGTTAATCAGGACAAAATCTCGCACCCGCTTGAAGGGCTCCAGACTCTGGGACAACACTTCCAGGTCCCACTTTACCTTGCCGTAGATGTCCGTTTCCCCGATTTTCCGGAAAAAATCCAGGTCCGGTACCACCACTGCGGCCAGTTTCTCGGCCTGGGCGTCGGTGGTGATGAAAATTTCTTTGATGGAAGGGGCCTGGAGGTAGTATTGCCCCACTTCCTCGGCGGAGACGTTCTTGCCGGAACTGAGGACGATAATCTCCTTGATCCTTCCCTGGAGGAACAGGTAACCGTCCTGATCGAGATAGCCCAAATCGCCGGTGTGAAACCAGCCGTCTTTCATGACCTCCCGGGTGGCGGCTGCATTGCGGTAATACCCGGTCATGACGTTGTCGCCCCGGATGAAGATTTCGCCCACCCCGTTGGCATCAGGTTTGAGAATCCTGACTTCCACTCCCGCCAATGGTTTGCCCGCGGACCCGGGGCGGGGAGCCGCGGGTGGGTTCATGGTCACCACCGGCGCGGTTTCCGTCAGGCCATAGCCTTCCAGGACCGTGAATCCCAGGCGGGAAAACCCCTCTTGCAAAGATTCCGGTAGTTTGGCCCCACCGCTGACAAAAAACCGGAATTGCTCCCCCAAGGCGCTGCGGAATTTCCGCAGCAGCGGCTGTGCGGGATTTATCCCCAGAAAGCGGGAAACCTTCCAGGAAAAATTGAGAAAGCACAACAGCAGGGGCCTGGCCGGCCAGGGGATTTTCTCCAATTGCTTCTGGATGCCGTTATAAAAAAGCTGGAGCACCTGGGGGGTGACGGCCATGAGGGTCACCTGTTGTTCTTTAATGCACCTCAGGATGGCATCGGCTTTCAAGGTGTCCAGATAGGTAATCCGCAACTGCGAAAAAAGGGGCGTGAGGAGAGTGGCAGTGAAGGGAAAGGCATGAAACAGGGGCAAGATGGCAAGAATATTGTCGTCCGGAAGAGTCAAATTAAGCCGGGTGATGGACCGGTAATTGGCGCAAAAATTTTTGTGGCTGAGCATCACCCCTTTGGGGACGCCGGTGGTGCCGGAGGTATAAATGATGGAGGTCAGGTCCTGGGCCCGGGCCGCGGGCAGAGGTTTGCGGCTTGTAGGCGATTCCAACACTGTGGTGAACCCGATAGTCTTCTCACCTTGTTTTCCATCCTTACCGACAACCACGATCTTTTCCAGGAAAGCATTTGCGGATAACTGGGAGAGCGGGGCCTGGGGAAAGGTGAAGATGACCCGAGCTTCAGTCTCCTGGAGAACATGCTCCAGAAACTCCCAGCGGGAGACCGGGTCCAGGGGCACGGCCACCGCGCCCGCGAAGAGCAGCCCGAAGTAACAGATGCACCATTCGGGGCGGTTCTCCAGGAGGATAACGCCCCGGTCGCCTTTCTGCACTCCTAGGCCCCGGAGCCAGCGGGCCACGGCCAGACTCTCCTCATAAATCCGGCCGTAGGTGTACTCCTGCACCATTTCCCCTTCCCGGAAGAGAATGGCCGTTTTTTCGGCAGCTTCTTGAGCTACCCGGGTTAATCGGCCGGTCAAGGTTTGGGCTGCATCTTCCATAATTTTTCGTGAGTAGCTGTGGGGAATAGTTGTCAGTTGCCAGTTGCCAGTAATCAGTGATCAGTGATCAGTGATCAGTGATCAGCAAAAAAAATGGAGTAAAGGTCTGATTTTTTTACCGATCACGATTACTGATTACTAGTTACAGATGATTACTTAACTATTCTACCGGCTTCCTCCGGCAAAACCTTCTGCAAATAATTAATAATCGCCACCGGCCTGTTGGTGCAGATAGCCTCCAGATTCATGGTCAAGTAAGGTTCAAGGGTTGCGGGATCATCGATATTCCAGACGCTGATCTTTAAACCCAGCCGGTGCGCGAGGTCGGCCAGCTCCCGGTTGACGTAGCGGAAGTTCAAGACCAGGGTGTCGGTGAGGGCGGCCCGGGCCAGACCTCCGGGGTCTGCGGGGCAGCCCACCATGAGCGCGCCGGTGCGGAGCCGGGGCTCCTCTTCCTTGAGGGCCTTGATCACCGGATGCCAGAAGGAGATGGCCTGGAGGTCCTCGAAAAGCCGGCGCTCCCGGCATAGGCGCAGGAACGCAGGCGCGCTCTCGGGCTGTTTCAGCTCCACCAGCAACTGCCCCCGCCCCCGTGCAAGTTCCACCACTTCTTCTAAGGATGGGATACGCTCGCCTTGACCCGCGTCGAATCTTTGCAACTCCGCCAGGGTAAAATCCTTCACTCGGCCCCGGCCTTTGGTAGTGCGGTCCACGGTCTCATCGTGGATCACCGCCAGGCGGTCGTCTTTGGTTAGCTGCACGTCCAGTTCCACCGCGGCCGCGCCCGCGTCCAGGGCCAGCCTGAAGCCGCGCAGGGTGTTTTCCGGCTCTTCCGCGGCCGCGCCCCGGTGGCCGATGATATTAATCATTGAAACTCCATGGTGGAGGGAATTTGAAGTAAGCAGTAAGCGGTGAGCAGTAAGCAGTAGAAATGAGGTGCCCGAAGGTTTTTCCTTTTCTGCTCACTGCTCACTGCTTACCGCTCACATTAAAAATATTTTTGCCCCCTTGTGGAATCGATTCAACTGGCCATATATTAGAATAAACTAAGGAAACTGGCAAGACGGGAGGAGGCTGAGGTGAACTGGCTGGTGTTTTCTTTGATGGCCCTGGGTTTATGGGGGGCGTGGGGTTTTCTGAGTAAAGTGGCTACCCGGGATTTACCCTCCCAGGCCGTCTATCTCCTGGCCATCTGCGGTCATGTGGTGGTTATCGGCTACCTGTGGCTGAGTGGAGGTTTGGCCGTTCCCGGTCACCCCTGGGGCATCGCCGCGGCGGTGGCCGCTGGCATCTGCATGGCCTTCGGCCTGCTTTGTTTTTTAAAGGCTCTGACTGTGGGAGCCGCCACCGTGGTGGTCCCCCTCACCGCGCTCTACCCCTTAGTGACGGTGATTCTGAGTTGGGCCCTGCTGCGGGAAAATCTGACCCCCAGACACCTGGCCGGCATCGTCTTGGCCCTGCTGGCGGGTTGGCTGCTGTCAGAGTAGACGATTTTGGGCGTTGTAAAGCGGATATCGATTCTCTCTTTAAAAACTCTCTAAACATCACGAATCCGTAAACTGTTTAAGGCCGACCAACAGATTTTGCTTCCAACCCTTAATAAATTTGATATAGCTATTCCATTAATAAACAAGTTGTCTGCCCGTGACATTCTAGATGCTCCAATTTGCTCTCCGAATCACCAATAATCAGCGATTGATATGAGAAACCCGCGCCACCCCCGGCTTCCATTTAAAATCGACCCATATTTTCTGGTTATTTTGGCGGCAGCCGGTTTTCTCTTCCTTTTCCACCTGGAGCACCGCCCTTTTTGGCAGGATGAGGCCGAAACCGCCTGTCTGGCGAGAAATATTTTAACAACCGGTCTGCCCTATGCTTTTGATGGAGTTAACCTCATTTCCCAGGAAGACGGGAAAGAGTTTAATGGGGATTATTTGTGGCGCTGGTCGCCTTGGGCGCAACTATACGTCACTGCTGCGGCCTTTCACCTGGGCGGCGTCAGCACCTCTTCCGGGCGTTTCCCCTTTGCCTTTATTGGTCTCTTATGTGTAGTTATGGTTTATCTGCTAATTAAGCGCGAATTCGGAGACGAGAAATGGGCTTGCATGGCTGCGGCCTTGTTGGCTTTTTCGGTCCCCTTCCTGTTATTTTCCCGGCAGTGCCGTTATTACAGTCTGGGAGCCTTTTTAACGATTGCCTCCATCTATTTTTTTCGCAGCCCCTGGCAAAAGCGGCTGGGACCCGCTTTTTTGTTAGTGCTCTGTCTGGGATTGTTGTTCCAGACTAACTATTTGCTTTTCGGATGTTTCCTGCCTTCCCTCCTTCTGGCGGCGATGCTGGTTTACCCCCAGGAACTCCCGGTGGCCCGAACCTTAAAGGTAGCCTTGGGTCTGAGCGTCTTGGTTTTACCAGGGGTATTTTTGTATCAATTTAACAACCAGGCCTCTCTTTTACGCTATTTTGATCTCTTTTCCCAGGCTCTTAATCATCTTGAATCGTATTACATCGACCTGCTTCAATTCATGGCGCCTCTGCCTATCAGCATCTACCTGCTTTGGAGATGGCGCTGCCTCCTCAAGATGCCGACGGATCCCCAGGAAAGGTTCGTTTACTTCTTAGGCCTGATAATCGTAGGAAATATCTTCATCCTGCTGCCGGTGCCCCAACGGGAGTTTCGCTATTTAGTGCATCTCTACCCCTTGTTTGCCATCATTGTTTCCTGGACGGTAGTTAAGGCCTATAATTACCAGAAATTTTCCGGGGTGCTCCTGGCCCTGTTACTTCTATTCACTAATTGGCTATATCTGATGCCCATGACTTGGTTAAAAATTGTGAATCAACCGTTACATAATAATATTAACATGTTGACTCATCCAAACTCACCTATAAAGAATTACGTGGTTGAGCTCTTTGCAGAATACCCAGATACTAATCAAAACCTCATTAGGTTTTTTAATCAACATGCCAAACCTGGCGACGTTATTTTAGTGTCTTATGGCGATCTGCCTCTGCAATTTTATACTCCATTTCAAATTATAGGCGGTTTACAGGGACGCGTTCCTTCCGATAATCCTGATTGGATTGTAAAGAGAAATTACACCCGTTATAATCGAGATTACTATCTTAATAAATCCGAAGATGTGATTTTAAGATATCTGGATAGCTCTAAAGATTATCAAAAGCTGGTCTTGCCACATCCGGATGATTTTTTCGGCAATCGGGCTGACCCTTATTATCATCGCTTTCTCTCACCGGAATGGATGACCAAGCTCGTCGTTTACCGAAAGAACCAAAAGACTGCCTATGAAGCTGAATAAATCCAAAGACTGGGGGAGAATCCTCCTGCCCGCGTTCCTGCTGATTATCTCAATACAGGGTGTATTGTTTTTCCCGGAAGTACGGGTCCGTTTTTTCCCGAAAGAGATTTGGCAGGAACGTCTTCGCCTGGTCGCCAGAGGATGCGCGCAAGTGAAGGCATCTCTCACTTCACTTGAAGCTGATTTGGCGGGATTAAATTTTCCTTCAGGACCAGGCTTATCTCCAGACATAAACTGCAATGGCAATAGGGAGACGAAAGATATCTTTCAAGTGCTAATCTATGCTTGGTATTCAATGGTGGCGCCTACACCGCAAATTTCTTTTGAGAAGCGTCATTTCCTGGCCCGAAAAGCTTTTGTTCACCTGGAAATGAAATTAAACAATCTCGAATTAATGTTGGATAATCTTGTTTTTTCCATTAATACCCAATGCATCGACGGCATTTCATATTTCAGCAATTATGACAATGCCTCGATTCAAAAACAAATTGAGACATTACGTCAAAAATGTCGACAATATGAGAGTAATCTCAATATCCAAGCAAAACGATTACAGCAAATTAGAGAATATGCGGATAAGGAAATACCGCACAGACAAAGGAATTTCCAATAGAAATTGAAAAATAAGCGATAATGTCTTTGTATATGAGCGTTACTGACAGGACACCAAGCTCTCACCTGCTGACCCTTCTCACCATAACAGCGTTTTATCTTTCCGCGGTTTACGCGGTGCTCCTTTGGTCCCCGAATGTCCTGGGAAAATACTTTTCTAGAACGGTCGTCACCATTTTGTTCTTATTACCTTGGGTCATGCTGTGGCTGTTGAAGGGCACAGAATTTATTAACGACAACAAGCAGAGGCCGGAACTCTTTTTAATAATGGCCATCATCGCTCTCGGCATAATTAATGTAATTTTCAGTGATAATCCCAACAAGACCTACAACGCCATGAGAATGTTTCTTCTGAGCGGGATCATGGCCTTGTGGATCTCGATGTTTTTATTGACAAACTCCCGCGCGGTTAAGACCTTCGATTGGTTCTGTTGCCTCTGCATCGCCATAATTGTTCCCACTGAAATTCTGACTTATTTCTCTGATAGCCAGGCCAATCCTAATTCGATCACTATCTTCGCCCTCAACCCTATCCCCTTGGGGACGTTGCTGCTGCTGCTGTCGCCAGGCCCGGTCCGGCTCCTGATGTCTGGCCAAAAATGGCCGCTAACGGCCGGGTGGATATTGACCGGCCTTGGCCTCAGCCTCCTCCTGCTGACGGAAAAACGGGGCACTTTCCTGGCCTTAATCGCCATTGGCTGCGCCTGGCTCTTTTTTAAAAATAGCAGGCTAAAACTTACCTTATCGATTTTACTGATCTTAATAGCTTTAATTGTTCCTTTTAAAGGATTGAGCTATTATAGATCCCTCGATCAAAAGAATTTGTCCCATTTGAACATTCTCCATCGGTTGGAGCTATATCCTTTTGGTCTGCACGTCTATTTAAAACACCCCTTCTTCGGCATCGGCCTGCGACCGTTCACCCATGAAACATATTTGAGTGATTACCGGATCAAGCAAGACCTAAATCTATTTACCTATATGGTTAAGGATCTGCAAACCTTTGATAATATGTTACTGACGGCTTTGGTGGAGCTCGGCTCTTTGATGACCCTGACCTATCTGGCGTTGATTGTTCTGATAGTCGGCAAATATTGGCGCAAGTTGCAGCCGCTCGCTCAATCTCCGCCACTCAATCTATACCGCGTCCTGGTTCTCCTCGGGTTCGCGGTTCACTCCATGACCTACGATTCGCTGCTCTTTCCCTCGGTAAATTGGCTGTTTCATGTGCAGTTGGGAATTCTCGCGGGATATACACCCGCTACCGATACCGGTCTCGGCTTAGCATCCAGCCGGTGATCAGAAGACTTTAGGAATGGATATGGAAACCCGACAACCCCCAGGGCCTCGTCAGGAAGTCCGCATCCTGGCCCTGGACGTGGGCCAGAAACGCATCGGCCTGGCGGTGAGCGACCCTTTGGGCATCACCGCCCAGGGGTTGGGAGTCCTGGTCCGGCAGGACCTGGAAACCGATCTGGCCCGTCTCCTGGAGGTGGCCCGAGAATATCGGGTCCAGGAAATCGTGGTGGGACTTCCCCGCCATCTGGACGGCCGCGAGGGCAAAAACGCTCCGGCCATCATGGAATTGGCCCAAGCCCTGGGAGAAGCCCTGGGCGCCAAGGTGACTCCCTGGGACGAGCGGCTCACCACCGTGGAGGCGGAGCGGGTTCTGCTCCAGGCGGACCTGAGCCGCCGCCGACGCCGCCTGGTGGTGGATCAGGTGGCCGCGGTCCTTATTCTGCAATCCTATCTAGAATACCGTAACCTCTCCCAATAAAAAATCCCTGCACACCTTTCAGAGTCTGGCCTGATCAGGCCGAAAATATTCTTGTGAAAAATTTCATTTGTCATTTTTTCCCTTGACATCACTCTAAAAAGGCGTATTTTGACTTCAAGTGGATTGAAGTGGGTAAAAGTGGGAAAAAGTGGGAGAAGTCTGGCAGATGTTTTCCGGCACCCATAATTACTCCATGGATAAGAAGGGACGAGTCAGCATCCCTTCCGAGTTCCGGGAAATCATGCAAAAAAGCGGAGATCAGGAGCTTGTGCTCACCATTCGCCCCACTGGCGACTACCATTATCTTATGGCCATGCCCCGGAATAAGTGGCAACCGGTGGCGGAAGACGTGGAGAAAGACGCCTTGGATGAGGAAGCCCGTAACCGCCGGCGGCTATTAATGGCCAGGATGGAGATCTGCCCTTTGGATCGCCAGGGGCGCATCCTCGTCCCGCCTCGTCTTCGGGATTATGCCGGACTTAGCCGGGAATTGGCCCTGGTGGGAACCGGCATAAATTCTTTTGAGATCTGGGACCGCCAAACCTTTGAGAAGCATTTTGATGAGCTGTTTACGGCTTCTGGCGAAAAGGGAACGAAATCAGAGGACAAATAACCACAGACCACAACCCGGCGCATGAACCGGTGATGGTAACGGAGGTGTTGGTGGGCCTAGATTGCCGGCCAGGCCGCTTGTACGTAGATGGCACCGTAGGTGAGGGGGGGCATGCTGCGGCCATCCTTAATCGTACCGCCCCGGACGGTCTCCTCTGGGGCCTGGACCGAGACCCGACGGTCCTCAAGACCGCGGCTGCCCGGTTGGCCCCCTACACCTCCAGATTTCGTCTGTTCCATTCTTCTTACGCCCGGTTGGGGGAGATTCTCGCCGAAGCCGGAGAAGCAGCGGCCACCGGCATCCTCCTGGACCTGGGGTTGTCGCTGCATCAGTTGCAGCGCTCCGGCCGGGGCTTCAGTTTCCAGGGCGACGAACCCCTGGATATGCGGTTTAATCCGGAGATGCCCGGGAAGACCGCGGCGGATATTCTCAACACCTCCACCCCGGCAGCTTTGGAAAAAATTTTTAGCGAATATGGCGAAGAGCCGCGCGCGCGGCGTTACGCCCGTCTGGTGGTGGAAGCCAGACGGCAGCATCCATTCCGGTCTACCCAGCAGTTGGTAACACTCGTACAGCAGGCCCAGGGGCCCGGGCGGCGGAGGGGGGAGCGTCATCCCGCCACCCGGGTCTTCCAGGCCCTGCGCATCGCAGTGAACCGGGAACTGGAGGAACTGGCCGTATTTCTGGGCGAGGCCCCGGCCTGGCTGACCCCGGGGGGGCGCCTGGTGGTCATCTCCTATCACTCACTGGAAGACCGGATGGTGAAGCAAAAGATGCGCGCCTGGGAAACGGCTGGAGTGATGCGGCGCCTCACCCGGAAGCCCCTGGCGCCTTCCCCGGAGGAGGTGCTAAGGAACCCCCGGGCCCGGAGCGCCAAGTTGCGCGTGGCTGAAAAGGTTGGTGCGTAAAGGAGAAATCGTATGGCCAGACAGGTAACCCTCCGGTTGAGCAGCGTGGAGGAGCTTTTTATCTCCCGCAATCGTAAAGTAGCCAGTCAATCATCGTGGTGGAGTAAAACCGGAGTGTGGGTCCTGGTTCTGGTGGCCGCAGGGTTCATGATCTCCTCCGTGTTCTGGGCCTGGGCCAATCTCCAGCTGACCAACCTGAACTATCAGATTTCCCAATCTCAGGAAGCTCAAAAACAATACTTGGAGCTGAATCGCAAACTCCGCATCGAACTCTCCAATTTGACCTCCATCTCCCGTCTGGAAAAGTTAGCGGTGGAACATTTTGGCATGGGTCCGCCGCAGCCTAGCCAGGTCGTGCGGCTGCCATGACGGGTCTGGACAAATGGACCCGGCTGCGCATTGTCCTGGTGGGTTTGGGCTTGGTCTGTTTGGGACTCTGGCTCATGGGCAGATTTTTTCAATTACAGATCATCAGAGGCTCACACCTCCGGGAGGAAGCTAACCGGGAAATTCAGAAACTTTGTCCCGTGCTGCCGGTGCGGGGGCAGATCCTTGATCGCCGGGGCAACGAGCTGGCCATCAGCACCAGGGTCGCGTCCCTGGTGGCCCATCCCAACCAAATCAAAAACGCCTACCGTCTCAGCCGGGAATTAGCCCCGGTCCTGGGCATCAATTACCGGGAACTGCAGGAGATTCTGACCCGGGCCAAGCCCTTTGTCTGGGTGAAGCGCCATTTGACCCCGGAAAAAGAAGAAGCTTTCCGCGCCTGGCAAGCCGCGGCGGAAAAGGCCAATTCCCAAGGGAAAATCACGGGCCGCCGGGATACCGACGCCATTTACCTGGTGCCTGAGGCTTTCCGTTATTATCCCCAGCTTTCCCTGGCAGGGCCGGTATTGGGATTCTGCAACCCGGACGGCCAGGGGTTGGAAGGCCTGGAGCTGCAATATGATAATTATCTCTATGGCAAGCCCAAAAAATGCGTGAAGATGCTGGACGCCCGGGGCCGGATCGTGGTCACCGGCGAGAAGGCCTGGGACCCGGAGGTTATCGGCAATAACGTAGTGCTTACCCTGGACAGCACCCTGCAATATATCGCGGAGAAGGAATTGAGCCGGGGAGTGGCCCATTGGAAAGCCGCCGGGGGCTTGGCCTTGGTGGTTAAACCCCAGACCGGAGAGATTCTGGCCTTGGCTCAGTGTCCGGCGGTGGACCCCAATCGCTACGCCCAATATCCCGAAGAAAACCGCCGTATCCGGCATTTCACCCACGCGCTGGAGCCGGGTTCCACCTTCAAGGTGTTCATCGCGGCCGCGGGTTTGGACGCCCAGGCAGTGAAGGCCAATGACCGCTTCAACTGCGAAATGGGGGAATGGCGTCTGGGGGCCAAGGAAGTGATCCATGACGCCCACCCTTACGGGACCCTGACGGTGCAGCAGATTATCCAGAAATCCAGTAACATCGGAGTCGCCAAGATCGCCAACCGCATCGGCGGCCTCCGCCTGGAACAGTATCTCCGGGCCTTTGGCTTCGGCAGCCGCACCGGCATTCTCTTTCCCGGGGAAAACGCGGGACTCATGAAAAACCTCCGCGTCACCCGTTCCCAGATCGACCGGGCCACCCTGGCCTTTGGCCAGGGAGTTTCAGTCACTCCCTTGCAACTGACCATGGCCGTGTCAGCCTTGGGCAATGAGGGGGTGCTGATGGAACCCATGTTGGTCAAAGAGATTGTTGACGCCCAGGGGGGAATAGTAAAAGAACTTCAGCCACGGCCCATCCGCCGGGTCGTTTCCCCGGCCACAGCCCAATTGATGCTTAACATTATGCAAACCGTGACCCAGACCGGAGGGACTGCAAAAGAGGCCGCGCCTCCCGGATTCACCGTGGCTGGCAAGACCGGCACGGCCCAGAAACTGGTGGGCCGGGCTTATTCCCACAGCAAGTATCAGGCCCTGTTCATCGGGCTGACGCCCGCCCAGAATCCGGCCATAGCCATTGCCGTCATCATTGATGAACCAAAAGGCGGCTACTACGGCGGGGTGGTGGCCGCTCCCATCTTCCGGGAAATCGCGGCCCAATCACTACGCTTTCTGGGTTACTATCCCCAAGGCGAGGAAAACACTCCGGTCCTGGCTGGACTGCTGCCCACCTCCGCTGCGGCCCAACCGCTGCCGGAGGCCAGGCTCCGCACCCCAAAGATGGCGGCGTTGCCGAAATCTTTGGAAGTGAGGGCGGCAATCTCCAAGAAACCTTTGGATGTTATGCCGGATTTAAGCGGCCTGAGCATGCGCCAGGTCCTGGACGTCCTGCATCGCTCCGGCCTGCGATGCCGCTTTGAAGGCAGCGGTCTGGCCGTAGGCCAGGAACCGCCCCCGGGAACGGCCATCTCCCCCGGCGCCACTTGTTCGGTGAGTTTTCGCGCCCAACCCTGAACCCGGGTTGTCGGGTTCGCGCCTTGCGAATGGTCAAAAGTTTTTATAGGATTATTATGAGAGTCGGTTGAATAAACCTCGCCAAAGCTTTAATTCCGGGGGAAGTTCGGGAAAACACCCTCAACTGCCCCCCAAAATAGACGATACAAGGACCGGTGCGGAGAATGCATGGCGCCACCCAGACATTGAGAGAACTCCTGGCCGGTTTGCAGGGGTGTCGGGTTACCGGGGATGACCAATTGGCCGTCCCCGGGGTGGCCTATCATTCCCAGGACGTAATCCCCGGCGGCATATTTGTTGCTCTGAAAGGTGCGCGCACCGACGGCCACCGCTTTTTGGACGCGGCCTTAAGCCGGGGCGCTAAGGTCATCGTCACCGAACAGGATTTGACCCCGCCTCCGGGAGTCACAGTGGTGCGGGTGCCTGACGCCCGCCTGGCCCTGGCCCACCTCGCCGCCGGGTTCTACCGCCATCCCAGCCGGGAACTGGTGCTGGTGGGCATCACCGGCACCAACGGCAAGACCACCACCACCTATCTTTTGGAGGCCATACTGGACGCGGCCGGCTACCGGGCGGGGGTGGTGGGGACCGTCAATTACCGGGTGGGTTCCCGCACCTGGCCCGCGCCGGTGACCACTCCCGAATCCCTGGACCTGCAAAGGCTGCTCCGGGAAATGCGCAGCCACGACGTGAGCCACGTCTTTCTAGAGGTATCCTCTCATGCCCTGGACTTGCGGCGGGTGGATTGCGCTTCTTTCGCCGCGGGGGTCTTCACCAACCTCTCCCAGGACCACCTGGATTATCACCGGAAGATGGATGAATATTTTGCGGCCAAGTCCCGTCTCTTTCTGGAAATTCTGGCCAATGGCGATGCCGCCGTAGGCATCGCGGTCCTCAATCTGGATGACCCCCGGGGCGAGGAACTGCACCGCCGCGTCTCGGTCCCCACTCTCACCTATGGCCATCATCCCCGCAGCCAGGTGCGGCCTCTGTCAAACCGTTTCCGGACCCACGGCCTGGAGGCCCGGCTCGCCACTCCTGCAGGAGAAATTGAGATCAATTCCCGGCTGGTGGGCCCCTTTAACCTGGCCAACATCCTGGCGGCTGCGGCCACCGCCCTGGCCCTGGGTTTGAAGCCGGAGGAAGTGGCGCGAGGCATCGCCGCGCTCAAAGGCGTGCCGGGGCGGCTGGAGCGCTTCGGACCCCTGGAAGGCCCCGCGATCTTCGTGGATTACGCGCACACTCCCGCGGCGTTGGCGTCGGCCTTGAAAGCCTTGCGGGCTCTGAACTTCTCCCGCATCATCACCGTGTTCGGCTGCGGCGGGGACCGGGATCGCCGCAAGCGCCCTTTGATGGGACAGGCCGCAGCCGGGGCCTCAACTCTGTTGGTGGTTACCAGCGACAATCCCCGGAGCGAAGACCCCTTGACCATCATCCAGGAGATTGAAACGGGCCTGAAGGCCATGAATTTCCCCCGGCTCACCACCGCCGCGGCCAAGAAAGGGAAATCCGGCTACTTGGTGGTCCCGGACCGCAGGGAAGCCATCCGTCTGGCCGCGGAACTGGCCCGGCCCGGCGACGCGGTCCTGGTGGCCGGCAAAGGCCATGAAGATTACCAGATTCGCGGTAAGGAGCGCCTCCATTTCGACGACCGGGAGGAAGTCCGGGAGGCCTTGCAGGAGTATCACGGCTGATGCAGGCTCTTTTCACCACTTCCGAGATTCTGGCCGCCACCCGGGGGACTTTGGTCCAAAGGGGGGCGACGGAGACTTTTTGCGGCGTCAGCACCGACTCCCGCACCTGCCAGGCGGGGCAGCTTTTTATCCCCCTCACCGGCGAACGTCACGACGGCCACGAATATATCCCCGGAGCATTGCGCCGGGGTGTACAGGGGGTGTTGATGGGTCGGCAGTGCCATCCCGGGGAAATGGACGCGCATCTGCGTCCGCCTCCAGAGGTGACGCTCATCGCGGTCCCTGACACGCTGACCGCGCTGGGGGACCTGGCCCGGGCTTGGCGGGACCGTTTTGCTATCCCGGTGGTGGGGATCACCGGCAGTTGCGGCAAGACCACCACCAAGGAAATGACCGCAGCGGCGCTCTCCACGAAATTTCGGGTTTTGAAAAACACCCTGAACCTGAATAACCTCATCGGCTTGCCCGCCACCCTCCTGGGCTTGGACTATGGCCACGGAGCCGCGGTGGTGGAGATGGGCATGAACCGTTTCGGGGAAATCCGGCGGCTCACTGAAATCTGCCGCCCCACAGTGGGGATGCTCATCAATGTCCATCCGGCCCATACCGAAGGCGTGGGCGACCTGGCGGGCGTGGCCCGGGCCAAAGGAGAATTGCTGGAGACCCTGGAAAGCAGCGCCACCCTGATCTTCAACGCTGACGACCCCTGGCTGTCTCCCTTGGGACAGGATTATCCGGGCCGGGCCCTGAGTTTCGGACTCAAGCCTCAGGCCGATCTCCGGGCTGTGGGCCGCCACGTCCGGGGTTGGCAGGGCCAGTCGGCCCGGCTCTCGTTTGCCGGGCGCAGTTGGACCCTGAACCTGAAGGTTCCGGGCCTGCACCAGTTGTATAACGCTCTGGCGGCCACCGCGGTGAGCCTGGCTTTGGGGCTGGACCCGGACGAGACTGCCCGGTCCCTGGGAAATTTCCAGGCCATCCACCGGCGCTCCCAGATTCTCACCCTGCCTTCCGGGGTGCATCTGTTAAACGATTGCTACAACGCCAACCCCGGCTCCATGGCCATGGCCCTGAACACCTTGAAGGAACTGCGGGGCCGGGACCGGGGGGCCGCGGCCCTGGGGGATATGCTGGAGCTGGGGAACGGCTCGGTTAAGGCGCACCGGGAGATAGGACGCGTGGCCGCGAGTACCGGCCTGGATTTCCTGGTCGTTTACGGCAAGTTCAACGGGGAAACGGCCGCAGGCGCCAAAGAAGGGGGTCTGCAACAGGTGATGCTGGTGAACAGCCGGGAGGAAGGGGCCAGAGTCTTAAAAGATTTTTTGCAGCCCGGGGACTGGCTCCTGGTGAAAGGCTCCCGCTCCATGCATATGGAAGGGCTCATCGATCTTTTATAAACTCAGGGATGACTTAGGCCCAGGACGGGCGGAACCTGTCTGGGGGGAAACGTTTAAGTGCTTTATCATCTTTTATATCCTTTAAAAACAGTCTTCGGCGGCTTCAACGTCTTCCGCTATATTACGTTTCGCAGCATCTTCGCGGTGCTTACCGCGCTCTTGATTACCTTATTCATCGGCTCCTGGTTTATCCGCAAGCTTAAGGCCATGCAGGTGGGCCAATATATCCGGGAAGACGGCCCCCAATCCCATTTTTCCAAGGCCGGCACCCCCACCATGGGCGGCCTGATGATCATCTTCACCGCACTCGCGGCCACCCTGCTATGGGCCGAATTGGCTAATCCTTATATCTGGCTTTTGGTCATGGTAGTCCTGGGCTTCGGCCTCATCGGCTTCTACGACGATTATCTCAAGGTGGTCAAAAAGCACAATAAGGGCCTCAGCGGCCGGAGCAAACTCCTGGCCCAAACCGTCATCGCGATCATCGCGGCCTTCTGGCTCTATTACAGCCCGGGCTTCGATACCACCCTGACGCTGCCCTTTTTCAAACAGGCCCAACCCGACCTGGGTTGGGGTTTCATCCCCCTGGCGGTGTTCATCATCGTGGGCTCGGCCAATGCGGTGAACCTGACGGACGGTCTGGACGGCCTGGCCATCGGCCCGGTGACCATTGCCGCGGGCATTTTTATGATTCTCTGCTATCTGGCCGGCAACAAAGTTATCGCCACGTACCTGCAGATTCCTTACATCCGGGGGGTGGGGGAACTCTCCATCTTTTTAGGCGCGGTCGTGGGCGCGGGCGTGGGATTCTTATGGTTTAACTCCTACCCGGCCCAGGTGTTCATGGGCGACGTGGGGGCCCTGGCTTTGGGAGGCGTCCTGGGCACCGTGGCCCTGGCCACCAAGCAGGAATTTCTGCTGGCCGTGGCCGGGGGCATCTTCGTGGTGGAGGCCCTGTCGGTGATCATCCAGGTCTCATTTTTCAAGGTCTCCAATGGCAAGCGCGTTTTTCGCATGGCGCCTTTGCACCATCATTTTGAACTGAAAGGCTGGCCGGAACCCAAGGTGATCGTCCGCTTCTGGATTCTGTCTCTAATTTTAGGGCTGATCTCCTTGAGTTTCCTGAAACTGCGGTAGCACCGCCCCCAGCCTGTGGGTGGCCGCGGGGCGTTTGGGTAACTTGGGGGACCTTAACTTGCATAACGGTAGGTTATTGACGCCCAACCTAATCCCAACCCTTCCCGGGGAATGGGAGGTTCCCCGGGAAGGCCGGTGTTTCCAGGCGGCCCGTGTCCGTTGGCAGTCGGCGGACACGGCACAAAATTTGTTACTAACTCCCTCTCCCCCCAATGGGGGGAGAGGGAAAATGCTTACCTGTTCTGGATGAACACCAGTCAGGGGAACATGGATCTAATCAAGAAAAAGATTCTAGTAGTAGGCCTTGCCCGGACCGGCGTAGCTCTGGCCCGTTTCCTGGCCGGAGCCGGAGCTATGGTTACGGTCACCGATATGGCCCCGGCCGCGGCCCTGGAGGAGCCGCGCCGGGAAATCCGGGGCCTGGGAATCGAGGAAAAGCTTGGTTTAGCGCAACCCGAATGGCAGGGCTTCGATCTTCTCTTGCTCAGCCCCGGGGTGCCGCTGGAGCTTCCCTGGATCGCCGCGGCTCAAGACGCAGGCATCCCGGTCTGGGGGGAACTGGAACTGGCGTCCCGCTTTTTCACCCGCCCTTTGATCGCGGTGAGCGGCACCAACGGCAAGACCACCACCACCACTTTGTTGGGGGAGTTGCTCCGGGCCTCGGGCCTCAAGCCCCTGGTGGGGGGCAATATCGGCACCCCCGCGATTTCTCTGCTCAATAGTCAGGGGGACGCGGATTTCCTGGTTCTGGAGGTGAGCAGCTTCCAGTTGGACACCGCGCCAAGTTTCCACCCCAAGGCCGCGGCCCTGCTGAACATCTCTCCGGACCATCTGGACAGGTACCCGGATTTTCCGGCTTATATCGCGTCCAAGGCCCGCCTCTTCCAAAATTACGGCCCCGGCGATTTAAAAGTCCTCAATTATGACGACCCCGCGGTGCGGCCTTTGGGGGAAGGAGAAGGACGAGTCTTCTATTTTTCCTCCAGTCAATCCTTGAAAGAAGGGGCCTGGCTGGAAAACGAAACGCTCAGGATTCTTCTCCCAGGTAAAGTGGATGGGCGCTTTATCTTAAAGGACATTAGGCTTCCTGGCCGCCATAACCTGGAAAACGCCATGGCCGCTCTGCTCCTGGCTCTGGATGCCGGGGCCTTGCCTGACGCCTGCCGGGAAGTGCTGGCCCGCTTCCAGGGGCTGCCCCACCGCCTGGAAAAGGTGGCGCAGATTAACGGCGTCGATTTCTATGACGACTCCAAAGGCACCAACATAGGCGCGGTGGCCCGTTCCCTTACCTTTTTCGTGCAGCCGGTGATCCTCATTGCCGGGGGCCGGGACAAAGACAGCGATTTTAGCCTGCTCTCCTCCCTGATTCGGGATAAGGTTAAGGCCCTAGTCCTCCTGGGGGAGACCCGGGAGCTTCTGGCCCGGACCTGGAACGGCCTGGTGCCCGCTTACCTGGCGGACGACATGCAGGACGCAGTGTCCCGGGCCTATAAATTGGCCGCACCGGGAGAGGTGGTGTTGCTCTCCCCGGCCTGCGCCAGCTTCGATATGTTTAGAGACTACGCCCACCGGGGCGAAGCCTTTCAGAGAGCCGTGGAGGATTTGCAGCATGCAGCAAAATCCTGAGGCTGCTTCCCGGTCCTACGACCATCTCATCCTGCTCAGCGCCTTGATCCTCATGGCCCTGGGCCTGACCATGGTCTTTAACGCCAGCACGGTGATGGCCCAGTCCCAATACCAGGACCCCTATTATTTCATCAAACGCCAGTTAATCTACGCCTTACTGGGTATCGGCATCCTCTTCCTGGGCCGCGCCATTGATTACCATCGTTACCAGCGGCTGACTTATCCCTTCCTTTTCCTTTCCTTACTCTGCCTCATCCTGGTGTTTGTTCCCGGTATCGGGGGCAAGGTCAGGGGCGCGGCCCGGTGGCTCAAACTGGGTCCCTTCACCTTGCAGCCTTCGGAATTCGCCAAACTGGCGGTGGCCCTGTTTCTGGCCTATTCTCTGACAAAAAAACAGGAAAAGATGAAATACTTTTCCATCGGCTTCCTGCCCCATATGATCGTGGCCGGGGTCTTTATCATACTGGTGGCCCTGGAGCCGGACTTCGGCACGGCCATCACCATTGCGGCCATCGTCTTCACCATGCTCTTTATCGGCGGCACCCGCCTCACTCATATCCTGCTGGCCTTGGGAGCCGGGGTGTTCCTGGCCATTATCATGGTGCTCAGGGACCCCAAAAAGATGGGGCGTATCTTCTCTTATCTCGACCCCTGGAAATACGGCCAGGACGTGGGGTACCAGCTCAAACAATCGCTTCTGGCCATCGGCTCCGGAGGGCTTTGGGGAATGGGGCCGGGCCAGAGTCGGGCCAAACTCTTTTACCTGCCGGATGCGCACACCGATTTCATCATCTCCATCTTCAGCGAAGAGACCGGCTTTTTGGGGGTGATGCTGATTCTGATCCTCTTTGCCGTGCTGGTGTACCGCGGCTTTCTCCTCAGCCTTCGGGCCCCCGACAGCTTCGGCTCTTATCTGGCCCTGGGCCTCACCCTTTTAATCGGCCTGCCCGCGGTCATCAACCTGGGCGTGGTGAGCGGCATCTTCCCCACCAAAGGCCTGTCCCTGCCCTTTCTCAGCTACGGCGGGTCATCGCTGCTGGCCAACCTTCTGGCGGTGGGCATCCTGCTGAACATCAGCAGCCGGGTCAAACGTCCTGCCCCGGCTTCAGGGAAGAAAAAAGTGGAAAAGGATGAGGCACAGAGCAGTACTCAGTAATCAATGATCAATAAAATCGTCATTTTTTTCACTGCTCACTGCTTACTGCTCACTGACCACTCAAAAAATGGGGCCCAATGAACATGAAAGTGGTCATCGCCGGAGGCGGCACCGGAGGGCATCTGTATCCGGGGATAGCCGTGGCCCAAGAATTTCAATCCTCCCTGGGAGCGTCAGTGACTTTCCTCACCTCTCCCAAGTCGGTGACCGCGCAGATACTGGAACAGTACGGCTTTCCCTGGGAGGTCATTGCCAGCCGGGCCTTGAAGGGGCAAGGTGTATTGAGCCGGATCCGCACCCTGTGCGGCCTGCCGGGGAGCGTACTGGAGGCCAAAGCCCGGCTTAAGGCCCTGGCCCCCCAATTGGTTCTGGGCATGGGGGGATACGCGTCCGGGCCGATTGGCGTAGCCGCTTACTTATCGGGGATTCCCCTGGCGATCCATGAGCAGAACGCCATCCCCGGGGTGGCCAACCGCTGGCTGGCGAAATTGGCGGCCCGGATTTTCCTGTCCTTCCCGGACACCGGCGGCTTTTTTCCCCGGGACCGGACGGTGTGGACCGGCAATCCCATCCGCCCCGAATTTTTTGCCGCGCAGCCCGAGCGGCCCGCCGCGCCCTTTACGGTGCTCCTCATGGGGGGAAGCCAGGGCGCGCACAGTCTCAATATGGCGGCCCTGGCGGCCCTCTCCTTGCTGACGGATATTAAAGAGCAGCTTTTTTTCCTGCATATCACCGGGGAGCAGGACCGGGAGAAGGTGGCCGGGGGTTACGAAAAGGCCGGTTTCGCTGCGGAAGTGGCGGCTTTCACCCCGGAGGCGCCCGCGTGGATGAGCCGGGCTCACCTGGTGGTTTGCCGGGCCGGGGCCTCCACCCTGGCGGAGCTTACCGCGTTGGGCCGGGCCGCAATACTGGTCCCCTTCCCCTTCGCGGCCAACAACCATCAGGAGTTTAACGCCCGTTTCCTGGCGGAGGCCGGGGCCGGGGAATTAATTTTGAATAAAGATTTTACCGGGGAGATTTTGGCTGATAAGATAAAGTATCTTCTCGCCCATCCCGATTCCTTGTCGACCATGGAAACGGCCAGCCGGTCCCTGGCCCGGCCCCAGGCCTCCCGGGAGATTGTTCTTGGCTGTTATGATTTATTGGGTCCCAAAGGATAATTATCTTTCAAAATAAATCCAACACTTCAATATTATAAAAAGCAGCATTGATGCTTGTAAAGTTACAAAAGATATGGATTGTGCTGATATTAGTCATATCACTTTATAATATTATAGTTATTCGCGTTATTCCTTCATTAAATATATTTAAAAAGAGAAGTATCTATAGAATTTTGCATGATAACGATATAACCAAATTAGGAATTAAATTCGATCATATAAAACAATTTATCCCCAAAGGGGAAGCATCAATTGGATATATTGCAGAGAAGCCTGATAAACCGGTAGACGAATACACCAGAACTTGGTATATAATACAATACAACTTTGCTCCAATTTCCTTAAATTATTTAACCATTGATAATAAATTTAATAACGACTTTATATTAGCCTATTTCTATATGTCACGTCACCATGAACCTATGATAAATTCATTGCGTCAACGTAATTATAATATTATTTATGGCGATCAGGACGGCTTTTTTCTTTTTAAAAGGTCCAAAACACAATGATAGAAACAACATCTACAATTATCTTATCGTTAATACTAATAATTCCTTTTATTATTTCCTTTTTAACAATAAACAGCGTAATCTTAAATAATAATACCTCATTAATATTTATCAAATCATTTCTTTCTCTCGGATTTGGGTGCGGAATCTCTTCAATATTTTTCTTTATTACTATAATAACTTTTGGAAACTCTTTTATTTATTCGCTATTATTAGAAACCGTTATACTATTATTTTTAATTTCCTACCTATACTTAAATTATTACAAACAGACTATATATTATTATCGTAACAAATATGATGTTAAATTATTAAATGCTAATCACTGGGCACGGTGGATAAGAAATATATTTTGGGTGGCCCTATTTTTGTCAGTCGCCAGCTTTATCATCCAGTCTGCCTATAATCCTCATGGGGCTTGGGATGCCTTTGCCATTTGGAATACCCGGGCCAGGTATTTATTTAGGGCTGGAGAACAATGGTCAGGAGCATTCAGCACATTTTATAGTCACCCGGATTACCCTATTATGCTGCCGTTATTCATTGCCAGATGCTGGCGATATCTTGGCAGTGACACCGTGATTATACCTATTATTATTGGGCTGATCTTCACTTACAGTATTGTTGGAATTGTAGTTTGCAGTGTAACTTACTGTAGCACGGCCAGCCAGGGGTATCTTGCGGGACTGGTTTTGCTGGGAACAAATCCCTTTATTTCCAGCGGGCTTTCCCAATATGCGGATATACCTTTATCTTTTTATTTTTTAACAACTATTGTTCTCCTTACCTTGAAATGTAAGCTAAGTTTTAAGCATGGAGCCATTGCCTTAGCCGGAATAGCCGCCGGCCTGGCAGCCTGGACGAAAAACGAAGGCATTTTATTCTTGGTCGTGATTATTAGCTCCTTCTTTTTTCTCACCTGGACATATGATGGTTGGAAACAAGCCACAAAAGATATTTTAGTATTTATCGTTGGATTGATACCTGTCCTTACTTGCATTATTTACTTTAAAATCATATATGCTTCAGGTAATGATATTATTGTGGGACAAGGGTTTCATTCAACTTTGGCCAGGCTGACTGATTTTTCTCGTTATGCTATTATTATGAAAAAGTTTTTGAATGAAATATATTTTTTTCATGTTTTAAGAGATAACAAATTTGATATCCCTATGACCATTATATTATTTATGGGAATATTTTTACTAAAGAGACCTCAGAAATTGAATGCAAATCTTTCATTAAAATATGCTATAATTTCTTTATGCTTGATGTTAATAGGATATTTTTTTGTTTATGTAATCACCCCTAACGACCTTACGTGGCATATAAATACATCTTTACAAAGGCTGCTCGTTCATTTATGGCCCAGCCTGGTATTTATTTTTTTTCTTTCGGTTCGCAATGTTGAGGAGCCGGTTTAAGCCATGCCTGATTATTTATTAATTTACTTGGAATGCACCCGGCTGAAAACAATTCTCTCTTTGTTTGATGCCTATGTTGGGGAGCATGAAACAGAATAAATTCCACTTCATCGGCGTCGGCGGCATCGGCATGAGCGGTTTGGCCGAGATTCTGGCGCGTCTGGGTTGCCGGGTGAGCGGCTCCGATCTCGCGGCCAACGCCATCACCGCGCGTTTGCAAACCCTGGGCGTCCGTTTTCACCAAGGGCATCGCCCGGAGCACCTGGGGGAGGCCGACATTGTGGTCCATTCCACTGCGGTGAAGGAAGACAACCCGGAGTTGGCCGCGGCCCGGGCTAAGGGCCTTACCGTCCTCCGCCGGGGCGAGATGTTGGCCTGCTTGATGGCGGGACATTTCCAGATCGCCATCACCGGCGCGCATGGCAAGACCTCCACCACCGCCATGGCGGCCTCCATTCTCCGGGCCGGGGGTCTGGACCCCACCGTGCTGGTGGGCGCGGTGTGGGACAGCCTGGGGTCCAACGCGGTCCTGGGCCGGGGCGAATATTTTGTCACTGAGGCTGATGAAAGCGACGGCTCCTTTGCTTATCTGCAGCCACAAATTACGGTGATAACCAATCTGGACCGGGAGCATCTGGATTATTACCGGGACCTGGCCCATATCCAGGAGGTCTTTGCCCGCTACTTGGCGGAACTCCCCCAGGGCTCCCGGGTGGTGGCCTGGCGGGACGACCCCCACCTGGCCCCTATTCTTCGTAACAACACTCATCCCTTAATGACCTATAGCCTCCAGCCCGGAGCCGATTTTTGGGCCGCGGAGATTCAACCCCAGGAACTGGGCACCAACTTCCGTCTGTTTCACCAGGGCCAAGACTTGGGCCGGGTGTCTCTGCCATTAACCGGCAAGCACTACGTGCTCAACGCCATGGCCGCGTGCGCGGTGGGCCGCTCTCTGGGGCTCGATTTCCCGGTCTGGCGGCAAGGGCTGAGGGAACTGGGGCGGATTCACCGGCGCTGCCAACCCAAGGGCGAGGTCCAGGGCATCCTGGTGATGGATGATTACGGCCATCATCCCACGGAGATCAACACCACCATCAGCGCCCTGGCCCAGGCCTTTCCCCACCGCCGCCTGGTGGTGGCGTTCCAGCCCCACCGTTACAGCCGCACCCAGGCATTGCTGGCAGATTTTTTTCCGGCCTTCGGCCAAGCCGAAATGGTCTTTGTCACCGAGATTTACGCGGCCGGAGAAAAACGGCTGGAAGGGGTCACGGGCCGGGCCATCTATGAAGGCATCCGGCAAACCGGCCATCCTGCGGTCCATTTTGTGGCAGAAAACGGCGGGACCGCGGATTTTATTCTAGACTACCTGCAACCTGGAGACCTGCTCCTCACCTTGGGCGCAGGCGACATCTGGCAAACCGGGGAAGAGCTTCTGAAACGGCTGGCGAATAAAGCCACGGAAACCCGTCCGCCTCTTAGGGGAGAAAAGTGATGGCGTGGAGCCCTTCTAATTTGAAGCAGCAACGCCCACTCAAGAAAGAGACGCGTTTCCGCCGCAAACGCAATAACTATCGCCGCTATGGCAAAGAGAGCTCATCCGGCCGTTGGCGGTGGATCGCTTTGATCTCCTTTGGCTTTCTGACCCTGGTGGGACTGGGCCTGGGGCTGGCCCTGCTCTATTATCAGGTCTTGACCTCGAACCTGTTTTGCATTAAGGATACTAAGAACATTGAGATCACCGGCCTGAAGCGTTTACAGCCGGAAATTGTCCTGAAGCTGGCCAAACTCGGTCCTGACACCAATCTCCTGGCCCTGAAGCCCGTCCAGGTGGAACATGCCCTGGAAACCCACCCTTGGATCGCCCGGGCTTCCTTGACGCGCAAGTGGCCCCAGCGGGTGCAACTCCACATCCAGGAACGGGAACCCGTGGCCCTGGTGCAGGCGGGAGACCTGTATTATATAGATCACCGGGGCCACCTGTTTAAACCCCTGACCCCCGGCGACCCCCATGATTATCCCGTCATCACCGGTTTGCCCCGGGAATTTTTCTCCCCCGCTGAAGGGGCGCTGCCGGAGACCATGGCCCGTATCTGCCAGTTAATGGATCTGCTTAAGAAAACCCCAACCCCCCTCAGCCTGGAAAATATTTCCGAAATCCACGTGGACCTGGAGCGGGGCCTCACCATCTTTGCCAATGGCCTGGGGGCCGGCGTGGACCTGGGCCGGGACCATTACCAGGAAAAATTCCAGCGGCTGGCCCTGGCCTGGCCCGTTCTCACCAACAAGGGCTATCTGCCCCGGACCGCGCGTATTAATCTGGACTATCCCCGGAAGGTGCTCTTAACGCTCAAGGGGACGGAAGAAATTGAATAGGATAGAAAAGTGGCACAAGATTTAATCGTAGGTTTGGATATCGGCACCACCAAGATCTGCGCGGTGGTGGGGGAAGTGCGGGACCGGCAGGTGGAGATCGTGGGGCTGGGCAGCGCCTCCACCGCCGGGGGGATGCGCAAAGGCGTGGTGGTCAACATTGAAAACACCGTGCGCTCCATCCGCAAGGCCATTGAGGAAGCCGAAACCATGGCCGGCTGCGAAATCCGTTCGGTTTACGCCGGAGTGGGAGGCGGCCAGACCAAGGGCTTCAACAGCCACGGGATCATCGCCATTAAGGACCGGGAGGTGAGCCAGGCCGACGTGGAGCGGGTCATCGACGCGGCCCGCACCATCGCCATCCCTTCGGACCGGGAAGTGATCCACACCCTGGTCCAGGACTTCATGATCGACGGCCAGGACGGCATCAAGGACCCCATCGGCATCCACGGGGTACGCCTGGAGTGTAAGGTGCACATCGTCACCGGCGCGGTGACCGCGCTGAACAACATCATCAAGTGCGCCAACCGGGCCGGTTTGGAAGTGAGCGCCATTGCCCTGCAAAGCCTGGCGTCCGCGGAAGCGGTGCTCACCGAAGAGGAGAAAGAATTGGGGGTGGCCCTGGTGGACTTCGGTGGCGGCACCACGGATTTGGCCATCTTTGCCGAAAACGGGCTGCGCCACAATTTTGTCCTGCCGGTGGGGGGCAATAACCTCACCAACGACATCGCCATCGGCCTGCCTTCGTCGCTGCAAAACGCCGAACAACTGAAAAAAAGCTACGGCTGCTGTCTTAATGTCCTGGCGGACCCCCAGGAACAGGTGGAGGTCCCGGGCCTGGGCGGGCGGAAAGCCCGCAACCTGTCTCGAGGGCAGCTGTCGGAAATCGTCCATCTCCGGGTGGCGGAAATCCTTAATTACCTGGCCAAAGAGATCAACCGGGCCGGGTTCGCCAACCCCCTGATTTCCGGCGCGGTCCTCACCGGCGGCACCTCCCTGGTGGAAGGGCTGCCGGAGCTGGCGGAAGAAATTTTCAACCTCCCCACCCGCCGGGGTTATCCCATGGGCGTGGGCGGCCTCACCGACATTATTCATGATCCTTCCTATGCCACCGGCGTGGGCCTGATTCTTTACGCCCATCGCCTGCAACAGACCCAGCAGCGCCACCGCGGCCGCCCCAACCGCCAACGCGGCAGCTCAGGCCCCGGTATCTGGGCTCGCTTTAAGAACTGGCTGAGCGAAGTGGTGTGAGATAAAAAATAATGGTAATTCAATTAACGCGCAATTATGTGGAATAGTCTTAACCTATTAAGATTAGATTCATTTTTGAGGCCATGAGAGACAAGAAAGCCTATATTCAAGAAGTTAAAGAATTTTAATTTAGATTTCAGCGGATAGCCGTTTTTGTCCGGTTTATTTCTGGACCCCTATGAAAATTGATGAAAATTCCAGGAAACGGGAGATTGACCGCAGACTGGGGGCATTCTCCTTCGTGGCCTGGAGATAGGGTTAACCTAGAATAACTAATTGTTAACATTGATTTAATCAGTATGTGCGTAAAATTCCTGATAGCGCCTGCCCTGGTGGGTTTGAGGGGAGCACCGGGGCATACCAACGGTAATCTAAATTTGGCTTCATCTCCTTTGACCGGGCTGAAGGGGGGAGGCTAATATGCTTCTGACTGGAATGCGCGTCCTTCCCTTCCCGCATGGCCTGGCCCGCGGGGAAAGTGCCCGGTAATGCAACCAAGGGGGTGGTGGGTATGAAGATTCAGTTAGTCACCAATGAACTATCGGCCAAAATCAAGGTGTTGGGAGTCGGGGGAGCCGGCGGCAACGCCATCAACGACATGATCGCCTCCCAGATGGCGGGGGTGGATTTCATGGCCGCCAATACCGATGCCCAGGCCCTGGAACGGAGCCTGGCGTCGGTCAAGATCCAGTTGGGACCCACGGTGACCCGGGGGCTGGGGGCCGGAGGCGACCCGGAGGTGGGCCGCAATGCCTGCCTGGAGGAAAGCGAACGCATTAAGCAGGTCCTCCAGGGTGCGGACATGGTCTTCATTGCCGCGGGCATGGGCGGGGGCACCGGCACCGGCGGCGCGCCGGTGATCGCGGAACTCAGCCGGGAGATGGGCGCGCTCACGGTGGCGGTGGTCAGCAAGCCCTTCGAGTTTGAAGGGAAGATGAAAAGACGCCTGGCCGAAACCGGCATCGAAGAGCTTCGCAAAGTAGTGGACACCATCATCACCATCCCCAACGATCAGCTCTTCAAACTGAGTTCCAAAAACTCCCGCATCAAAGACGTCTTCTCCATGGCCAACGAAGTCCTGGGCTTTGCCGTGCGGGGCATCTCCGATTTGATCATGGTGCCCGGTTTCGTCAACCTGGATTTCGCGGACGTGCGCACCATCATGCGGGAGCGGGGCATGGCCTTGATGGGCACCGGCATCTCCGGCGGCGCGGACCGGGCCTGCGAGGCGGCCAAGAAAGCCATTTCCAGCCCCCTGCTGGAAGACATCTCCATCAGCGGCGCCCGGGGGATTCTCATCAACATCACCTCCTCTCCCGACATCTCCATGGACGAACTGAAAGAAATCTGCGGCATCATCCAGGAAGAGGCCGACGAAGAGGCCATCATTAAATGGGGCCTGGTTTACGACGAGAGCCTGGCCGAAGAGATCCGGGTCACGGTCATCGCCACCGGCCTGGGCAAAAAAGCGGAAGCCGAGCGCGTCATCTGGTCCGCGCCGGTGTCCACCCAACAGGAGATGGACAATTTGGAAATCCCCACCATCCTGCGCCAGGGCATGGATATGCCGGGCCTGACTGCGGAAGGCCCCCAGATTGAGAAAAGGACTCCCAACCTGGGAGTAGTGGCCGCCAAGAAATACATCGTGCACCCCGACCTGCAATACGAGGAAAACGAACTGGACACCCCGCCTTTCCTGAGAAGGGCAGATAATTGATTTATGGAGGAGGGGTGCCAGGGGTTATAAACTCTGGACACCCCTCCTTTAATCAAAACTAATTAAATAGTTACGGCTTTGATAATTCTCCAATAATGTGAATGATGAATTATCTTCATTCTGTTATGGGAGGTGAGGCTCATGAATCGATTTTTTGAGATGGCGAATGATTATTTGAAGTTAGCTGATTTTTCCAATCATGTAGTTTTTTTGCTCACTGACTACTTAAATACCAAGAATAAAAATACTGAAATTGTTTCTTTATGTGAGAGCATCTCTAATCTTATAAATGCTAATTTAAATTGGTCTCCTAAATTATTTACTTCAATAGGCCCATCGAGTTTCATGAGTGATCCTGAAGCGTTGTTGCTTTTTCAAAATGCTGTTACTTTTGTTGCTCCAGACCTAAATAATAAAAGCAGCTCAAAGAAATTTTTAGAAAAGATTTCTAAAGATGTAATTATTGTAAAAGATTCATTAAAATTAACTATTAGCGTCGAAAATGCGATAAGGAGGTTGATGATATTTTTTGATATTATAGGTGATATATCTTTATTGGAAGCCCGAAACTTACGTGAATCGTCTAATATATTAAGTACTTCTAATGAATATTGATATTAATAAAAACATTGAGAATGTTACTGATGATATAGCCTTCCATATCTATAATGCAATTGAATTATATGATAAAAGAAAAACTGACAAATATGTTTCAAAAGAAATCAATTTATTTTATAAATTTACAGAAGAGTGTTGGCAAAGCTATCTAGATCAACTACGCCACATCAAAGAAGAATCACAAAAAACTAATGATAAATTACTCTTAAAGAGTTTCCTTCGTAGATTAGATTCTATTAAAGAAGTATTGTTCCATATTAATTATTTTCTCAAAGACATACTTGACACTTCTATTAAAGATAGCCCATCACCATTTTTAATTATTCTAAACGAGGTAGTTAAAAGGTATAATCCCAATTATGGGTTAATAGCGATCAGATTTGCTAAATACAATTATTATCATATTCCATTATTTAAACTATCAGAGGTAATAAAGAATAATAAAATTGATGACATAGGCGTTATAGCTTATCCGTTTACGGAAAATCAAACTATATTTAATAACATATTGTTGGCCCATGAGTTGGGCCATTTTATTTTTGCGAAAAAGAATATAAAACAGGTTATCTATAATAATATAGGGAGTGAACAGTTTGATAAATATGAGAAGGATATATCTGAGATTGCAAAAACATTGTCGGACAAACCTCTGTTTACTAGCTTAACAGCCCCTCAAATATGGAAGTATATATGGTCATGGTGTGAGGAAATATTCTGTGATATGTTTGCATTAGCAAATTATGGATTATCATATCTTCTTGCATTTATCAAATTTCATTACATAACACCATCTCCATTATTAATGGATAAATTTACAGAAATTTATCCTTCAAAAAATTACAGAATAAGAAGGATGACGGGGCTATTAGTAGCTAATGGTTGGGAAGATATTATAAAAATTAAATGTAAGGATATTTATGAATGGTTAGAGAATAATAACCTTTTATCAAATATTAAAGATGAAATAGAAAAGAAATATCACCATTTTGAAAATAGTATTTTACTATCTGCATATGATTTTTTGGAGAAAATGATACCGAACATTTATAAAACCATTTTAGATTTAACTTCATTTCATGGATTCAAAGTTGATACTTTTTTAAAAGATCATGATGTAATTTTCAAATACCTTCATGAGCTATTACCTCCACCTCAATCACCAAGAACTAAAAAGAATAATATACACCCAATATCAATTTTAAATTCTGCATTTATCTTTTTATTGAATAATGGTGTCGATATCTTATTATCTAACTCAGATAGAACAATAAATTTAGAAAATAAATACCTATTCTATAAAAGAATAAACGGGTTAGTTTTAAAATCAATTGAAGACCATCTTATCGTCGAAAGATGGAGGTAATAATATTGATACTGACAAAAGTAGAAATACTTGATCTAATGAATACCGATATAGCTGACCCTAAGAGCCTATACATATCTCCTATACTTAGTGAAGACCAAATCGGTGATGATACAATTAATATAAGATTGGGAACTTATTTCTTAATTTTTCAGAATACGTCCATCGAGTGTGTCAGATTAAGTGACTTAGATATCAAGCATATAGCTGATTATCAAGCTATTGTCCATATCCCATTGGGAGAAGAAATCATTATCCCTCCTAATACTCTTATATTGGGAATATCTTTGGAATATATCAAAATGCCAAATTGTGTTTACGGTGAGGTAGGGACTCGATCATCCTGGGGGAGACTAGGTCTTGTCATTGCTACCGCAATTAACATTCACCAAAATTTTAGAGGGTGCTTAACTCTTGAACTTGTAAATCACGGAAATATCCCGCTCGCCTTATCACCCGGAATTGAAATAGGTCAACTAGTTTTGCACAAGTTAACCAGAGAGATTAATACAGAATACAAATTCACAGGGAAATATACAGGCTGCGTTAA